>Ga0209367_1002035_pt1 | contig 26146 bp, 11 predicted proteins | sample WorMetLIZISLAND2_FD_187412 | JGI IMG/M metagenome (GOLD analysis project Ga0209367, IMG submission 187412) | Marine gutless worms symbiont microbial communities from Max Planck institute for Marine Microbiology, Germany - Olavius geniculatus... ... | reverse complement strand
TTTGGGGGGGGGGGTGTTGTTGGATACTCGAATGTCGATGGTGTCGTTACTGGTCGTCGACGCGTTGCAATCTCCGGCGCTTCTTCACGCGTCACGTATCTCGGACTATCTGCTCGCCTGTAGCTGTCTATATCTTGACGCATCGTGGGACCGTGATACATCCATATACATCCGCATCCCAGGCCTGCACTCCCAACATGACTATCAGAAAAGTTCCGAGAAGCATAAAGCATAAGCAACGCAGTAGCATACAGTATAATAATAGCTGACTAGCGTCATTTTTCCTACTCTAATATATGCTAGCAATAGGGCTCGTACATGCGCAACATAATAAATTAACTACAATAAGACTACAATAAAACAACTTACGTTGTTTATTGCAGTATACGTGCAAACTCCTGTGATAAAATGTAACTACTCTGAATTAAGTCTGTGGTACCAGGTTTCGTTCTGTAATAAACAGTGAGCGAAGTGAACGGCGACTGTTTTACTTTATTTTATTTAATTTTATCGCACACTGTGCCAACGCTTTAGGTAACCAACATCGGCGCGAACAAAAACAATATGAACGGCAGTGGGACGACACATATACACGCACTGTATACGTGTATTTATCCTGACAGCATTTCCACTTCCTTGGAAGCCGCGAAACGCCATACATACCGACTAGCGATAACTGCATGAAAGCGCGGAACGATGTTCTTAATTTTATTGACGGCAACAACGGCGCAAATACTGACAGACTGTTTGGCTTCCTTCAACCACGGACTGCAACCGTTCACGCATTCAACAGAAAAAAATCCCCTAGTGACAACTCCCCCTCTGCGACTTTGGCGTGCAAAGACTCGCCTTCAAATATAACAACAACAGTGGACTTGCTTTCAGCTCAACTACAGACGGGTTAGCCAAGCTGCTAACGGTACCGTACTCATCTGTTTTTAAAAGTATACAGTTTCACCACTTAGAGGGGTTTTGTCAAAAGAGGAGAGGGTTTTTGTGCAGACATCCTTCAACTGCAGCTAGTTCGAGGTGCAGTTATCTGGCAAAGCAACAGCAGAAGTAGTAGAACGGTAATGAAGCTGCGACGCTGCGGTGGTATCATTTGTCGCCGGCTTAACGTCATTTTAGCGTCGCGACGTCCAGCAAACTAGTAGCCGAGACGTCATGACGCGCCTCGTCAATTATTAGTTGCAGGAAACCGCAACAACACTGACTGACTACACATACGCACGATACTGAGTAATTACCTGAAGACGCGGCGCCACCAGACACCAAACATCAGCGAGTCCATGGAACTCTCCATAGATAGCAGCGCCGCTATCTATATATTAAGACTTTCTTGAGCGAGTCGCACATTATAAGGCGCAGATGTGGAAAATGTTTATCATCAGTCAAGGAAAAAAATAGCAGGCGGAGCAGGAAGTTGCAACTTTCTGACAGACACTTCAAATTTCCGACAGAGGACATCATGGGTGCTCAAGATTTTAATTTTTGCTAAAAATTCCCCTTAAAATGGAGGTTTCGGCCCCAAATTTTGCATTTTTGACGAAAATTTCACGACAAGAATAAGATTTATGTGACATATTTTCAACGACCAAAAATTTAAAGTGAGCAACTGCCTTCTACAGACCACCTGCCACAACTTTTTGTACTTACAAGATTTGTCCCATTAACGTACCGTCATGCGTTGGCAATTCGCGTTTCCCGTCATTGGTCATTGCGTGCAACTCACCCAAAGCTGACAACAGACATACCACTGATAATGTTGTATGCGTTCAAGCGACAACTCAAGAAACGCTGCTTCTTCAGCAAGATTTTCTTATTCTCACTGCGATCCAAAGCAAGGGCTAGCTCGCTGACTGTGTGAATTATTTTTTACATTAGTACATGGCACACGCACCTTTTATTTAGTCACGAATCATAACTACAGTTACAACATACACAGTACATTCATCACACCCGCACATATACACCATGCGATAAAAATTAAGAAGCTAACAATAGGCCTACTACACTGATTGTTTATAATGTTGCTACCTCTGCTTACGACGCTTTAAAAATGACACATTTGCATAGCATTACCACGGTAACAAACGTTGCAACGTAAGCAAAACCGGCAGGAATATGGATCACACAAATCAGACATGGTGTGGCAAAGCGAAACTGTTAACGCAATTTTGGGCACGCGGGCAACGCAAGAAGACATGCAGCCAGACACTTACCAGGAATCAGCAACATCAGCAGCAGTTAGTGCTAGCGCCAGCACTAGCAAAGTCATCAATGTTTGATGAAACTTGACAACAACGACGACGCCTGCTGCATGCAGCAACATCACATGCGGACTAACTGCAGCAACGCGCTGCAACCGCTTCTTCACAACTCTCATACTGCGTGCCGACGTGAAACGCGGCCATCCGTCAATAACTAATTACGCACTCATTTATACGTCGAATTTCAGCTGCAAGTCGACTTATACACCATAGATGTAATAAACGTTTTTTTACGTTTTTTTTTATTCTTGCCACGTTTTTCACGTTTTTATCGCTTTTGTCCTCAACGTTTTTTTTTATTTAAAAATCGTTTAAAGTCGTCGAAAATTCCATCAAAAACTTCAAGAGGCACTTTTGAAACCACGGAAACAAATTACTAGGCCATGAAAGTAATAGTTTACTCAGTTAGTATAGTAAAGCTTCTCTTTATTACCACATAGTTTAATTAAAATTTTAAAAAGTTTATTCTTTCTCTGATTCAAGTTATACTGTACCTACAGCATTAAGCATTAGGCAAGAGGTTGAACAAATTGGGGCTAACGTTTTTTATTCGACGTTTTTATTTTTGCCAAGTTTTTTTTTACTTTTTAACGTTTATTATTTTTTTCTGGAACGTTTCTTACATCTGTGTTACACACTGCGAGTTTCCGCCGCGTTACTTATTTGCACATCTCGCGAAAATTCGACTTAAGCGGTGTAAGCCGGATTTACGCGAGATACGCGCGTTTTTCGTGAGGTTTCTGACGCCCGGTTAGCTTGATATTTGACGTTTCCAGCTAAATATCGGCACACCGGTTATTCTTGCCAACAAAAACGTTCACGCCAATTTTAATTTTTTTGCACAATTTTATCTTCGAGTTAGAAGTCCCGGCCCCTGAGAAACGGATGGACGAACAGACATAGAAACAAAATGCAAAATCTGTAATGAGTCTTAAAAATAGCGTAACAACTTAACAAGCATGTCCGCCAGTAAAACGGTGAGCACAATTTATGCAGTACAAACGGAGGATTTACAATACAAGAAACTTGTCTCGCGCTGTGAGACACTCGCATGGACCGCTCAATACGAACGACATCATCGTACGTGTGGACGCCATTAACAGCTGACAATTCTCTGTCCATCAACGTCGAACATTTGCATACGAATTAACACAGTGCAGCAATCAGCTACGCCTACGACAGTTATTTTTATTTACTATACGTACAATAATAGAATGGGCAACAACTATAACAAGAATTATTTTTTAAATCGGCCAAAGGGTTTCGGAGCTAGAGGAACAGGATCCCGAAAACCGGCATCAACATGTACTTAACGTTCATTGATCGTGCTTACAGCAGCGTCAGCAGCACTGTTGCTCTGTCGCGTCGTGATACTGTGTGACCAATGCAAGCGAGCGTAAAAAGTAACAACCGATTCCAGCACTAGATTGGACCGCATTCCGCATAGCAGCGCAATTTACTGGCATTGAGTGCAAGACCGATGGCGTGTCACTCGCTGTAAGTGTGTGTGGGCTAATGTGTATTGTGAACAGCCATGCAAAGCTACATCACCGGCGTAGATAACGCCTACACTACAGCCGGCTAACGACTGGCGGCGCGCCCGCCCACAGGGCAGTTATTTTTCACGGCGGCTTCAAAGACTACGAACATCACAGCTCACAGAGACGGTATATACGTGCGACATCGTCGCTCACAACGCTCTAATGTGTTCGCGGAAGTGCAGCAGTAGAAGCCTATGTACTAGTTACAGCACTGCTGGAGTGGGTGAGCAAGTAAGCAGTACGAGCTTATACCACTCCAGGCAGTGTTGTAACGTATTCAAACCTCGCTCTTATCGTACAGTCTACACCGTCGTTTGCTTTATGACGCACGACTGCAGCCGAAAGTCACGAAAACTGTGGCAGGGCGAGCTGGGTGTGGTTAACACGTTACCATCTAGATCAAATCATCTTTTCCGTGCCTATATGCGCAATGTGTACCAGCAAAGCTGGGGTGATTAACAGGCACACCGCGCGATGCATTCACCCCGTATCCGTGTTCTTGCAGTGTAAAATGACTGAGAGCTAATGAAACGGAGATCAGCGCTTTCTAGCTCGGGAAGAATTTCGCGTTTTTCGCGTTGTATTTGGACTCGGATTAAAGATTACGGCTCAAGAAATGCTGAAAACGTAGCAGTGCTTTGATGGCGAGTGTACACAAAGATTGCAGGCAGACATGACAGATGCGTGTCGGCTACCATTACATCACTGAACAATGTCATTTCCAGCTGACACACTGCATTATCTATCATTCCTGGCAGTAAACTTATAGCCCTATCTCCACTGCATTTGTTAATGCAATTACACGAGCCCCTGCAATACAAGTCTTCTACCAGTTTGTACAAGTGCGACTGTGGAGTTGACGGTTCATTATAGTCATGGAGAGCTTACCAGTGCTGCTATGCATCACCGTATACAGCAATAGGCCTATACCACGCAGTAATTACTGTCGTTCAAGCGCTGCACGTCGTCTTATCAACATTACGCATGACATGCGAAAAGCATCCATTACGTTATGCAACGACTAGCATTCGTTACGGCCCTCGAACAAGTGCGATATACGTCGTATATTATACGAGAACATAAAATAGAACTGGCTAAAACAACTGCATAAAACAGCTAGTTCTGTTTTACATGTGAACATCTGAGCATATGCCGTTCTGCCGTTGCTTAAGCGGTCTTTGTCTTGGTCTTGTAGTTCTCGTAATTATCGTTTCCATCACTGTTACTGTTGCCGTATTAAAGTCGCTAATGAACATTCGCATGCAGCATTGAGGTCGCGATCGCACAGCAACAGCCCTTAGGGCGCTCGCACACGAGCAATAAAATGAAATGAAATAAAACAATCAATCGGAGACGGTCGCCGTCGATTACTTCTCATCACAGAGTGAAACGTATCGCTAGTACAAACCTGCGGAGAACATTTTTATCGCATAGTTTTGTACATACTGCGATGAGAGAAAATGAACTGTTTACGGCCGTTTTAGCGGTTTGTACTACTTTATTTTATGTTGTCTCATCGCACACGTGCGATCGCCCGTATCAGAGTAGAGAGGCGGGTAAAGCGGGCATTTACGACGCGTAGCAGCCTATACATTACGTGACTATGGAACGGCCGACAACTCCAGGAAGATCGAGCGAGCCGTGGCTAGGTCGCCTACTGCTGCAGCAGCATTGAGTGCTGGGTAGAGGCGCATCGCGAGATTATATCGGCGACCAGGATCTCTGCCGTCAGAAACAACACAACGACGACGCATCGGCCCCGCACTCACTGGACGTACGCACGGACTGGGGTCGGTCAGTCAGTCAGTCAGAGGCGTGGCGGGCGCCATGATCAATACAGAGAAGGGACCGCACTGGGTGGGTGGCCAGGCACGACAGACAGACAGGCAGACGAGAACGATTGCTTCCGCGTCCTCGTATGCGTGCGCCTGTGATGACCACTCTCACAAGACAACGTTTTCTACTCTGCAAAGCCGCTTACCTACTCGCATCATCAATAGCAACAGTATAATCGGATGCCGTTTAACACGCCGTTTACAGACGTCCGCTAGCTCTACAGCCAATCTCACGTCAAGCACCCACGTTCAGACGAAACAGAAGTTGTTTGAACGCATCTTGTAAAGTAATTTTCAGAAAAGAACGTTCGGAAACGTCGACAAGTTGTGGTTCTGTACATAGGCCTAACTTTTTTTGATTTTTATTAGAACCCGACATAACTCAGATAAGTTTTTACGCGCGATAGCAGAATGGTTCGCGCGTCTTAGCCATAGCCTGGGCGTTCGTCTGTCTGTCCATCCGTCCGTACGTCACACTCTTGATCTGTATCAAAACGGTGCAAGTTAGGATAACGAAATCTTCACCATGGACGGCCACAAGGTCTCTAGTCTTTTGTGACAAAATTTCGTGCCCCTGGGTGCGGGGGGGGGGGTCCCCTCGAACAAAGGCGACAAAGAGGGGTACCCCCTAAAAAATTATTTTGCCGTTATTGGCTCGTTTAGTGTGAAAACAGTTGCAGATAGGTACAGACATGCTGCTTATCATAACAAGCACTGGCGACAGGCTTTTAAGATTTATCAACATGTATGACCATGAACGACCTCACTCCCCCTCCCAAAAGGAGTTTTTAGTAAATTTTTCGCAATGTTTGGACGCAGTGCACATTTTAACACTGAATTGCGACGAAATGGCTACAGATAGACCAAGACAACTTGCGTATAAAATTTTCAGCATTAAACGTAGATTTTACCAGTCCAAGTCCAGTCCCCTTGGTTCAAGGAGGCCGGCGCAGGCGGGTGTCAAAGACGGCTACACCCCTAAAAAGTGGTTATTTTATCTCTATTGGCTCGTGTAGCGTGAAAACGGTTGCAGATAGGCACAGACATGCTGCTTATCATAGCAAGCAATAGTGACAAGAGTTTTATTGGTGTCAACGTCGATGACATTAAATGACACTGAATCTCAAAATAGAGGTTTTAGTGATTTTTTGCAATTTCCAGCTGCGACACACATTTTAAGATTGAATTGCGCCGAAATGGTTGGAGATGGACCTGAGCAACCTGTGTATGACATTTTTAGCATAGAACGTACATTTTTATTATAAGTTTCGATTTTTTAAATTCAAAAAGTCTTCCGTACGGAGACCACAAATTTAAGTTCATCTTTCAAGACGCATTAATATCCTAGGCTGTACATTGATTCCCAAAGTGCCAGGACCGCTGCTATCGCGCGTCACGTGAGCTTTGCTCAAATTACTTGTTTTGCCTGGAGCAGGCCGTTGATGTCGACGATGACTTTGGCAGTACTTGACCGTTTAATAACTACATGTAGGCTTATACGGTTTGTGCACTCGCTCCCACAGTATCTCACCATTTAGAACACTCTTAATCTTAATATTTGCAACAGTTTCTCTGCTGTTTTCGTCGCCATCTCACATTATTTCTATATCCTAATTTTTAGGTCATCTTAGTGCCCCACCACCACAGCCTTGCGCCACAGATTCAGCGTGTTTTTTGTCGACATTGTCCACTATACAGATTAACTTACTTAATGATAAGTAGGGCCTACGTCGGTCATCAAACGGATATGCCTGAATCTGCGTTCTTTTTATGCGTCAACTGCAGCATGTGCATCAAAAGCAGCTAAGCTAATGCGTACAGTAGGCCTACATTAGTGCTCTGAATAGAAGAGTCTTCAATAACGTCCACGCAGAGCACTGCTGTGTATAAGTAATGTCTTGGTCTCAACAAATGAGGCCAAGCTGGCATCTAGTATATACTTACCAAGAAACTGACCATTACCGACGCAACCACGTGACAGCGCATTTCTATAAGAATTCGCACCAGGCGATGCTTTCAACTATACTGATGCTTCCAGCATTCCAAGAAGAATGAAAGCACAAAAAGTTTCATTGAATGTCTGCCGCAAATTAGAAAATAGACATTATTTCATTTCTCAATACATTTTTCAACTCATGCTGTGCAAATCATCTTCGGCTTGGCTACAGTAACAAAAAAAATAGATCGCAGACTCAACAGTGTGACTGAGTTTCCGAATGGCCTTGGTTTGTCATTCTTCAATAACTTACTCAGTGACTTGACTACGTAACCAATTACTAAAAAGGCTCAAATTATTACGGAGGACAAAAATTCAGCCGAAAAAAGTACGACTGTCATAGCGGCTTATAGTTCAAACGATTGACGTAGGCCTACACAGATGTCACGATCATTACAATCAGCATCCAGGCAGAAGCAGCAGCAACAGCAACAGCAGCAGCAGCGAGTCACTGTCACGTCACGCGTGCTAGGTCATACAAAACAGTTGGCAAGCGTTCGGACATTGTATATAGGCCTACAGGCTACAGGTACAGACTACGCACAATGCACGGTATATGCATTCATTCATCACAGGCTGAACGGTAGTTCAAGCTATGTGTTAACGGCGACTTCTCTTTCCTATGGGAAAGCCAAAAATTTGACCCCCCCACATAATCAAAACCCCTGATCTGATTGAGATAAAATTTGGCACGGTTGATGACGTCGGCGAGATGACCCCTCATGCAAAATTTCATGTAAATCTGCCCAAAGAGGCTTCTCGGCAAATAGGTGAAATATATGCAAAAATTTTTCTAGCTATACATATGCCTTTTTTCAGAAACTCACCTACAGGTCAGACCCTTCGGCGGATTTTTGCGTGCGAGGGCTCAAACGACGAGGTCTCGCGCAAAGATGTGCCTTTTGGAAATTAAAAAAATTGAAATTAATATTTAACGTATTTATTCAAAAAATTCCAAAAATTAGAAAAGAGCCCATGGGGAAAATTAAACAATTATTAAAACGGGTATGGTTTTCGGGGATGGCCAACCTAATGGTGTCATTAAGAGCGTAATCGCCCAGTTCGTTTATAAAACCATGCGGCTGACAGCAAGCACTGGAGTGGACAGCCGGTCGCTCATACCAGTCAAACAGACAGCGTAGGAGGACAGACTGTAGAAGCAGTGGGTTGTGGCCACTGGCTGAAACGAACAAACGACCAGACCAGTATAATAGTACTCTATACGGCGTTGATTGTCTGTCCTACATGTCATTATTACACCGATAGCCGCCAGCTATAATACAGCATATAAACACACACATGCAGCGCGCATGCAGTGCGACACGACGATGACGACACTATAGCTCACGGGTCAATCTATGTCCACACACTGCAGTCACTGGTCACTGGTCACTGGTCAGTCCAGCGCCGTCGGAGGTCTTCTAGCACATGCCGACAGGTAGCCTAGAGAATAATCATCCGCGTACCAGCAGCCAGCCAGCCAGACGCACAACGCATCCATCACAATTACCGCTCTAATCGCGCCACCGTAACTCACACATTGCCGACGCCATTCGCCAACGCCTGTGATTGCCACACAGGGGCAGTGCCACAGAAGCCTTGGCGCTGCACAACCAAACGAGCACGCAACCTTCGTTCTTCAACATCACAGGTGCCTACTTTAGCACATTTAACGCAATAAAGATGCATGCGCGCACACATATAAGTTTGAAAACACTAAAAACACTACGCTAAGTACACCAATCACACTAACTTAATAACGATTTTGGTTTTAACAGTTAATTTTCTGTCATAACGACGCGCAGTAGACTAAGCTCGTCAGCATTTACACGTAGACGTCATGCATTACAGCATATTTTGATCCTCTAAGTCGTTGGAGTGCTGGTACCACAAGTGGTGAATAAAGAACGTCAAATAAATTTTTGTCAATTTCTGCACAACCCATATCACTTCAATATCCACTGCATAATAATAATGATAGCACTTCCATTACCAAATAAACGCCGCTGTTGTCTACTTGTTTAGTTTTCAATATTTCACCCCCGGAAATTCAGTACTGAGAATATAAAGTTTTAAAAAATAATAATAAGCATATCAATAGTATAGGTCTAATAAAGACGAGACACTTTCATTATTCATCATGCATGTAATTACAACGGATCGCAATTCATAAAAGAAAATAACTGACGACACGCGAAAAAAGTTGGAGAGAATAAAACAGTTGCAGAATGAATAAATTAATCTGGCAAATAGAGCACGATGCAGAGGCGAAAATGAGATGGACGCGGTGTTGTCAATCTGACAATGAACGTGGAACACGCTGAACAGAAGAGTACCATACCCTGCACAGAAGACTGCTGACGACGAGAAGAGACGAGATGGCGTGGACAAACGACAACTGCACATGACGTATTAAAACGTATGATGACTGCAGAGTGCTGGCGGGCAGCAAGACACTGCAGTAGATTGAGATGAATCACGGCTGTGTTCAAGGTAAGTTGCCCCGCTGACAATCACTTCCTATATGTCCCTTCACTTCCAACTCTCTTTTTTCCCTTCTCATCGCTTTCACTTCTCTCTTTTCCTCCACTACATACCTCTTCTACTGACCACTTCTCTCACTGTCAGCCTTCTTCACTTAATCCAGCCAGGGACAACACGGAAGCTCCCTCGGTACGGGCGAAGGCAAGTCTGACGGCTAAGTGCACGCGTTTGAATGCATGTTAAGAGTCTGGACACCCATGCACCCTTTGCCATGCACATACCCAAAAATCCGGTGGGTTTTATTGCGTAAACGTATCTAAAGTAAAGACCCACCAAAAGCCCACTCTAAACGCAGGCTAATTCAATTTTAGTTTTTTGTTTTACTAATAATAAAACGTTTCAATATGGTTATTTTTTAGAAAAACATACCTATGAATTTGCACATTTTTGGAATTTTACTTCATGTTTACTTCTAGCAGCATTGTCTAAAATAGCCGGTAGGCGTTAACTAAAAACCACAGCCCCAAAACGCAAGAAAACCAACTGATTTGAGTGTATTCATTGGGATGAACTCTCCAAAGAACATTGTTGAAAATGAATTACTAACAGTAATTTTTGGCATGTGTCTGAATTCTATTCACTTTCACTAAACACAAATATATACTTCGTAAGCCTACGTCCAGCAGCACTTCTGACTGCAGCAATGTGCCTGGAGCACTATAAAAACAGAACGTGTATAATAATAATTATTTGTCGCCTGAGGTAACCCAGTCAACTGCAGTATCATTGACACCGTGACTATCAGCAGCACAATCAGCATTCCGTACATGCACAGCAACACAGCTGGATGTATGTTTATTACATCAATAGTACACGAGCACACACCAATAAAATGATCCTATAAAATGAAGCTGTCTTTATAAATATTTCCTTCAACCAACTACATCGAATAACGCCGTATTTTCAACAAATGCAACATAAATTCGTCATTTTAGTTAGTATAACATAAGGATTGTACATACATTTTATTCTAAGCCTATATAATAGTTTGTATAGCAAAATAGAGTTATCCGATGGCCAGTTGTGTCAAGAATATTCCCACCAAAAATTAATATCTGATAATCCTCCTTCACGTTACATCATCGTCAACATCCTCATCATCACACACAAATATTGCGCCGATATAGGCCTACAGACAAAATCAGTATAATTGATAATGCTGTGATGAAATATTAAGACACGTTACCTTTCCCACTGCTGGGTCCGGCGTGTATTTCGCCCGACGAGTGGCCAACCAACAGATGAAGAAGGACAGTCACCTGAGCCAGAGCAACGCCGTGGACAGCGCCCTTCATCGTCAGTCTTCACGCCTCCAATCAGCTCATACTCACAGTCACAGTCATACGTACGAAGATGTAAATAGCGCTCAGTTGATAAGTCAAGTTTTGCACCTAGCAGACAGTCAGTCAGACTACGCCGGATCAGACGTCATCAGCTGACTGCAACCGAGCAACACAACAACACGTGTCAATACGCTCAGTCAGTCGCTCACTCACACAATTGCTGCTGCTGCTGCTGCACAAACTCAGAGATCCATAGCAACGGTCGCAGCGTACGTCATTGTCACCGAAATACGACGACGTAGCCTATCAGTTATTGCTATTGCGCATTCCACAAACACTTCGTGTCGCTGCAAACGAGTCCAATAGACAGACGATAGAATCACACGCGAGCATGAGTGCGACTGAGCAGTCAGCAGAGCAGCGCAGTGACGTCACTGATAACTGCAACCACTGTAGCCGGACGTCGACCAATCACAGCGCAGCAGCACAGAACATCAACACTCGGTACTGGCTGCAGTGCAGGGGCAGAATCGAGTAACGGGCCGCTGTATTTTCCCTGAATTAATGATTGTATCATTTTTCAGTAATTTCTATTTCCGACCCTGACCATAACACTAATCAAAATGGTTTTTATGTCGGTACGGAGCGATGAAACTGAACTGAACTAAACTGAACTCGGCCATTGGTCAGATCAGTTCATTTCATTTAAGTTCAGTTCAGTTACATCGCTCTGTGCGCTACTTTAGCTGTTATTATTTATACTGATTAGACTATATATCTAGAACGCGTTTGATTTGCAGCATCCAAAGCATACCGTTTCAGCGACTAGGATTGGCGATCAAACTCGGCTGTTGTTTGCAGGCCTCGGCACTCGCGCGGATCGATACTGTCAACCTGTCTCTTCGTCAGTCGCAGGGATTTGGAAAAATCTTTGCTTTTTTCGACTCACAAGTCTTCTAACGACGGCTGGCTTCTCGTCCCCGATCCATAGTCGGCACTCGACAACACGTACGCCATTCTTCCACCACGAGTAGGCATATTGTCGTTTTTGAAGGTACCATAATCGCTGTCAAGAAAATTTCTCTGCTGTAATACGGATACGCCTTGAGCAGCACTTTGACGGAGACCGGTTATCTCACAGTAACATTTGCAGGTAGGTTAACGCCGAAAACTGGCGCACCCTGTACGCTAAACCATTCGCATCCTTGCTGAAATATGAACTGCCAGAGAGACCTAATATTATGACAGACATCGGCTGTGGTGAAAGAAGCCAGATGAGTTTCACTAACCTTAACTACGGGATCGACGAATATCACACGAGCATGATACAATTTATAAGCGCCGTCTACCACTATTAGCGACTGCTTGAAGTTTTTTTGTGAGAAAAGAACGTTTAACTCCGATGTTTTATTTTTTGCAGTTTTCGGATCAATTAATTAATTAATTTTAGGTAATGTGAAACAGCTTTGTATCACTGAACCAAATGAAGATAGCAATATCTAGCAGGCCTAATATCCAGCAAAGTCTCTTGCATGACATACGGTATTTGTTCAGTCAATTTATCATCATTCGTTGTTTTAAACAGTTCAAATCAAGATCTCGGCAAAAATTATTTGTACAATTCTAAATTAATTAGGCAGTATGACGTGCTAAACGATAAACTTGTGCAACGCATTTATTGTGGTTATTCTATTCAGCGCGCATCCGCTTAATTCGCTGTTTCTGTGCTTTAATCAGTGGATGCATTATTATTTCACAAGGGATATGACGCTCTTGCGATGGGGTTGGATCTACATTTTAAAGTAGCCATTTTATTGCAAAATTCTTAGTAAGTCTGAGAGTAAAAGAAATTTGTTAGGGGTTTATAGCACAGATGACATCTGGAAAGAGCTTGGCATTTATCTTGTTTTGTGACTAAGCCTAACATTGTAACAGTGTGTCCATGCACAAAAAGTGGCTCTCTAAAAATCTTGAAATGGCAATCATGCACCTGCACGGAATAAACTAACAATTTTATACATATGCAATGTGACATTCAATGAAGTCACTAATGCAAGCACAATTTTACAGAAACCTGTCGTTCTGTTTGAGATTTTAATTTTTAAAGTATTTTGCGTATCCGCGTTTTCAGCACTTTGGCTGACACTTTCACACTTTTTGCTGGTAATGATAAACAATCAAAGTGTTGTCAAAAATTGCGGTTTAATCAAAATACTCAAAGTTTTGAAGAAGAATACGGTGATAGAATGTTAGTGATAGAGTTTTCGAGAAAAACCGATTTTTTTGTGAAACGCCTGATAAAATGATTTACACAACTGGATCTGCAGACCGCTGGTCGACGTCGAGCGTTAATGTTGTGCCGAAGATCTTGCGCTGAGTTAAGAAAATGCGCTCGAAACACACAAAAACTATAAGTCCATATCAAATCGCGAATGAAACTGACAACTGTATTTACGAAAATATTTGAACATCTGATTTAAACAGCTAAATGTTTTGACTGATATCAGGCCAAACTGCGTTTAAATGAAACTGTTGTCATTCGGCAGCGTTGTTTAAAATTTAACATATTTGTAAAGACGAGGCAGATTTCGGCGAAACTGCTCTGCAGTGTTTCGAATGGATGTCGTTTCGTGTGCGTGAAATTTTGTTCAACTTTGTTTTACGGGACAGGAGCAATTTTCGCTGATATGGCACTAAACGGCCACCAATCCTTAAACGAAGCAAACAAATCGACTAGCTATTTAGACTTATTTTCTATTACTAAACCAGTCAGTACTCAATAATAATACAGTAAAGTAAAATAAAGTATTAAAATGAGTATATAAGTATAGTTTATTTGTGAACGAATAGACAAAATTAAATGTGACTGACTGATACTGCAAAGTGAAGTTTTCTGTCCGAGTTCGTTTGTCTGAATCGTTTCATAATCTATTAATTTCTCATTATTGACTTAAATGCAAATAATTGTGTAAGAATATAATTCAGTTACGTTCAGCAAGAAACGTTGAATTAAGCTTAAAACTTCGTGTACGTCCTTCCTAAGTTTTATTCCTCGGATTATGAGCCGGAACGCGATAGACAAGCGGACGAATGGCGGATGGTAATAGGCTTAAGTAAGCTTAGGCCTACGGCAAAATCAATAATTTTACAAGGCAATACCACGGCAATACTCATTAATAATTTTCTAAAAAAAATTAAGTCCACATAAGCTTAGGCCCTATAGTAATCTGGTAAACCGTACGCCCAATTAAGGTCATTGGAAAGAAAAGTGCAACTATGAAATTTTACCTTTCGGGCGTCAAATATCATTGCGCTAGGTAGGTTCTGCATTCGAAGACAGTTATCAAGCACGATTGTACACTTGTGTGTTCAATTTGCAAGTATGTGGTCTTGGTTTTGAGACGTACTGCCATCTCGTCTCGGCCTCGTTTTCGTCTCGAAACTGTGCGTCTCAGGTCTCGTCGACGTCTCGGTCACGTACCATTCGTCTCGTCCATACGCTTTATGCAGACGCGAACATAATCCTTTGTTGTCCAATGCTAACCAGTAGTCCAATACTTTCCAAAGTGATGAAAATGACAATAACGCGCTAACATGATCGCCTAAAATACTGTTTGTTACAGTGACCTGTATTCTTTATGCTTTTATTGCTTAATGGTTTGTACCGGGCGTCTCGGTCTCTGCCAAGATCTGGGAAGCTGCAACGTCTCGGTCTTAGTATCAGCTTTGTCTCGAACAAACTATTTAACGTCTCGGTTTAAATAGTTTCACTTGCAGTTGCCCATCGCTGTTAACTTGTGAATCTTACGCTGCAGTCCTTTTGCTCAGGTAAAGTCAGTAACACTGCTGCCTCCTTGCGAACGTTAATGACTACTTTTTAGCTGCAAAACAAAGGTCTAGCTAGCACTAGCGCATTGCTACAGTACTGTTGCATCTGCAGACTGCAGTACGAAAAAAGTTTAAACGCTTTCATTAAATTTAAACTTATTTTGGTCTTCAATTTGTAAACACAAATAAGAAAAACGAAGATCGAAAAATTAGTCTGTGTACTGTATCCTTCAGAAACAACAGTACACGGTGTTTCATAAAAAGGGACCCCTTTATTGTTTTTTAATAATTTACTCAAATGATGATCAATTTACACAAAATTTTGATCAGTTGTAGCTGAAGAAATACTAATTTAAAATATTGCAACAAAATATGGCAGTTGATTAAATATTCTTTGTTAGTCGTGACGTTACAAGCTTCACAGTCTCAACTGGTGCTGTCTATCGCTACCCTGCTCCGATGGTGAAAAATTTGGTTGGTTGATGACAAATTTTTGAAGTTTTACAGTTGCGGCCGCAAAACGTGCAAAGCGATCGCATCTACGTGTCTGTGGAGATAGTTGGAATTTCACATGTTCGAGCAAGACAGTTCACTAGCACACCGAGCTTGCAAAATGGTTGCGTTTTTGGATCGCAAGACGCTTGATTTCATGTGCCCATGTTGCTTAGTGCTGACACGATAAACATTTTTCATTAGCGAACCAGATTAAGTTTACCATCAAATCTGGGTAGCAACTGACATTACCAGTTGAGACTATCAAGCTCGTACCTGCGACACATTATGACGTCAGCATTACATCACGACTAACAAAGAATATTTAATCAACTGCCATATTTTCTTGCAATATTTTGAATTAGTATTTCTTCAGCTACAATCAATAAAAATTTTGTGTAAATTAATCATCATTTGAGTGAACTATGAAAAAAACAAAAAGGGGTCTCTTTTTTATGAAACGCCGTGTAATTTAAATAACGATACTGAGATTAATGATACAATCGAAAAACTTTGTATGAGCCCACATACGACGTAAATCTGTTTACAAAATTAATTAGTTGCAAATAACACGTGAATTTTAGCATCTTATCATTCAATAAAACATTACAAATCACATTAAAACTAGAAACGTATGTCGGCCCAGTTCCGACACATTGTGGGGCAGGTTTCCTAACCTTTGATCTTTTGAGATGAACATCTTACAGTCGTGTATTAAGAACGTTTGGAATTTAGTGTCGTGAGACAACGGTTTAATTTGTGATGGATTTCTTGGATTTCTGCATAATCTGCGCTTTGTTTTGTGTAAGATAAATACAAATACAAATTTATTATTATTACACACTGAAAATATTGTAAATATTGTAAATTTGTATTTGTACATGCCTTTTATAGTCTGTATCATGTATAAAATAGGGAGAAACGTGTCCCCTGCCTGGAAGAAAATGGGAACCGCGTCCAGGCTGCCTCACTGCAGTCCTGGCGAAAACTTTCAGAAGACCGACTGCAGTTACAACTACATCCGGGACTGTCACTATTGTGCCAGTGTGTACGAAAAAAAGTCTATGACATCGCACGTCCGTCGTTTCAGACTCGTACGGCGGATACGGCAGTGGGAAGTCTGGGAGACATTTGCACGGCGTTGGTGCCTGCCACCACACGGTAGCGTCTGTCAGTAGGCGAGCCACCTACTAGGTGATCGTCATCAGGAGCTGTCCGTGGTTTACAGACCAGCAGACGGCGCATGGCGCGTCGGAACCCGGCGCGGAAGTCGGTGGAGGCGTAGTTGTAGATGATCGGGTTGGCGCACGAGTTGCCGTACGACATGCAGTACCACAGCACGCGCAGCACCTGCATATAGACACCGACATAATTATGACAGACATATAGACACACATAACATTTTCAGCTACAGCTTTTAATCACAGTACTATTTCATAACTTGTAAAAAAACTAAAAAAATTTACTTGGCGATTATTATGCGGCCGTCCTAACAGGTCGCATTACAGATCTTGCCCGTTCGTGTGTCTGTCCGTCATTCCGCTTTTCCAGTGTGGTCTGTAAACTCGAGAAAAGGTGTACAAGAACAAAGTCGACGTAACGCGCTCCATGGCAGGAGCAACCGGTGTGGCAATCTGTAGTTCCAAAGGTCAAAGCTGCGTAACTCTAAGCAGACGGTTGCATGAATGTCAACAGTGGGCCGATACATTATTTTTCTTTCTAGTTATATTTGCACGTATAAGGTTTAGCATTACGCGTACCGGTAGTTAAAGTTGCAAACTTAAAGCTGTCTATAGTAGCAGCAGAGACCTATTAGCAGACCAGCAGATGTCGGACGCTTGGATGTAAACGATGTGTTTTTTCTCATTATCAGTCCTCCGGGGAAGACATTTCCAGGAGAAGGACGGAAGCGCTGTTGAGTGATGAGACATCATGCAAAATTGACGATCACGATCTATGGCCACCGAATACGCGTAGTTGGACCTAAGTCCTGTTGCGGTTTGGGACATTTAGCAGCACCAGACAGCAAAAAAATCGCCGTCAGTGACGGGAACGAGCTGATGCAATGCCTGGTAGTCTAACAGCCATGCCATACGAACCACGACTGGAATGCAGCAACGAGTCCTTAAAGCCACCGACCTAACGGCGTAATTGGCTACGAGCTTGTGTCAATGTTCACGATCCATGACATTTCGAACGTCTCTCTATCTTGTGCTGTCGCGTTAACGTGTGTACTCATTAGCGCAAGTTGAGTGCTTTTGTGGACCCCGGGCGTGATATGTCATACGCATTTATATTGCATGCCAAGAAGCGGGCAGCTTATACAGCCTGCAGTTGTTGAAAGTCTCACGCAAAAAAACGCGTGGGTGTGATTGGGTGTGACTGTGTACGTGACATAGCCCTCTGTCAACTGTTTTCTGACATCCATACAAATAAGCTTACGGCAAAGAAACTGCAGGTCGTACGCGTGCGCAGACAATATCAGTATAAGACCAGCGCATTCCACGCGACATCGAACAAACAACATTAGTTTTTTTTTCAAAATACAAAAAAAACTGAGTTTCTCAGCAGTTCTCGGCTTTGCAGCGATGCGTCTGTTTGTTACTCGCACGGGTTCGCACGCACTGCAATAAAACAAACTATAGTAGTGCGCTGTCCTACGATATTTTACAGTCGTTGTTGTTTGTTTATTTTATTTTATTTGATCTCATTGCACCATGGGCGAGGGCTCTATGCAATCAAGGCTTGTCGTAGCAACTGTGAACGTAGAATGCGTGTTATGCGTGCCATGTCGAGAAAGATAACAGAAGACTGTCTTCGTCGACAACAGTCTCTAGATGTAGTTCTGTCATGAATCGTCGATCGCGTGTTTTTAGCCTTACTACTGGCGAGCATTGCTTTAATTAACAGTGCCGCATGCGTTGAGGTATAATTAATTTCCGCGTCGTTGCCACCTGCAGTCGTCCGACATAGGTGATACACTTATATCGGAAAACAGCAGTCTGCAGGTAACGGCCTATACGCAGAGAACCACATCCAAAAATTGACACTCTTTAAATATTTGAGTTTTCTCGTTAGTTGCCTTATGTATGCAGTTTTTGTTTACGTATCATTCTTTACAGCGATTTTCCTATCCCTTTAAAGCGCGTCAGCAAAGCTTGCCATGTCAAAGGTGTCGGTGTGCGCGTTCTAAGTGTCTGTCTGAATGTCACTGCATAAAACAGCTGAATTAGCACATGTTTTACAGTTTATTTGGCATTGTATTGGCGTAGTTGAAAAGGGTGTCACTGTGTGTAACAAGGCTCACATTAGTTTTTTTTGGTTTTTAGGCAGTACATTTTAATCCAGTAATCTAAAACATCTTGTAAGCTTATAGCGCCGTGATTAACTCTAAAGGGGCTATGACGTCGTGGATTGTCACGGATAACACACATGCTACTGTTGAAGATTAGTTTCCACAACTAAATTTCGAAATGACAGCGTATAATTATAAAGTATACGGTTGAAACAGCTCAAGTTCACTAACTTTCTGGTATTATCATAAACCCAGGCATAGAGATAAACTGCTTCATAAGGATCACTCAGACTAGACTTTATACAACATTGCTTCGAGCCGCGTTGGTTTTTATTCAGCTCGTCGCTGTATGGCCGTTTGTATGGCTTCCGTAATGGTAATAGGGTACTTGTGTAGACCCTAAATGTGGAGTTTGATAGATTGGGAGGCCTGCGTGGATCCCTAGAGTGGCGTATCGAGGGGAGGAGACCCCTGTGCGAGCTCCTAAACTCTACACAGATCATGATATTAATTAAGCCCTTTATATGTGGCTTAGTTATGTGTATCTTGCTTGTGGTTGTTTGTCATGTAATATCCGTTCTATTAAGCTATTCGTCAGTTTATATCTGACCTTAGATAGGTCAATGTGATATCTCTGTTTAAACGGTGAAACTGAACAGTCTGATGATTTGATTGAGATATTTTTACTAGCAGCTGCGACTGCTTGATTGTTTGTCTGTCTATTTGTATTTCTGTTCTAGTTTCGTTTACTGGCATTGTACTTACATGATAATTCGCACGCTGTAAATATTCTGCTTATTAAATAACATTATCGTTTTATTTTCAATTTTGTGTTTAGTTACTTTAGCATTAGGCCTAAGTTAACTCTAAATTAAGTTTAGCGGTAGGCTTAGGATCAAACCCCCCAAGACAATCTCACAATTGCAATTGTCGTTTTAATTTTGATCGTTCTTTTGGTTTAATTTTAAATATATATTTTTATTTTGATTGTATTTTATGTTATATATTTTTATTTTTACTGTTTCACCTGTATACTATCACTGTAAACTACTTTAATCGAGCACTTGTACTATATTTTAAATAAAACTTGATTACAGTAGGCGACTGAGACATCGTATAGTCTTCGTCTAACTGTTTTTTATATTAGGATGAAGAATGACGGTAAGTTCGTATACTTCGTAGAAGAGGCCCTCGGGAATTCGTTCGAGGCACGCCAGGATGATGTTGACATGATACGGCAGCCAGGAGACACCGAAGACGATGACCACCAATGAGATGACGCGGCAGGCCTTGGACGTGCGTTCACGGGCACGCTGCTGATCAACGGTCGTCGGACGCTGTGTACGCAGGAACCTGACACAGTCATGCAGCCACCCTCGGCAACTAATTACGATATTAAAGCATATAGACACGCCGCTTAAGGTGCGGACAGAAATGAAATAAAATTAAATCAAAAGAACTGGAATGAAATAAAATAAAAGCCGCGCGTTCCGGCTTTTATATCACTTCACTTCTGTCGCTCTGCACGCACCTTTAGATATTACTTATTAGTGGCGGATTTAAGGAAGGGGGCGGGGAAAGGATCGGCCGCCCCACTCCCCTTATTGACTGGATGCATCTGAAAACAAGTAAAAATTTCGCACAAAAATGCGCTATTTTTGCATGAAATTATCAAGAATTTTCTGGGGAGGGGGCAGAGCCCCTTTTCAGACCCCATCCCTACAATTCTGATCCCCTTATTCCAAATTTCGGGATCCGTCACTGTCACTGTCACCTAGCGTCCATCATCCTATGCGCCATGATTCTTTCTGAGACTTTGGCGCTTTATAAATCACTTACTTACTTACTTATCGCCGAATGCGTAGCAAACTCACAATTGATTTGATACTTTTAGCGCACTGTTAAAAAAAACTAAAAGTTTAGAAGCTACGAGGCGAAATTGAACCGACAACCTATTATACGATATGCAGTTTTAACCTCTTAACAACTAGTCTACATCACACCACGGAAACTTCTCAAGAATTGTGCTGTATATCATCAATTTTTAAACGCTGAAAGGCATATACGCAGGTTTAAACTAAAGAGAATAGAATGTGCAAATAATGCTTTGAGAAGCAGCGCGTTTATCAAAACCTGACGATGATGATGTAGATGACACCGATCAGCACGAGCGGCACGGCGTAACCGAGCACCGAGAACGACAGAAAGACCGGTTTGATCCACTGTTCCTCAATGCCGCAGTACGTCAAGTTGTATATGTTCTTCTTCAGCCAAACCTCCTAGAAACCATTGGATCAGGCTGTTAATCGTCGTGTCGTGTCGTTGTATATGTTCTTGGTCGTGTGAGCCATCATGGTGGGCACGTTGAGGAGACTGAGGCAAAACCACAGGGCCACGATGAAGCAGCAGACTTTACGAACGTCAGCGCGGTAGCTCAGATCAGCGCTGCCGTGCGCGTGCACGATCAACACGTATCTGTAGGTATAACAAACAGCAAAAGCCCAGTGTCGACATGTTATGCGGCCTCCGCCCACAACTGCGCAACTCTAACCTTCGACCATTTAATCAGTACACCGATTACTTTTACCCTGCGTTACGTTCATGCTGATTTGATTTTCTCTGCCTTTTAGTTTTCGTGTTAAGAGCCCGTACTCGGCAAGCCGAGATGAGCACCACTTATACGGACTCAAGAGTTGTGACAGAGTTCTGTTGACCACGGGAATACCTTACGGAACAAACGGACGGACGGACATAAGAATAGACAAAAGCCATAAAGCTGCTTATTAAGACGGGCGGACAATAAAAAGTGCCAAAATAATTTCGCGGTAAGCGGCATCGTTGTAAACATGTATTTTGGGGAAAAAAATAATCGTATTAAGTCGGCGATTTTACCGTTGTGTAGTACATTGATTCTCGTTTTGTAAACAATACGTTTTACCAAATAATCTAAAGACATAATGCACAGTAACCATTCAATTTTCTGCAATAATTTGGCCGCAATATGTAATGGAAAATTTAGACCCTCGGGGTGTGAGATCTCCTTTTTCTCGCGTGGGACAGAAAGTTCACTAATGTCACGAAATAATATATATGTCACAATATTATATATTAAACAATCTTGTTCGTAGTGGCAAACATCACTTCTTTTACCTTTTTACTGATCGCCACACAAGAGGTTAACACCATAAAACTAATTTTAAAAAGTCTCACTCTGTCTGCGCGTGATGCGCATTTTTTCTCTCATCGTGTGGTTAATACTTAGAATTCCCTTCCTGACAGTGTTGTTTCGTCTTCATCATTAGCTGCATGTCCATAAATATTTATTTTAACATATTATCATTTTAAAAGTGCATATGTTGTGTTAATATGATGTGTGGTCATCTTGCTCTTCTACACTGTGTCTCAAAAAACATCCCCGACATTTTTGACTGTAACTCTTGAAAACCAATTACCAGATTTTGATAATTTTTGGTACAAATATTTCTGACACAACATCAAATGATTATTCAGTTTCCCACCTCACCCAACGTCTGTTTCTGCACTCCCTGGGGAAAGCACAACCAGCGAAATATCACTTTTTATCCAATGCGATATGATTGCTCAATTAACATAACGCGTAAAACACATTTTGTTCACATTTCTGACACTGTGGCTGACATTTCATTCAGTTATCCATTTTTCAACTGCCTACAGTAAAATTGTTTGAAGTGTTGGCCCACTAAGCGAACACAGGCAAGGAGACGCTTTCTCCATTCACTTGACAGCAGTATCGATAATGTTCTGCTCCAGATCAATACAGGTTCTACCAATCACTTCTGACTTTACAAACATTCCTAAACTTCATCTAGTAGACACACTGCTGTAAGACAGTCAAACCTTGTAATAAACCTGCTGTTGGGGCCCACAAATTAGGACAGATAGAATTTATTGACGTTTTTCCATTCATTTCAACACGTATTATGCCTGGTCTGCATTCCCCAGGTAGTGCAAAAGCAGACGTTGGGTGAGGTAAAAACTAAAACATTTATTTAATAGCCAGTTGTTTCGGAAATATTTCTGCCAAATATTATTAAAATCTGCTAATCTTTATTTAAGGTACGATCGATAATGTTGGGGATGTTTTTTTCATTTTTTGTTGTTGCTTTTAACGCATATTTCGCTTGATCTGCTTTCCCTAGGTAGTGCAGAAGCATACATTGGGTGAAGTGGAAAGCTAAACGGTCATTTGATGGCAAGTTGTGTCAGGAATATTCTTACCGAAAATTATTAAAATCCGGTAATTGGTTTTTAAGTTACAGTCGAAAATGTCGGGGATGTTTTTTTGAGACACAGTGTACATCAAAATTATCTTCCATTTTTCTGCGGGTACCTGTTAGTGAAGGTTTTCCATATTTGATATCCTGTTTGTCACTATTCGTTGTTTATGACAAATGAACATGTTTTGTTGTTACATGTGTTCAAACAAATAATTAATGATTAATTGATTAATTGACATGATATTCGCGCTGTCTTCATGATGTAGAGGCGTGGATGAGTGCGAGCCGTCCGCGTCTGAATCCCAATAAGACCGTGGTGCTCTGGTTGGGCTCTCGACACGTCATTGACAAACTCGATGTCCACGAAGTACAACTGCAGTCTTCAACCGTCAAGATTGATAGCTCAGCTCGCGACCTTGGAGTTGTCGTTGACAGCAGGTTGACGATGTCAGATCATGTTGCGTCGGTCTGTCGTTCAGCGTATTACTACTTGCGACAGATAAGACCAATCGTGCAGTCACTGACAGTCGATGCCGCTAGGACGCTGGTCCAGGCGTGCATTGCCAGTCGTATGGACTACTGCAACGCAGTACTGCACGGCATCACTGGCAATCTTCTACAACGACTGCAGTCTGTTCAGAATGCCGCCGCGAGGCTGGTCACTCGCACAGGACGATGTGAACATATCACACCCGTTTTACGTGAATTACACTGGCTGCCGGTGCGACGCCGTGTCGAGTTCAAGATAGCCACACTGGTGTTCAAAGCATTGAACAATTTGGCACCTCCATACCTGGTCGACGATTGCAACTTGGTCAGCGACTAGTGCCAACGACACTCGCCGACTACGTTCAGCTGCCTTTGTCACTTGTACTGTACCGAGGACAAGGACACAGCTCGGTGACAGATCATTCGCCGTCGCCGGCCCACGAGTCTGGAACAGTTTGCCGGCTGCACTGCGGGCCGTAGAGGACTACGAGCAGTTCAAAGCGCAACTAAAGACACATTTTGTTTGATTAATTGAAACTGCGGCGCCTAGTGACTTCTGCTTTTAGGCGCCGTGTATAAATCCTCCTCATTATTATTATTATTACATCCCTGTTTAATGTATCATAACGTACTTGCTGTTTGTGTGCGCAATTAGACTTGAAAGCAAAATAAGGGGGCGATTTAATCAGGAAGGCGATGTTATTTTATTGGGTGGGGGAATTTTCAAGCGAAGAGCAGTTTTTTCCTCCCCAAACCTCGCTTTCGGGGCGATTCTATTTTACCATGGGGCGACATTTTAAGGGGGCGATGCTATTTTGTGACACCGGCACACGTCGCAGAGACTATGAAATTCATGGCCGGCCTTAGGCTGGGACCTTTGAGTCGCCGTCATTCACCAGATATCGCCACGAAGCTGAGCACTACTGACGAACTTGACTTGACAGAATCAGCGGTGAAAGAAGACCCGGCAACTCAACCCCCTCCCCTTCAAGCTGCCCCTGGGGCAGGTGGGAGGCAAGGTGGGGGCACGTACCTAAGGCCCAAGGACTCAAACGCCGCGGTCGGGGTTCGCGACCGTGCAACAGGAAAGGCGCTAGTGGGGGCTGACAGACAAATAGACTTTCCGCGCATTATAGTAAGATTGTGATTTGCGGCAAATGCTCCCTTTCTCTCGACGTACGTTATCTGTTGCTAATACAGTTAAAATGAATGACATGCCTACATGTGCAACTGTTGCTCAACTGTTGCGCAAAAGTTGTGAAATAGTTGGGCAACAATTGCACATGTAGCTCTATAAGTGACTGGGTGACAGAAACGCTGACTTTTGTTGATGCCGATGCCGGGTACCGGACGACGACGGCGCAACTGACGACCGGCCGACGACAAACTGCTGTAGACTGACTAAGCCGACAGCTCAGCCTTCCATTCGTCCGTCCGGTCAGTCACTGCCGGTCAGTGTCAGTGGACACAAACTGTTGTAGTCCAATGCAGGTTCGACGCTTATCTTGCACGGTTATCGATATGGTCCACGCCTCCGACATTTCGGGATCACGAGCCTAACCCTAACCTTTGACCCTATGGAATCACATGACGTCATCTGTCACGTGACCGTTAGACTCGCCATGGGTGGTTTTCTATAGGTGGTTCGTTGTGAACATGCGTCTATCGTGCACGGTTATGGAGATATGGAGCCTCAAAGATGGTCACGGCGTTGATCCTTTCGGGTCATGTGACGTCAGCGGTCAGGTGATTCACACACACACACACACGGTCCTAGCTGTCGGTCCACATACTGTCGCACTGTCAGTCATTATTGTCAGTCACCGTCAGCCAGTGTCAGTGGACACAAACTGCTGTAGTCCAGGGCTGCAAGTTCGGCGTCCGCGAGTCCAGCTAGTTGACCGTCATCATACTGCCTCTGCACACGCGAACGCAGATTATTACCGTTGGACAGAAGACCAGTTGCTTTTTCTACCGCTACTATTTGGCTGATTTCACATTCTGAGTTACATTATTCTGCGTTCTGTTCTAGCTTACTTATAGAATTATTGTGTAACTTAAAGTTGCTCGCAGACACTACACAAGTATACCGCCTCATTAACATGCACACACGGTACAGACAGTCATCATTGTGATAGTTATAAATGTACAAAACATTAGTTTATACACTTGTTAACGGCAACATTTAAGAACTTGCACATCGAAAACAGCAAAAATTACAAAAGGTGATATTATTCAGCAGCACACTGACTGTGTGTCAATGTGCTGCTGAATAATATCACCTTTTGTAATTTTTGCTGTTTTCGATGTGCAAGTC
>Ga0209367_1002034_pt1 | contig 26153 bp, 13 predicted proteins | sample WorMetLIZISLAND2_FD_187412 | JGI IMG/M metagenome (GOLD analysis project Ga0209367, IMG submission 187412) | Marine gutless worms symbiont microbial communities from Max Planck institute for Marine Microbiology, Germany - Olavius geniculatus... ... | reverse complement strand
GATGTGCAAGTGGTTCGAATCAAATCAACATTGAGAGGGTGAAGGTTGACATTGAAGGGTGGGCTTGCGTAGTGTGTCCAAGGCGGGGGAATAGACGCCTTTGACGCCTAATAATAGTAAATGTTTGTTTGTGTTATCAGCATGCATTCTGCAGATCCAGCAGAAGAAAGCAGCAGCAATGCAGATGATGATGGGCATGCTGACATTGCTGATAACACAGTTCAGTCTGTGGACATGTCTGAACAGCTGCAGACATATGGATGTTCGCATTACCAGCGCAAGTGCCTGCTAGTGGTATGAATGCGATGATGGGTTCTGTAGGAATACAGGGTTTTTATGCCTCCCGAAAAGTCCTGAGTTTGGTCCTAGTGCGAAGTCACAGAAATTAAAGTTTTCAGAAGGTTGTGGAAAATATTGCAAAATGAAAACCCTGAAATAACCTGGATGGTTGATTATTTAGGATTAATTTTGGGGGGTTCAGAATACAGTAGTACTGGATTATGGTCCCCCTAGGCCCTGAGACTTGAAAGCAACTGCGGCCCCTTGTCATTGGGACTGCTGGCCGCTTGTACATATACAGGCATGGGTCAATGATCTCTCTGATATTTAGGGCGCTGTTTCCCGTTGATGACTGTTTTGTTTTTAGTTGATTTTGTTAATCTCGGAGTGAGTCATGGGAAAATGGCTGGACGGATCGATTTGAGATGCCGTTTGGCAAAAATTTTAGTCCAGAAGATCGCAAATTTTCTCTCTAGCAATGTTAGCGCTCACCATCTGTGCCACTGTCGAGGAACAAGCCCTGAGGCTTTAGCCTCACCAGCCTCATGTATTATCCAACTCTGCCAGAATAAACAGTGTGTAGCACCAGCAGAGCATTGCCTAGCACACTTACTGAAATAACGCAAAGAATGCCATATGTGTATATTGTGTAAATAAGTGTAACGGAACAGTTTCTTGACAATTTCTGCATTTGAAACTAACTGTGCAATGCATTGGATTACACGCTGTATGTACAGTAACTGCATAGTTTGTCTTTGTTTTTTGAACACTGGCAGGCTTTATGAAGGTGCTGGATAAACATAAGTTGATTGTCGTGAATTTTTTTTACATTTTAAGGTTTTTTCAGGGGTTTTGGTTTAGTGCCCAATGAACATCGTGCACAAAATTATGACCAAGGAAAAACATTTTGTGTACCCTGTTTGTCACATAATTGCATTGCTTTCTACAGCTTATAGCAAGATGAAGTAATCCTTGTCTTGCCTTGCCTTGCCTTGCCTTTGGGGTGGACAGGCTCTTACACCTGCCCAGTGCTGAGGCCATATCAGTTTGGCCCAATGCGCATCCCCAAATGTAACCACAAGGTTACAAGTAACTGCTATAAAGCCATAGACAGCTGTCAAGCCGTAAATAACGGCTGTGAGGCCCTGAGTAGACGGCTATAAAGCCGTAGTCGGCTGTGAAGCCGAAACCAGCACAAAAGCACTGGTAACGTGTAGTAAATGCTCTCATGGATTTGGTCAGCTCTTAGTACGCTCCTATCCTCTAGATTGTAGAAATCTTTCGGGTCATCAGAGCAAAGCCCCACCACCACGTCAAGGTGCCTGACCACAGTGGGGATGAAGTAATTATTAAGCACAATTAAAATATTAGGTAAAATATTATAATATGTAAAAAAAAATATAAATTTTACAACAAACAAGAAACCTGAAAACTAAATTTTTGAGGTTTTTAGATTAAATTGCTAAAACCTAAATATCTACTTTTTTGAGACTTATTTTTCAGCCTTGACTAGGTATTGTGTATATTGTTTTTTGCAGGCGCCGTGCTGTGGTAAGACCTACGTGTGTCGTTTCTGTCACGATGACATCGAGGTACATGAAATTAACCGACATTCGGTGGCTGAGATCATCTGTAGCATCTGCAACACCAGGCAGCCGGTTAGCTGAACTGACTTTTTCTTTGAAAGCACATTTCTTGGGCAGTTTTTACGCGTGGCATCAGGTACAGCTATAGCACGTCTTAGCCATCACAATTCTGTCCGTCCGTCCGTCCATCACACGTGTGGATCAGTCAAAAACAGTGCAAGCTACGATCACCAAATTTTTATCATCTGCTGCCCGGAAGACTCTAGTTTCAGGAACCGTAAAGCTTTTTCATAAATTCGAAGGGGGTCACCCCGAACGAGGGCGCTAAATGAGAGGGGGTGGGAGAAATTTGCGATTTTTAGCCAATAAGTCGCTGTATCTCAATAAAGGTGCAAGATAGGGCCTAGATTACTATTATACACCAATAAGAAGTCATACACTGGCTTTCGATTGCCACCGAGATCAATGACCTTGTATGATCTTGAACGCAAAAATAGGGGTGTTTATGGATTTTTCGGCGATTTTGGGCTGCAACACACGTTTCAAGAGTGGCAACATTCTCGCGAGATGATGGCGCCATCTGGCGTAGGTAAATACATCGTACCCGATGTCAGTTGCTGGATTGATGAGCTTAGATTTTTTTTGCAGTGGGCCTTCAAACATGCACCACTGTCGTGCGTTTACCTTTGTGTCTGCTGGGCTTTTCTTGCAACTATCGTTTTCATGGTGATCGCTTGTCTGGCAGTGTCAGGGATTTTAGTACGAATCGGAGAAACGTCAATGAGTTGTGAGAAAAAACCTTGTGAGGGAAAATTGCCCCAAAAAGTTTCCTACAAATTGTGTCAACAGGTTTTTTAGCATTTACTCACGTAAATTAAGGTAGGAATGTTAGGTTTCTTGTAACTTTTTGTAATAGTCGGTAATCTGTTAGGTGCGAGCAGTAGCAGTACTATTCCGTGTTCTAAAAAAATGTCACACTTTATTTTTATCTGTGTTACTACACTACGTTGTGAAATATAGATATTCAGAAATCACTATAGTCAGAATAAATACATCACAAAATTTGTCTTTTGGAACAATTTTCTACTCATTTGCATACTAGAATTAAATTATGTTTAGTTTTCAGTACATGGCCAGCTTTTTTAAACAAAAACAGAAGATAATATTGTGAATAATGGTTTTTAATGTGGTGACAAAATACCAGCATTGTAAAATGCCATTCAGCAACAAAGACAAACCCGTGATTAAAAATTTATACCAGTTCAAAGAATATGGTCAGCAGGTGAAATTTTTGAAGACAAACTGCAGAGGGGAAGACTGGGCATATTACTAAAAAGATTTGCGAAACGAGTGCATAACTGAAGAGAATGGGACCACTATGGATGAACTATTCTAGACCCAGTAAGCCAGAAAGACCAGAAACAAATGCATCTTTCAACATCCTTGACCTAAAGAGATGGCTTTAACATAGTGTAGCATTGTACACATCATTCACTGCAATCTTAGTCTGAAGTGCCTTGTTCGTTCACCAATGTGATTGTTGTCTTTTGCCAGTTTTTCTTACATTTATATTTTACAAGGTAGTGTAGCGACACAGTTAAAGTGTGTAATATTTTGTACTAGGTCAGCAATGAGTGTGTCAGCTGCCGTGTTCAATTTGGTCGATATTTCTGTTTAATTTGTCGACTTTATGATGACGACGTTACCAAAGGCCAGTTCCACTGTGATCTCTGCGGCATGTGCAGGTATTGCAACCTCATACCTTGTAATTAGAGCTGTCAAGGCGTTAATTTTTTTAACACATTAATGCAGTGCATTAATTTTTTTAATGCATTAATTAACGCGTAAATTAACGCACCCAGTCCCGTCGAGATGGAGAGTAAGAGGTAAATTACCCTGGGCCCGAGACGTTTATGGGACCCGCCTGTAGAATATAGAAAGTTAGAAAAATGAAAAAAAAGTTTAAAAATCTATTAGCCTGTCAATGAAATAAATAATTAATTGTTTATTTACAGCAGTGATGAAACGAAAACTAGTTTAGTTATTTGATTGTCGCAGTTTAATGGGATATCCAAACTTTTGCTGCACAGAATTTAGTAGCTGAATGAAATAAATTTACGCATGTGCGTTAATTTTTTTAACGCGCGTTAATTTTTTTAACGCGCGTTAATTTATTAACGTGTTAATTAACGCGTCAACTGTGACAGCTCTACTTGTAATTGCTTCTCTGTTTAGATTAGGGCTTGCACTGATTAAAAGTGTTCAGTCGAGTAATCTCCAGATGTAACTTTGATTGATCAGACCATTTTTTCAAACACTTTGTGTCATAAGTAAGTTAGTTTTATTGTTTAAGTAGTAGAATTATTGTTAAATTGCACAATGCTAAAAATACAATAGCAAAGTTTATTAGTTTATTGTTTGGCTGATGAACAGATTTGTGTAAATATGACATCTGATGTGCATTTTGTAAATATCTGTTACATGTGGGCCTATTGGCAATCTATATTGCAGAGTTGGTGGCAGGGAAAATTTCTTTCATTGCGTGAAGTGTGGATTGTGCCTTGGCATTTCGTTGGAAGGCTCGCATAAGGTTTGTAACTCGCAAAGCAGTTGGACTTTGTTTAATATAATATTGCCGGTACAGAGTTGGTGCAATGGTAGCATGTCGGACTGGTGGTCACAAGATCACTGGTTTGACTCTGAGTAACAACTCTGGGCAAGTTGTTCACACATGTGCCTCTGTTCACCAAGCAGTACAATTTGGTACCACTGGTCAAAGGGCGGTGATGCTTCGTGGCTTGGAAGCTAATCGGAGGTCTGGCGCCACACTGGCCATGCGCCACGGTCTTTGTGGTCTATGTATGTTATGTTTTTCTGTCTATTTTCTGTTTGTATGTCACACGTGTGTTGAGAAAATGGCTCATGCCAACTGTCTGTACAGGGTGATCCATAAAAAATGTGGCAATTTACTTTTGTCCATATCTTTGACAGTTATTGACCATTTTTTAAAATTCTTTCACTGACACACTCTGGAGACAATTTGCAATAACGTGATTATTAAATATCCCATTACACCATAAATGCATTTCTATACTAGGCCTACTTTGTGAAATATAACTGAATACGAATGTATAACGATAATAACAAACATACATGTTTGGTTTATGAACAAAAAACACTTGAGATTAACATTGTGGTGAATGATCCGTACAACACTAGACTGTGTGGGTCTAACACAGTCTAGTCTCGTGCGGATTTTTTACCACAATGTTGGTCTGAAGTGCTTTTTCATTTATCTACATTTTTGTTATTATCGTTAGTTTTAACTTACATTTATATTTCACAAGGTGTGCAGAGACACATTCATGGTGTGGTGGGATATATAATAATCACGTTATTGCAAATTGTCCGCAGAGTGTGCCAATGAAAGAATTTTGAAAATTTGTAAATACTTGTCGAAGATATGGACAAAAGTAAAGTGCCATGTTTTTTGTATATCTGTTTGTGTTGCTATGTCACAGTGTGTGGAAAGGGTGGCTCACTCTAACTGTCCTGTGTGTATGGAAAATCTTCATACTTCCACTCACGGTCTGACCGTCTTGAAGTGTGGTCACGTTATTCACAGGTTACAAACCACTTTACTTATTTATTGATCTATCGATTGATCGGCAGGGTTCCCGCGCATCCTCAGAAGTTCTCGAAAGTCCTGGAATTTTTTTCTCTAAATTCAAGACCTTGAAAGTTCTCGAAAACGTGGTCCTTGACAGTCCTAGAACCTGCGTGTCCGGGTCCTTGAAAGTTTTGGATTTTTTTTCCAGTTTTTTTAGCAGCGTAAACATATGAGTAGCAGGTTACATGAACAGTGCATGAAGAAAACAAACTTACTCAATACTTGAAAAATAATATCGGATCTGAACTGACTCTTGCCTGACTCCTCATTTACGTATATTTATAAATGTACAAAACATCCTTTTATACACTTGTTAATGGCAACGTTTAGACCTAAGGACTAGCACATCGAAAATGGCAAAAACTACAAAAGGTGATATTTCCCGCATCACACTGATTGTGTGTCAGTGTGATGCTGTCGTCACCATTGCGTCCTGATAGAGCAGAGTATTTAATCTAACATCCACATTTTGTTTCAATATTTTGAATTTGTATTCTTTCAGCTACCACTGCTAAACATTTTCTGTAAAACTGCCATCTTTTGACTTAGCTATGAAGGAAAGAAAAGATAAGTGGATGGGTGTTAGACGTGTGATCGATAGGTTGTGGGTTCCACTCCCATCACTATCAGTTAGTTGCTACTTGGATGGGTTACTGTCTGCAGACAGGTCAACTATCTAAGGCCAACTCAGCCTTCCATCCCTCCAGGATAGGTAAATTGAGTACTGGCCTATCTGGCTGGAGTTAAGGCAGGGCATGTTCACCTGTGTTGGGTGACAGGTAACACTGTGATTCCACATGGCAGGTGATGCTCTTTAGCTTTGCGATAGAACCACCTTTTTTATCTGAGAGTAATTATTGGAGAGACCAAAAGCAAGAACTTGAGACCGGATTGGGATAAAGTTTAACATTTTTGGAGCTAAACTGTCCAGGCAAATTGTCACACAAATAATATTCGTACTATTTGGGTATTTGTCTGTAAAACTCTTGTATTATTTAGCATTTGGCCAGTAGCCATTACTACCTAGTTTTCCAGTAATGCATGATCTATTTTCTCAAGTATTTTGCAGTGCTGAGACCAAGATAAATGTCAGTGATATGAATGAACGATGTTTGTGGATTTTAGGACATGCTATGGTGGTCTGCTGCGATCTGGGTAAGTGATTCAGCACATCTTTTTACAGCTAGACCTGTAGCATTTTTTGGCCATTTTGGCGCATTATTTTTTATATAGCCGATTTAACCTGTGATTGTTCTGTCATTGGTAACGATCATATTGCTACTTATAACACAAGGGAAAAAATACCAAAATTAGACAGACATTATTTTAAAAAAAGTCCATGTTTTTCTTTGAAGAAGGCCAAAATGACGTTTTTGGGAGGTGTGGGGCAAGCAATGCTATTTTTGTGATAGAAGCACATACTTGCTTTTGATTTAACGACCGCACGATTAAACGTAATTTAAATGTCTACACTAAGACTTTGGCATTCCACAAGGTAGTGTAGGAACAGTATTCTGATTGATTGTGCAAAACTATGCTCGCTTACATCAAGTTTCTTCAGGAAGTTGCATGCCAAAATCGGCCAATGTTTCACGGAATTACTGAAAAACTGAAACTGGCATTATTTGAGATGGTGTGGTAGTAGCTCTTGTTGTTCTTGTTGTACTACTACTATTACTACTACAGTGTGTTGTTGTTGCAGCAACTACTCATGTCCTCTGTGTTGTCACTCCACCCTAGACATGAGTGAACACTGGCAACGGCTGGATGAAGAAGTAGCTGCTACTCAAATGCCCGACGAATACCGAGATCTAACAGTTTGGATACTCTGCCGAGATTGCCACCAGGTAACTTGAACAAGAAGCCCAGCTGTTGCTAGGGAAGGCCACCCGTACGACTCGGCAATTTGTGAGGCAATAGGTTGCAAAACTGAGTCAAAAGACTAGCCTTAATCCCATTTTGAACCTGAACCCTAGATTACTATTTTAAACTTTCTGTCCATTTGTGTTATATAAACAGGCGATAATTGGTTGATTGCTAAACAGTCTTCTTTACAATTAAGCTACAATGTATTTTTATGCGCAACAGCAGCTACTGCTGTAGCGCATCTTAGCCATCGCAATTCTGTCTGTCCATCACATGGGTGGATTAGTCAAAACGGTGCAAACTAGGATCTCCAAATTTTCACCGTTGGCTGCCTGGAAGACTCTAGTTTCAGGAACCATAAAGCTTTTCCATAAATTTGAAGGGGGTCACCCCGAACGAAGGCGCAAAATGAGAGGGGGTGGGCAAAATTTGCAATATTTTTAGCCGATATGGTGTTGGCTGAGCAAAACAGGTCGTTCCCTTTGGTGAGTACGAGTAAAACACTGTAGATAATTTAGATAATTTAGCCGCTGGTCGTCTGGCACCCTCTGGCAACTGACTTAGATCTTGTTTTACTGGGCTTTCAAACATGCACCTTGAAAGTTTTTAAAATGTCTTTGAATTTTATTTCGTGACCACAGTGGGAACCCTGTGTCGTGTATAACATGTTGTGCTTTTTCCATTGCATTAGCAGGGCTTTTCTTGTTTTTAATTTGGCGAATTTACGTAAATTGTCTGTCACGTACTATATCAGTCTTTGTCTGTCTGTCTGTTTGTTTGTGCCGTTGTGTTAAAGATGTGCCGTGTGCTGTTCCACATCGTTATGTTACAGAAATGCTGTGTGTCGTTCCATGTGAAATGCTCTCACTGTGGTGTGTCGTCGTGTTTCAGAAGTGCTATGTGTCGTTGTGTTGCAGAAGAGCCATGTGTCATTCCACGTGCTCGGCCTGAAATGTTCTCACTGTGGCTCATACAACACGTGTAATGACTCCGAACCAACTCAAGATGATGATCCTGCTACTGCTAAAACAACAACAACAGCTACTACTACTACAGCTGCTGCTGCTGATGATATAAACTTAGAGCCTTAGACCTGTGAGTTGGATCGACTTGGAAGTTGGCTTGGGTTTTACAAGTCGGGTCAAGTCGGTCTGTAGCGGCGTCACCGTCGAAATTTTCTGGCGCCGTTGGTTTCGTTACAAGTCAAGTTGATTTGACCAATAAACTTGCACATAGCAGTTCCCTGCTATCGATGGTATTTGGGCAATTTGTAGCTTGGCTGTTTAAAATTTAGTAGCTGTAGGCCTATATACATGGTGTTTCATAAAAAGGCACCTTTTTTCTTTCTTTTATAATTCAGTCAATTGATGATCAGTTTACACGAAATTTTTACCAGGTGTAGCTGAAGAAATACTAATTTGAAATATTTTGACAAAATATGGCTGATGGTTAAATATTCTTTGCTAGTCGTGATGTAATGCTGACGGTCATAGTGTGCTGCAAGTACAAACTGGCTTGTTGCAACCTCTGCTGACATATTTGCTGAATAGCTGCTCTGCATCGATGGCGAACTTTATCTGGTTTATTGATGACAAACTGTTGACGTTTTAACATTGTAGCCACAAAAATGCCCAAAACGATCAATTTCAAACGCTTGTTGGGATAGCTTGACTTCTACACCTTTCAGCAAGACAGTGCACCAGCACACCCCGCTTACGAGATGGACGAGTTTTTGGATTGCAAGATTTTGCCTCCATTTTGCAGAGTGCTGACATGATGAACATTTTTTATCAGTAAACCAGATAAAGTTTACCATCGAAGCAGGGTAGCTATATTACTTTATTAATAGATTTTTGCGATGTTCGGCTGTGATGTACACTTCAAGAGTGAACTGCGACGAAATGGATGGAGATAAACAGGACCTGCTATAGGCTTTTGCACGTTTCATGAGCATTGGCTCAAATTTATGTTTAATCGGTTGTAGCCCTAGAAACAAAAAAGGTCACATAATAAGAAAACAAAACATTTATTTTTGAAACAAAACATTTATTTAATGTACAATCTATTGCAAAAAGATCACACAACGTGCAGCAAAACAGCAAAGCTAATTAACGTCACACACTTATAGTCAAATATAAATATCAGACGGTCTGTTATTAGTATAAATCATTATGCAATATACATATATGATAACACCTGACGTACTATGGCATTTACGTAGAATGCAACAATATCGGTGCAGTTAGTTAAAATATCGCTCAAATAAACTGACAAAGAGGCGTAGGCCTATCAGAATACCTGATGATGTGACTAAAAAATAAAAACAAAAATACAAAAAATGTAACCATATGAACAATTAAACTTAGGAATATACACAGATAACTGCTTATTATGTGCAACACAAGGATTTACAGATTATGCAAGCAATTTTCTCTATTTTCTGTTGCCAAATTATTTCAGTCAAAAATTATAACTCTGCACTTGCGCAGAAAAAGTATTAAAATGGATGGACACCGTCAACTAAATCATCATTTAGGAAAGCAGTGAAAACTAAACATAAAAAGTTTCATGTTATCTAGTTAATGATAAGTAAGTAGGCAACAGCGAACAATAATGTAGGCACACTTGTCCTGCCAAGTTTGTAAAGTTAAAACGCAGACAAAACCTAAATCGACAAACGGAGACCTCGGAGACGCATAGTTCAGTGGTTATAAATCATGAACATTCATTGGCAGTGCCAGGCAACAACCCTGGGCAAGTTGTTCACACACATGCCTCCGTCACCAGACAGCTGCAATGCAAATGAATATGCGTTTTATCTTAATCCTTACGGATCAGAAATTTTCTAATCTGTTTTCACTTCACATTTGGATAAGAAAAAAGTTAATCGGACTCAGTTCTTAGCGGAAGTCAGCTTAAGAGAAATGGATCAGAATAAAGATAATCCTTTTTTCTCAACGAAACATGAACTCACATAGTCAATATGTCAGAATTCTGTCTGAAATTTATGCATAATTCCATGATGTGGACAACAAATTCCAGTTTGCTCACAAAACCGAGAGAAACGCATCATAAATACAGTCATTGTTGCCGAGTGAAATTATCATAATAAATATGATATGGCTGTAAAAATGGCAGCAAAAATCCACACATAAGGCGTCAACGCGTCATACTGAGTATTTCACCGATCAAACATAAGACAGTGGCGTTGAAAAGTGGGGTGGAGGGGGGCTACTGGGCCTGGGCCCCCAATGGCCAGGCACAATTTTTGTTGATGTCCAAAGTGTTCTAAAACTGGCCTACAAGTACCCTTATTTCGAAAAAAAAATTTCCAGGGGTGATACTGCCAAACCCCCATTAAACGGGACAGGGGAGGGGAGAAGGGACGAGGGGACCAAAAAGGGGAGTGCAGCCCCACCCCCCACTACCCCTGAATTCACATTTCTGGCTACGCCACTGACATAAGGTATGGCAATTCAAGCTATGTACATGTATGCAGTATGCACCGTACTGGCCGTAACACAAAACTTGTGCACACGAAAACTCAGCACCAAAAAAAACCACGTTAAAAAAGCCCAACTTGCTGGGTTTTGCCATTTTTAGGGGCCGGGGGTTGCAGGAGATAAACCAATTTTTAAAAGCCCATTTTCATGGGTTTCAGGGTTTTATGGGTTCTCTGTTATCAGAATGAGCATCAGTGGGTAATAAATACAGTTTCCCACTCTTTCACTGACCAAAAGATCCAGAATTTTTCCAAAACTTTCCAGAACTCCCATGAAAAATTTTCCAGGACCTTTTTGTAACCCGTGCATGTTTAAATATAACGAAAAAAGTAAGTAGCAGGTGGCACTAAGAAAACGTCCTGAACTTTGTGCAACTATAACAGTGCATGTACTTTATGGAGATAAATTTCCTTTCACACATTTGTAGACCAAATTGTTCTCTTATTCACTTATAAATTTTATTGACCTTACTAATAGCACCACTGAATGCCGCTTAATGACGTAAGATGAGTTAAAATTCCAGTTATGTGAAGACAACATTCCATCACACCACATCAAAACAACTAAAAATTTTCTTCAATACAACACGCCAGATTTCATCAGCTCACAAGAATGGACAGCACATTCGCCAGATTTGATTCTGCTACTTGATTCAGTTTGGGATATCTTGCAAGAACTTGTCTATGAAGGAAGGCATGAGCCGTTTGTGAACCTCAAGGACCTTCAGAATGTTATCACAGACACATGGCATGACGTCGACATCAGACAGCCAGAATAAGAAAAGCCGTAGAGCAGTGGGAAAAAGCGTGTAGCAGCAGTGGCAAAGGAGAATGGAGGACCTATTCAGCACATTTTCTGCTGATCGGTTGACTGGAGATTCGGCCTACTGTGATGCTTTGGCGAAGCCTGCATATAAGCGGCAACGCAAATGATGAACCACTTGCAAAAACTGTTTTACGGCGTGTGCCGCTATTTTGTTCATATCACGGCTATTTCAGAAGTGTTTTAGGCAAAAATTCCTACACATATTTGAAGACGTTTGGCCATTATATACATGCTTTCGTGCTGATTCATTTCGACTACGCGGCTGATTAATGCATGCAAATGTTCAAGACGTTTTTTGTGCCACCCCGTATTTAAGCAAGCGAATCGAGCCAAAAATTTTTTATCTGTTTCATGCAGTATTGAATTAAGCAACGGTCAACACAAACTGGGTGATGTACTATTGCTGCTTGTTTTCCATTTGAGCCTAGGAAAATGTGTGATTTTCAAGGATATTTTTCAGGGCTATCCAGGTCCTGGAATATTTAAGAAAAAAATCCAGGACTTTTCAGGAGGCGTGGGAACTCTGTAAATAAGAAATAATCTGCAAAAAACTTTGCTGCAACTTCCGTTGATTGGTGCATATCTGTTTTACTTAGCTCCCCGGCAGCATAGAATATAAAAAAATTGCACCGAAAAATCACAGCTTTAAAACACCAAGCACTTCGAAAATGTGACCAGCGTAAAAATATTCCCTCGCGTCTTTTCTAACCTTCCTACTGCAATACATCTGCCATTCTTTGTCATAACCCGTTCGAAAATTCTAGGGACAAAGTGCAAAAATTCTTCCAAAACTACCTTCTTGTTGACAACAAGTGTTTAAAATATTCCATATCACAGTGCAACGGTAAAACACTAACAGCTACGACTCGAGAATACATCATCATAATAAATGTGTGAAGAATAATTACTTATTAATTAATACTCATAAGTCATAAATAATCAGAGTAGCACACTCAAGAGTAGCACACTCTGTGATTAACATTACAGGGTGCGGCAAAAAAAAATAGCCCCCTAACGTTTTTCGCTGTTTGCTCAGCAACCATTTGGGATTTTAATGTGAAATTTTACAGCATTATTTTATGAAACCTTACACATCTAAATCCCAAGTAAAATGTGATTCTGTTAAAAACACAACAAAGTTATAGAATTTTTAGCTTGAGCATTTTTAATGCTGAAAAATCAGTGGGCGGTCGTGTTAAAAAGTCTATAACTTTGCCGCTTTTCAACAGAATCACATTTTACTTGGCAATTAGATATAGAAGGTTTTAATAAATGAATCTGGAAAATTTCATGTTAAAATTTCAAACACTTGCTGAGAAAACTGTAGGGGGCTAGTGGCTACTTTTTTGCCGCTCCCTGTTGTATCATTCACAGTTTGATCACAGCAATGCAAAACAACAACAAACAAAATATACACCAGGTGTTCCAAAAAAGTGGAACCCCTGTTTTAATTTTGCAATAACTTCTGCAAATGTAATCCCCCTACACCGATTTTAACCATTTTTCACTGTTACAACAGGAAATCCATAACGCACAAAAGCAAAATTACGCCGTACACTTTGTCTTTATTATGTACAGGTAATCGATGCTGGAACATCCTGTATGCAGCCGACCCATAGTTGCTGGGGGCTACAAGCGCCTATAGTGACAGCGACATTGTGGCAGGACGGTTGGGGGATTTCCACCCAATACATTTCGGCCGTTGGTAAATTGTTGGAGAATTTTCTTTTTGTCGAAAAATTTTTGTCCAGGAAATGCAAAATTGGAAGCTGAATACTGTCCCAGTCTTGAGAAAATTTAAGAATAAATTGAAATTTAGAGCACACACCGATCTCTTCTATCGGAAATTTGCAACTGCCACAAAGACGGTATAATCGGTGTCCGCAAGCACATCATGCATTCCGAGGCCTGCTTACGATGCATCTTACATCACTGCCCAGTGAGGGATGGCCAGGCTGAGTGCCCTATAGTTAGCATCCACAGCAGGCGGGCTCCTGGCATTCTGACGCCTGCTTACGGCGCATCTTACGTTCTTGACTTGACAACGGTGGTGCACTCTGCAAACAGCCAATGCACAAAATATGAATAAATCAGGGCGCCAATTTACGGAAAGTCTTAAGATAATCTTGAGATATGGCTTTGAATAGACTCATAGATTGAAAAAGATAACTTTATAAATTACGAAAATTCATCGAAAACAACTGAAGCATCAACAATTATCCAATTAAAAGGCTGTTTCTCGATGAATTTACGTAACGTATTAAGTTATTGTGACACAGTTTTCACACACATTTATGGTCATATTAAGAAAATGAGCTAATTCATGCAACACTTATGACAACTCTTATGATCATATGTCTTGTGATCATTTTTTGTCTGAGGATGATTACAAAGTTGTAAGTAATTAAAACAATCTTAGGACATCTTAACTTCTGTCTTAAAGTGCTCTCAAGTCATAACTTTTAAGACAAATCCTATGATCTTATGGCCAGGGGATCGATTCACAGAAAATCTTAAAATAGTCTCCAGACGGTTTTCACACTTACAATCATCTTAAGACAACATATGGCCTAATTCACCAACACTGACGACATATCTTAAGATGTGTCTACAGACAAAGTCTTACAACTATGCGACAGATTTTGCATTCGACTTAAGACAAATTTGGAGAATTCACTTGAGACATGTAAGACGATCTTAAGATATCTTAACTTCGGTCCTAAGGCTTCTTAATCTAAAGCTTCGGTCCTAAAGCTACTTAATCTTACTAATCTTAAGCTATGACATATCTACTGCTACTACTACTATTACTACTACTACCACTACAACTAAAGGTTAAAGGTGGTGATATAGCTCTTAATGGGAAGCCCATCTCAGAACTACAGAGTGTCACTTGAAGTATGGGATCACACAATGTTACCTGCCACCCGACGCAGGTGAACACGCCTTGCCTTAACCCCAGCCACATGGGCTGGTACTCAATTTACCTACCCCGGAGGGATGGAAGGCTGAGTTGACCTAGGCAGCTGGTTACATACCGAGATGGTTTACTTGCCCGCAGGCAGTCACCCATCGCAGTACTAACCCGGCCCACTGTAGAGTAACTTTGTTGATCGGAAGAAACGCGTTACTGCTACGCCACGCCACCAACCCACTGCTACAATTAACGTACCAGTGTTCGTGGTATGTGGGTGTTGACAGCGTCGATGCCAAAGTTGATGCGTTCCTCATGAGTGCCATAAGCCAGTGGAGTTAGTTTGATGACCGTGTGTAACGGCACTTCTATGTGAGGCAGCTCATCTGTACAGCAACGACAACAACAAACAACGTACCGATAACGCAAACAAAACCAAAACCTCTGCGAAGAGTGACAGTTTGAAACTGTTGGACTAGAAGTAAGTAAGTAAATAATTTATAAAGCGCCAGTCTCAGAAAGAATCATGGCGCAAAGCCGGTACTTTTGAAACTTTTAAATCTAGGCTTAAAACTGAACTGTTTACCTCTGCATAAAATACCCAGGACAAGTCAGCGCCAACACCACACTTCTCACTTGCAGCTAACATTGTTACAATGGCTGCTGATATACTAAATTGGTTTCAGATTAGAAGATTAATTTATAGACAGGGACTGCGCCAAGGTGATTGGCAGAGAAAGCAACAGTTGAACAGATGGATCAGGGAAACGATACACATCAGGAAAGAACAAGACAAGTCAATGAACCGAGACGAGGGGTCCTACCAACTTCCACACGTCTATGACTACTTACTGTCTGCCGCAGCTACACCTGGTGGACAGTCGTTCCATAGAAGGCAGCAGCGGTTGCCGTAAGGTCAAGAAAGATATATCAAATTAACGACTGTATATTCATGAATTTGCATGACTTATTAAGATGAAGACCTATCGGTGCATTACTCATCTTGTCCATTCATTGGTCTATCCCGCACTGCCCCCAACTCAAGACCAAAGTTAATTCATAGCCCGTAATCGATATCCGGACTTTTCTGAGAGGGGGTTTGACTTTGGTCTGGGCCGTGCTATCTTTTAATCCAGACAGCGGTAGTACCATAAGTTCCCGAGTTGGATTCGGGAGAAAGCAAACACCCTAAATGTTATAACATCAAACGTTGGAACATCAGCCTTAAGTAAGCAAATATATATCTGTTGCTTCTGCTGCTACTACTATTACAACCTGTGTCGTAGTTGAGAAAGTAGGCCAGTAGACATCGTGAAATGGCCTGGTTACAGACCACCAGGACGTTCTGTTGACGCTCCAGTTCCATTATCACTGGCTCCAAACGACTCACAACGTCCATGTACGACTAAACGCAGTTATAATATGTCACTAATATCAGCTAGGGATGCACAGATAAAGCACTGGCTGATGCTGGTTGGCCAATGTGCTGGTATCTAACAATTGGCCGATTATGGATCATTATCGCAGTCATGAAAAACATCCACTGAGCCAGCTGGTTGGACGTTTTTGGCTCCTGTGACATTGAACTTTGACCCTTGACCTTAAAAATCACAGGGCTCTGAAGGTGGTTACTGCAAACACAAAATTTCATCGAAATCGGAATCACCATTCTAGAGCCATTGCGTCACACAGAATAGCGTAACATACAGATAAAAGTGATGCGACACAAGTGATTGGTGAAAACTTATACTTACCATTTAACGAATGTACCGAATAAAAAAACAATGAACAGACATCAACATATTAATTATCCGATATCGGATATCGGCAACAATGATGGTAATCGACAGATATCACTTATTGGACGATTATTGCTGCATCTTTAGATAATAACTTGCTCATACCAGCGAACAAGTAAAGATAAGGAAAAGTAATTGTAAGGTTCTTTCTGAGGCATAAAGCCTGCAGGGCAACGTTGATCTCCATTTCTTTAGTGCTCAGCCAGACACCAGTTTACACTGCGAAACCACAGCGCATTACGTGGAGTGCTGCTTGTGTCCCAGCTTTTGCTGGCATTCACTGTGGTTAACCATAAGGGATGGCCAGGCTGAGTTATCCTGGGTGGCTGGTTACATGCCGACATTTTGACAACGGCTGGTGATGTATTAAATTGTTTTTAGATTAGATTAGATCATCAACGTTTAGACGTAAAACACTCACATAAAACTAACTAACACTTCTCACTTAAGTACAGCATTTCTTGCTGAAAGAAAACAAATTACAAATAAAGCAAATGAAAGAAGTTCTTGCAGCATGAATGTCTCACCTCTCCATAAAGGTAGCGGTAATGGTATTTGTCGTTTTCACGTTTCCTGAATTCCTCCGGATATCTGTCACGAAATTCCTCGTAAGTCAAACCATCCGCAACACCCTGCCGACAGAAAAGCATAAACTACTTACAGCTTAGGTCCAAGGTGAAAACAAAGTACAGGGTGGTCCATAAAAAAAACAAAACTTGGCACTTCACTTTTGTTCATATCGTCCGTCGCCAATTATTGGCCGATTTTCAAAATTCTTTCACTAGCACACTCTGCAGACAATTTGCAATAACGTGGTTACTATATATCCCACCACAGCATAAATGCATCTCCACACTGTCTTGTGAAATATAAATGAAATACAAATGTATAATGATAATAACAAACATTTTGGTGAATGAAGAAAAAACATGTCAGACCAACATTGCAGTGAATGGTCTGTATGACACTAAACTATGTGGGTCTAAGACAGTTTTAGTGTCATACAAATCATTCACCACAATGTTGGTCTGACATGTTTTTTTTCCAGTTACCTAAATATTTGTTAATATCGTTAGTTTTTCTTACATTTACATCTTACAAGGTAACTCAAAATTCACAAAAATGCGACTGCCTTAGACTCCACCGGGGGAGTTCACAGCACTCCCTCCAAATTCCTTCGCTGGGTTAAAAGACCACAAAGCAAGCAAAGAATATGAATTCTACACCCACACCCCTGTAAAATTCTGACTACCAGACTCGGGCTCATGGGATTGAAATATGCTGACAGTTATTACTAGCATAGACTTGTAAACTTACAGCATCAAGTTCGTTGAGTGCTTTCCAATGTTCCTGCGCCACAGAACTTCTGATAAAAGCCGCAGTGTCGATAGAATGTCTGGACAGGCTGGTCCATACACGCAGGTTGTCATCAGGGTACAACTGTTCCACGTAATGACCCAGCGCTGCTGCATACTACAACAACAACTACAACAACTGTAGTAGGACCTTTTCATAGGAATCAATGTTTGAGTATAACAAAAAAGTAAGTATTTAAGTAAGCGAAGCGAGCACAAAAAATAATTTGAACTGTTGTACGCAGTATTTAAGTAAGCGACAGACAACACAAACTGGATAATATACTACTGCTGCTTTTTTCCATTTGAGCCTATGAAAAAAATGCATAATTTTCCCCTAAAGTATTTCGCTGTTTTCTCAGCAATTGTTTGGGATTTTAATGCAAAACCTTATACATCTAATTGCCAAGTAAAATGTAACTGTGTTAAAAAATTTTCAAGCTAATTTTCAAAAAACGATTATCACGTTACTGCCGATGACATCACAGTGACGTATTGACAAACAGTAATTTATTTTGTTTACAAACTATTACCAAATCATCGTTCTTCTAAAAAAAGTGCCGGGTGCCCACCGGGTTCATCTTCCAGCAGGAACAGGCTGCGAGCCAACTGTCCAGATTTTATCACAAAAGACCAGCGGCCTCCAAATTCGCTAAATATAAACTCAATGGACGATGGCGGCATGTGGGTTTCAATGTTGGAGGCTTACTCCAAGCTTAAAACAAAGCTGAAAACAAGCGCCGAACTCAAAGAAGCACTTCAGGTTATCTGGGGCAACCTGCCACAGGGACCGATCGACAAGGCTGTAAAAAATTTCTCAAATAAGGCGACTGGAGGCTGGTGTTGTAGCTTGGAGCTGGCGGTGAACGCTTGGAACATTCACAGCAACAATGGAACTCTGGCATCTGATCATTATTATCTGTGTTGTTTCAACGATGCTATTGCATTGGTATATTAGCTTGAACAGTTTTAGGGCAAAAAAATGCGTTGTCGTTTTTCAACAGAATCAACTTTTGCTTGGCATTTACATGTAGAAGATTTCACTAAATAAAGCCGTAAAATTTCACATTAAAATTCCAAACGATTGCTGAAAAAAACAGCAAAAAACTTTAAGGGGCTAATTTTTTGCTGCACCCTATATCTCAAAGTGGCATAAACTGAGGCATTACTACTGCCTACCTGTTGTCCACGCTCAGACAAGCGACCTCCTCCGGCGATTTTACCGGACACATTACCGTCTGTCTCACCCGGCTGAAACACACACAAACTAAAGCTGACAAATTAATGCATTAACTTATCGCATTAATAAATTAACGTGCGTTAAAAAATTAACACACATACGTAAAATTACTAAGCTATGTAAAGCAGAAGATCTGTTCTGTCTCATGTAAGAAGCGCTATAGCAAGTACAAATAGTACCCGCATGTTTAACATAAAAAATCCAATAAAACAACAAAATAACTCAGAGAACCGCTTAGATCTTGTACAATAACCACACTATTCTACTGCGGTCTTATTATGTCCGTAGAACTGATCTTACCCGTGTCAGATAGATAGTCTTTGGCAGGACGTGAATATTCATGAGAAAGTAAACAGCACGACTCTGGATGTGACCTGAAACAGACAGCAGAATGCATTGCGCTTAGCAAAAATGATTCGCTGTATCTGACGGCTCAGTGTCAGTTGAAGCTACAATACTCTGTGACATCACTGGCTCAGACAATAATCTGCATCAAAGTCGCTCAGAGAAAACTTCAGTCTCATAGAACACTGGACCAGTTGACACTAAAATTGACTCAATGTCAATTCAAAGTGCAGTGGAACACATGACTCCATAACGCTTTCCATCAGATTAGTCAAAATTTAGGTGCGTGACTGCTGTTACGATGGCCACATGGCATGCAATAGTTTCACTGGCAGGCCTTATGTTTCATGCCTCAATGACTTATTTTTTTCTTTGTCTTTTTAGTGCAAAATCTCCGAGCTCCCTCAACCAATCGCCACGAAACTTAACTAATAAGTGCAGCTCCAAAGCTATGTCACACAATTTGGAGTCTCAAGAAGAAAATTCTGGGGGAAGTAACAACGTGCTAACTTTGGCATGACTTGAGATTTCAATCACAAATATTTTCAAAACAAACTAAGATACTGACATACAAATGGTGTTGTCTACAACGTGTGAGAGGTAAACAAAATTTGCCTCTATTTTACAAAAAAATACTTCAGCAAATTGAGTCCGATTTCAACCACTGTGTCACTTTTGCACTCGTATTTATAAACTGTAGAACAGATAAATGAAGTGGCAGCGTTTGCGTCTGCCTCTTCCGCCGTTCATGGTTGTGGACATCGATTTCCATCAACAGAATTGTTCTCTACCTGAACTAAAGAAAGATGTAACTGCTGATCGGCTGATATGCAACTGCATGAGGTTGTCGAGAGAACAGAATATATCAAAATATATTTAAAAGTCTCGTATAGTTAGTTACCTACAAAACGATTCATGCTGTGTAATGCAGTACACGGACTTGCATTTTTTCAGAAAAACAGCCGTGTTTAATTTTCAGTTGCAAAGTCACCCTTATGCCAAAATCTGAGCTGTCATTTAAAGATGCCCATTTGTAATTACATGGAAGCAACTCAGTTACCTACTTACTTCACTAAACCCTTCCATGGGCTGGTTATGAACTGAGATGGTTATGGACATGCCGATGGTCACAAATAACACACTCACATACATACAAACAATACGCTGTGTCCCAAAAAAGCATCCCCGACATTTTTGATGGCAAGTTGTGTCAGGAATATTCATACCAAAAATAATCAAATCTGATACATGGTTTTCAAGTTAAAGTCGAAAATGTCGGGAATGCTTTTTTGGGACACAAGTGTTTGTTTGCACAACAGCTGTAATATACAGCAGAGTAATAGGCCTAAACGAAAAATAACATATGTATGAAAAATAAATCAAAAACTGGACGAAATTTTTTTTCAAACACATCCATCCCTTTACACTCCTAAACAAAATGTGACAAGAGATGACCAGTCCTACCGTGGATGTTATTGATGAGGTATCGTTCTCCCTGGTTAAAGATCTTAATGAACGACAAGTTCTTATCATGTTCCTCATCCAGCGTGCAGTATTGCCTCTCGTAGACGGAGATCCGCTCCTTGAAGTCTTCAATCGCTTGGTCCTTGTCCACCGCCTGGTAGTCAGGACTCGACACTTTCACCTCCTGGCCAATGAGTCAATCAATCAAAAGTTAAAGATCGTCTATAGCTGTTTATGAAACAAGAATCCCAGCTCTCGCTAGGGTGGGGCTGACTGTACTGGTTGTCACTGACCTTGAAGGTCATCCAAAATCGATAATTTGCAGGTAATTTTAAAGCCAATATGCGAATTCCCGTTCGTGACCAATAACAACTTAAACCCTATCTTGCACCGTTTAAGCCATAACAGCGTGTAACAGCTTTCATGGTCATCCAAGGTCATCGCTTCATATGTAATTTGAATCATTTGAAAGCCAGTATGCAACTTCCTATTAGCGATCAATAGCAACCTAGGCCCTATCTTGCACCGTTTAGCCACAGTACATCCGTGACAGACAGACGACAGACGGGCGGGCAGACAGACGACAATCACGACAAAAGGGCTGACCTTTAAGCTTACAGCTTAGCGGTCAGCCCAAAAACCATCGCATAGCTATGGAGCATCATCTGGCATATGAGATCACACAGTGTTACTTTCCACCCGACACAGGTAAATGCACCCCACCTTAACCCCAGCCAGACAGGCCAGTACTCAATTTACCATCCCCACAGGGATAGAAGGCTGAGTTGACCTTGGTGTTGGTTATATACCCAGATGCCATCTGGCACTGTAGGTCTGATTGAGGGAGTCTTGGTCCATCACTGCTTATTTACCAACCCATCAATTCACAATAAGTAGCAAAATGCTCTTCCCTACAAAATCCCTCAACGGATCTCACTGAAATTTAGCCTCAATTCCTTCCTTGTAAGGGTCGTCCTTCACTCCTACTTTCGCCTTGGTCCACTCTTCGGTTTCAAAGGAAAAGTAGAAAATAAAAATACAAATAAAAAAGTAGAAACTAGAAGACGCTTGTGAAAGTGCATATCTCCACCAAGTGAAATGATTTAAACATTACTACCACTATTACTACTGAACCTACAACTACTAGTACGCCTACAGCTACAACTACACCATACAACAAGGAAAAGGGAGGGAGAAGAAAGAGCCAGAAATTCTCCCCATCTATCTGGCACTGTTATCAAAATATGGCGCCTAAAAGATAATGGGGTCGCGACCTTGACCTTTTGGTCAAGCTGACGTGACGTCATCGGTCATGTGACCTTTTGACTCGCGGTGGTCGACTTCCTATGGGTGGTCCATCGTAGTCATGCATCTATCTGGCACCGTTATAGAGATATGGAACCTCAAAGTACATGTACACACACACAGAGAAACACACACAGAACAATGCACAGAACGACCAATTTCTTAATCTCCTCCAATGTTCACTACATTCACCTTGGTGGAGATAAAAACAAAGCAAAAACATTAGGCCTCCTATTACTATGTATGAGCAGCCTGATAATAATAAGCAGATACTAACGCGAATGTTGGCTTCGATGACACTGGGGTCGGTGCAGTATGACTCGATGAACAGAATTCGGATGCCGTGTTGCTTTGTGAGGAAGTCGTAGATCATCTTTCTACGCACTCGGTTTGAGTTGGTTGCATCATACACCTTCAATTATCACAGTGTACTGTACAAGTTACACAGGGTAAGGTAATAACTAGCGACCAACCGAATTCACGGAAAAAAAATGCATGACTTCACGACAGAATTTTTAAAATGTGTCAAATTTCACGGAAAATTCACGGAAAGAGTTTAGAAAATTCACGGGCCACACAGACGTTATTTCGAGGTGCTGTGCTAATGCAAAAGAAGAAATTTCAGAACAACGAATATTTACTACACAAAGTCAAGACTCAAGACAGTCATGCCAACTACTTAGTGCTAAAGTGCGACACGTGGCAAACAGCAACATTCGTACAAAAGCTGCTGATAAAACTCTGGAATTGTCATAAATTCAACTAAAAGCACTAAAATTCACGAAAAATCACAGATTTCTTGGAAATCAGCGTTTTTCACGGAAGGAGGTCAACATCACGGAAAATGTCATGGCTATGAAATCGTGAATTAAGTTGGTCTCTAGTAATAACAGATTCATATAGCACAGACGCCCTTAAATAGGTACAACAAAAGTCACACGACCAACAACAAATACTATTAACTACTATGTTTATGGCGATTTGGCTTAGTTGATGACGTCTTTGGTCAAATATCTAGCTAACATATAGCCAGCTCGTCGAGCCAGCTTGATCACGTAAACGGGGTATAAGACAGGCAGAAAAGAGGGATGATCAGATTCATCAAACGACCGTTAATAACAGCAATATTGACCGAAAGACTTACTGCAACTTCGCCGCCGTGATGTAACCACCGACACAGATCTATCAGGGCTTCTTTTGCACATTGTCTATAAACACACAATTACCACCACAATTATCATAAATACAACAACAACCACTACAACAACTAATAGTACTACAAAACATTGCTCTGCATATGCCGGAAAGACTTATACGATGGCAAGACAAGTCATAAACACCACATCATTAAGACAAGACACAACAAAGCTTTCCTAATTTTTGGATGGCATAAGCCTTGGTGTTGCTGGGGGAGAAGAACTGTACTGCTACAACAACTACTACTACTAGCATAACAACTACCACTAACTCTCTCACGGCGCTGGCCTCAATGTTGTCGAGATGAAAGAAGCGTGCACTATTACAAGTAAAACTACTCTACTACTACTACTACTTTCTGGTGGCATGAGCATGTCAACAACAACAACAACAACTATGACTACGACTACCGCTAGAACTAATACTACTACAACTACAACTAACTCTCTGATGGCGTTGGCCTCGATGTTGTCGGGGTGAAAGAACTGTGCACTGTTACAAGTGAAACTTGTGACAACCCGTCGACGATATTCGCCCACGTTAAACACTGCATAAACACACAGACACAGGCACATGATTACATACGAACAAATTCTTACAAACTCCCGGTTGCCATCCGGCCTTAAAAAAACCTCTAACCCTCCATCCCAACAATGTTTGGCCCACCATTAACGTCGAGTCTTTGCTGCGCTATTCTGTCCATTGTCGGTCTGTTGTCTGTGATGTATGTATTGTGACAAAAGGCACGAATACTATCTGAACAAGTAAATGGAGTGGGACCCCCTACAACTCCCCTATTTCCTCCAAACAGGGGGATACCAACTGCACCCCCAAATGACTGCATTGCCAACTGTGGCCAGTTAGCAGCATGACAGCCTAGATGGGAACTGATCAATGCCCTAGCGAACGGCACCATCGCATGTTCTCCCAAAATAAGGGTCCTGACCCCTAAAAATTTGCATGGCATCCTATGGCCAGACTGTATCAGCGCAATGGTTACTATTATCAGGCTACAGACATTTGCCTAATTATCTAATGCCTCTGTTGCTAACCCACCCCCCCTTCTACCTAAACACATGTGTTGAACTGACCCCTCATTCACATTTGCTGACACTCAAAAGCTGGCATATGGTAGGCCTTCCCTTGCGACAGCTAGACTTCTAGTCGGTATACTTTCAAAGTTGCAAAAGAACAAAACTAGTCAGCATCTAATATGTTTATCGTTTATGTGGGAGTATTTTTTACTTTAATTCTCAGGGTAACCATTCAGTGCGTCACTTTGATTTTAGGCTGTGTAATATTACATAGCATATTTTAGTAAGTAAGTAAGTAAGTAAATTTAATTTATAAAGTGCACAATGTCAGCGAGAAACTCACTGAATCTGAGGCGCTATTTTCAAGTTATAAGAGAAACAAATGGACGCAGGTAATACAAGTACTGTGGCCAAACTCCTCTGGTGATTTTTTATTCCTTCATATGCACAGGACAGCCACATTACTAATTAAGAATTTGATATCAACTGATTTGGCAAACCTTTTGTCTCAATGCCAATCCAGTTGAAATATCTCGCTAGCTTCTTGGCCATGTAGGTTTTTCCACGTGCGGGTAGACCCACCATGACGATGGCACACGGCGCGATCGCTATGTTCGATATGTCCGGGCATTGTACTGTTCACAAAAAAACACACACACAGATTCACTCAGCCTGGCCATCCCTCGCTGGCATGATTGTAAGCTATGCCATACGTCAGTAGACACAGAGCTAGTGTCACGTTTGTCGTATCTGAGCAACAGACTAAAAAACAATAAAAATTCAAAGCGAGTGTATCTGTTCATGGAGGTCAAGAGTTGTAAAATTCTCCATTCTAAAAAGTGGTAAAGAAAATGCGTGCAACTGGTGTAAAACTGGCGAAATGGGCTGACTTGAGTCGGGCCAGGATGGCATTTTCGATGAAAAAAAAACAAACACGGGTTGGGATAAAAAAGCAGGATGGGGAACAAAATAGACTCTGGCAAAATGGACAGGAAAAAGTAGGCCTATAATTTTGGCCACCAGTGATCTCTTGCCAACAGCTAATATTGAAAAGTCTAAATAATGTCAAACTTAGAAAAAGCTATATTACAAAGTCAGACTCACAAAGTTTCTCTCGAGAAAAACTATTACGGAATCTTAAATTGTTGATCTGAAAAACAAAAAAAAACGAGAAAAATCTTCTAAAAGAATTCCTGCAGCAAGTATGTAGACTTCCGAAAATTACTGCACAACTTGTAGCCTACGCTTGCTGCAACACAACGGTTCAGCTTCGGAAGGTCTACAGTTCTCGGAGGTCGTGGTAGCCTAAATTGGATATAGGCAGTGTAGACAGCCGACAGCAGACCCAGATAAACGGAAAAGCAAGATGGGTGAAATTCAGCTGTTGAACAGAGCAAACAATCTGGTCAGCACGTAAACAAAAACAACAACGGTGCTGTTTGTATAGCTATAAGACAGCGTTCTCAGCCGAGGGGGGAGAAATGTGTTGACTGTTGATTCAGACACTGCGCTGGGTGGTTAGAAATAAACGTCAACATCATCACGTGAACAGTGGACAACATCCTTCCTTGCTCAACCTTGAGCACCTCCAACCAGAAAAGCTCTCGGCACAATCAGCCTTACCTGCCAGACGAGGCACCACAGCTACCAGTGTCTGGAAATCTAGAATAAGTAATATCCATTTCAATCCCCTTCGCTCTCCACTACATTACTCTTCCCCTCTTTCCCTTTTCCACCCTTCTCCCCTCCCTGCTCTTTTCTGCCTATTCCC
>Ga0209367_1002033_pt1 | contig 26155 bp, 19 predicted proteins | sample WorMetLIZISLAND2_FD_187412 | JGI IMG/M metagenome (GOLD analysis project Ga0209367, IMG submission 187412) | Marine gutless worms symbiont microbial communities from Max Planck institute for Marine Microbiology, Germany - Olavius geniculatus... ... | reverse complement strand
AACTTGTAAACATGACGTGATAGAGCAATTCCAGTGACAAATTCGGAATCTACGGGGTCAAATTACTTAAGATTACATGAAATATACTCAGTAGCAGACAATAATATTTTTTTTGTTATCCAGTGTATTCGGTACTACACTTGACGGTGACAGTGGGCTTATGCTTGAGTTTAGATTTATCCTGGTGGACTAGTTGTGGATATTATACACTTTAGTACACAAGTAGTACTGCATGTACACAAATTTCTTGATCGACAAGCAAATAAAATTGCCATACTTATGTAAATGCTATGCAGATTAGCAAATTGTGCTGCTTGCAATTCAGGATGTATCGTACAGTTCGCTGCTGGTGCCATCCAATCGCAACTTTGCCAAATTGGTGACGGTGAATGATGCATCAACACTAAGCACTTCCGAATCATCTCAGTCGTCACAAGGTATTCTCGCTCGCACTTTCTTCTGTCATTGGTGGAAGCTTTCTGTTCTTTTTCAGCAGTTTTGTGGATCATACTTCATTCTTTCAGACACTGTTGAAAATTTTAAAATGCAGTGAAAAGTTTTGGACAAATGAAGGACTGAAGGTTGACACAAAGGCCTGTCAAGTGCCGTATACCATATAAATTGTCTAACAGTCCTCAACTGTGTGATGTTTACATGCCTAGTTAATAGTAGTGCGAGTGAGTTAATACTCCATGTTGTTCAATATTTTTTGCTGACTTGGACGTGATCAGTCGTTCATGGCTCGGCCTCCGCAGTCTCTGAGATGATGTATAGCCGTCAGCGCAGTTTGCATGCTGCACCAGTGTCCGCATCATCATCACTGCGGGTCGTCAGTCCTGGGTCATTGCTGATGATGAAAAAGTCCGACAGAGGTATTGCCGTGATAGCCGTTGGTGTCATGATATCGGGCAGAACGGAGACTGAGAGGAAGGCGATTGTTTCTGTCTTTCTTAAATCTTACCCTGTTACCGTTTTTTTTATCAGGAAATTTTATTCTAAAAATATAAAATTTGGAGCTAAAGATTGTCTCATTTTGAAGAACACTAGAGTAAAATTGAAATTTTGAACACCATTAATCCGATCTCCTGTGTTGGAAATTTGCAGCTGTCTCTCGGAAAATTGCAACTTCCCCCCCACTGCTCGTTTACCCCATGATGCTTCTGGTATAGCAGCACATGGATGCTCTACTTGTTGGTGCTGCTTCCTGCAACTTTGAATTCTTCCGGCACTCATCTCATTATGATTCGTTTAAACAATTACTTTATGCAAGTTATCCTTTCAGTATGTGTATATTGCTACTGTGTTTCATTCGTTAAGAGTTATTTCTGTGTTAGTGCAGAATAGCATTTTTTCGTGCCATTGGCCTGCAAAAATTGTCTTACTGTGTGTGCATGTGGATGTTGCTGTTAATTGTAAGAATGGTCCGTTGTTAGCATGTTGTAATTTCTCAGACTTGATGTCGTATTGTTCTTGTTTTCCATACATAAATTTTGTTGTGTGTGCCAGCAAGGCTGTAGTGCATTTAGTTTGTGTTACCGAGTCACTCGGAAGCCCTACTAGTGCTCAGTGATGGCTAAATTACACACTGGGTTTTATTAAATGGAAAGTTGCTACTGCTTTAGCCAAGGGTCTGTCTGGATCTTTTTTTTCAAGCGGTAACAGGCCACGAGGGATAGAATAAAGCGGCTTTCACACTCTGCGCAGAGTTCGCGCATACTAAAAAAACGCGTATGAAAACGCTATGCTGGTTGGACACGGAGCGGATCTGCAGCATATCCGCGCAGCACTTGTGTATCTGCCATCCGCTGTGGATACGCCGCGTATCCGCGGCGGATACGTGGCAGATACACAGGTTTAAATATGGATACGCATGTGTCCGCGGTCCGCTCGGCTTGGCGGATCCACCCAAATCGAGTCGTTCGATTTGAGCGGACAGCGTACGCATATACTACGTGTAATATGCGCTGTGTGTGAGTATGTGTTTTATACAAATCAGCGTGATCAATTAGAGCGTATCCGTAGTGGATCCGCATGGAATATGCGCTGCTGGGCAGATACACGGGTAGTACACATGTACTACGTGCATAGTGTGAATGCCGCTTAAGACCAAATGCAGTTGTTTACAGTTTGCGCTCAGTGCCTTTATTAGCGTGCGTTATCTGTGAATGCTAAGCGGTGACTGACTCAACTTTGGCTGCTGCGTTGCGTTCGCTCAGCTGTCCTTGCTGTTGCCAGTCACGTAGGCTCTGCGACATCCGCATTGCTTTTAAACCCTTATTATCTCTAAATCATTGCTAACCCCTTCCTTACACTCCCACAATAGCACCACATGGTGGTGAATTGTGATTCTTGCTTGATGCTTGCAGTCTGTGTACTTGCCTGTTGAGTTGTAGCTCAGTAATTTCATGGCATTATACTTGTTTATTGTGCAATTGTGGCGTTTTTTAGCATATCTGGATAGTTCTAGCGGTGCTGTTTTATTTCGTTGGATGCTATCTACTTCATCTGTTATTACATTTTTTTTGTTACTTTGAAGCAACTTCTTGTACCGTTGTCTTCTGCTTTGCACCTATTGAAGTCCTTTGCTGCAGTTATTCATAACATGTTTAGCTTGCAAAGTGCAGAAAACTTGAGCTTTTACAATATGTAGCTAAGCAGACATTGTACTGTTGATTGATGATGTATGTTTATACTAGAAATTAAACCCCAGAGCCACTGAATTTAGCCGCCGCCGCCACCGAATTTTGAGCTTTAGCCAAATATCAGCCAAAAAAAAAATTTGGCTAAGCCGAATTGCAAGCGTCGCCTAAGCCGCCAAAAAATTATTCGGCTTTGTGGTTTCATTTCTTCATGCATTCAGCAAAACTCCACAAAAATACCTGGAAACGTTTATGTGACATACATACTTAGTAAATTCGTCAATCGGACTCTCACCAGATTATATTTTGACAGTTGACACAACTATAAACATTAAAAATTACATTCCGCAGTTGCACCTCAGTCTCTAAGGACATAGGCCTACTTAAGCATCTGGTCGAATTATGGACTTTTCATTTTCATACCATATTTTTAAGAGTTTAGTGGCAGCATGCAGCAGTTTGGAGATGGAGATCTCTTCATCCTGGTTGCTCTTCGAGAGTCCAGTGTTGCATAACTTGACTAATTTTATTAAAAAGTTTGAATTCCAAATTTGACCACAAATGTAACTCTAATATTACATTTATCAGCTTGCTAACTGAAAAATTAAAGTAGTTCTGCAATTTCAGTATAATTTTTCATTCCTTCAGACAACTGCAGTTCGATTTTGGGCGCTTTCTGGCCGCTATTGAAACGCCACAGGTGAACAAGAAACCCAGCTGTCGCTAGGATAGCTGACTGTACTGGCTGTAAGTGACCTTTGAGGTTATCCAAGGTCAATGATGTTCATATAACTTGAAAGTTAATATGTCACTTCATGTTAATGATTAATAGTAACCTTGACCGTATATCTGACCGTGTCCGAGATATGGCCAATTTTCCGTTGAAAAACGCACATCTTTTCTACCCAGGTACCACCGTTCCTTCAACCTCAAATTTAAAAATAATTTTTTTGCATTATATTGTTAGAATTTTGCATGCCTAAGTTTAACACATTTGCTTAAATATTCGTATGAAAAGTTTTTTATGACCTAAATCTTAGCCACAATAGGCCTACGTCTGTTACAGATGGACAGACATACGGACGACAACCATGCCAATAGCTAGACCGACTAAAAATGGTAGGCTACGAATGAGAGTGCTGGTACAAATAGTATATGGGTGGAAGTCCAGTTACAGTCTAGTCCACGTGGTTAGAACAAACTGAATTGCTGAATATATGTGACTGTTGTCTGTTTTTATTTTTACTCATGTAGCCTCGTCTTAAAATAGATTGAGATGTGGAGTAAAGCAGACAAAACAGAGCTAGAAAATTAGTCAAAAAACCTAGTTTTTAGGTTTTTAATGAAAAAAATATATTTTAGTCATGATTTTTAGTTATGAGTTCACGACACCATTTGTTCATCTTGCTATAGTTTACAGAAAATAATGTGATTATGTGACGGACAGGGTATATAAGCTATTTCCTAGGTCGTAGTTTTGTATGGAAGCGCCATACGATGTTTAATTAGACACTAAACCAAAAAAAAAACTAAGAAATCTTTCAAAAACCTTTAAAACCTAAATATCTAAAATCTCAGAGTTTTCTTTAGAAAACGTAGGTTTTCCAGCCCTGGCCATGAGTAAGTCAGTGTCTGATCCAGAATTTTGGAATAGGGTGCGAAAGGGTAGAGGTGGGTTTTGGAGAGTGGGCAAAGCTTTTCCCCAAGAAGTTTGTTTAAAAAATATGCATAAATAATGTATTTTTGTTTATAATTTTTTCTTGTTTCAAGATACATCCAGTCCATAGAGGGGTACCGCCCCCTCTTCCGAATTCGCCACTTCTAAAAGACTTCAAAAAGAGTCGGTCGTATTTTCAGCCGAAAATTTTGTCAGCCGAAACTCAGCCAGAAAAAGATTCGGCTAGCCAGATCTTAGCCGCAAAAAATGTGTCAGCCGGAGTTCAACCGTAAAAAAATTTGGCTCTGGGGTCTACTAGAAATTGATGACATTTTAGTGCTTAAATTATGAAAGATGGATTTAAGAGCTGAGATATGACCATGCACGAAGTGTGCTAGTGTGACTGTTCTGAAAAATCGACTTATTTTTTGTCAGGTTGATGCCTTTTTCTAACATACAGTGGCCGGAAGTTAGCAATGAAGATTTTGAATGCATATTATCACCCGCAAGTGGTAAATGGGATCAAATGCACCAAGCTTTTTGTCAGACTTTTTAAATGTCTTTGATATGTTCAGCTTATAAACTCTGTGAACCAGGCTACTGGGCATTTGGGGTGCATTGTGTATAGAGTGTCTTACATATGTGGTATGTGATATCGATGGTTGTATGGGACATCCAAAGTCTTTCGTTGTAAATTTTAATAGTTACCGGTAGTGCTTGTGTGGTAGACGTGAGTGGATTGGAAGAGTTTATCTACAATCCTAATCTTCTCGATGATCCAGAACTACGTTCAGGCAAACATCGAACTCTACTTACTTTCAACTCTTACATGGTGTGTGCTTCAAGCTCTGATAATATTGCATTTCATCAGTCTGTTGTATGTATTCTTCTCTACGGTTGATAAATATTTGTTGTAGAGCTGTCACGTGTTAAAAAATTAATGCACATGTGTAAATATATTTAATTTACTAAATTTTGTGAAGCACAAGTTTCAATATTCCTTTAAACTGCGGTTATTTGACAATCGAATGAATTTAAGTAACTAAGCTGTAGTTGCCACTTCATCACTGCTGTAAATAAATATTATTTAGACGACGGGCTAATAGATTTCTATGCTAGCAATGACGTCAGTTATTGTTGAAAAATGCGTTTCTATTTGCTTTCTAACTTTCTATATTCTACAGGCCGGGCCCCACGAACGTCGCAGGGCTCGGGGTAACTTACCCTCCACTCTTCTTCTCGACGAGCCTGGGTGCATTAATAAGGCATTAATTAATGCGTTAAAAAATTAATGCAGTGTGTTAAATGCGTTAAGACAATGAACTCTTCGACAGCTCTAATTTGGTGATAACCTGTACTAATAATGTTTCATTATATTTGGTTTGTAACTGTGAGATGCAGTAGTCTGGTTGGTGTAGTAAAACTTAAGATTAGTTTGTACAGTTTTTATCAAGAAGTCTTCTTTTCACACTGTTAAACTGTGATGCGTTGTGAGTTCAGGGTGTCACAAGAACTGTTGACATCATTTTGATTAAATGAGGCAGAATGTCCTTTTAAAAATTCTTGCATTTGTATTGTGAAGATGAGAGTTTAATTATTCGTTTTTTAGCCATGCCCCACTTCTCAAAAAATTGATACAAAACATGTACATAATTTTTTTAACAATCATGCAGTCTGATAGTCATTCCCCTTTTCATTGGTGGAGTTAACTAGCATTAGCAGCTGCACAGCAGTTGGGGTGTGGCAGTCACCTATGTTGGATGACAGGTAGTAAATACTGTGCGGTCGCATATGGCAGGTGAAGCTCTGATGAAGAGATATATACACTTTAAATTTTTGGTTCTTAAGGAATGTACAAAGTGACAGAAATGAAGTGAACTGCACTGACATATGAGTGCAGTTTAGTTCCTTTGCTTTTTGCCAACCATGCAACGCATTCGAACTGGCATTTCAATCCAGTTCTGTCGGTTCGTACACGTCTTCAGTCACAGCAGCAGTCTAGTGAGTGCAGTTGAGTTGGCGCATGATATTTCAGACGTCGGTGATCGACTACGTGCGGCCGGGTGATCTGAAAAAGGAACTGAATGAAAAGTTCCGTGAGAAGTTTCCTCACATCGACCTGACGTTGAGTAAACTGCGCAGCTTGAAGCGTGATCTGCGCAAGATCGGCCACGTTCATGTGAGTGAGCTACCAGCTGTTTTCTTCACCAGTCTGTAGTAACGACCAAGTTATTTTTCACCATGGCCACACTTCTTTGAATATTCTTGAAAATAAATATCCATTTTTAAAGGACCTGGTAAGTGTTTGAAAACTGAATCTGGCCTTGAAACTACTGAAATTCTATGAAAGAGGGTCTTGAAAGTTATTGAATTTCAGTACTACATAAAGGGTGTTGCTTAAAAAATAAAATTTTGTAACGTTCATCATTCACTGTCTGTTCACTCTATTCTGTTTGTGGTCAAATGTGCTTTGGACAGTTTTTACTGCAATATATTAATGTTCACATTATAATTAGTGTTACCATGATGTAAAAATTTTGTTGGCATTAACTCCCAAATCTAGTACACTTCAGATATATTTACTTACTTGAAGCTTTGTGGGCCTTTAAAGAATTTGCAGCAGCAATTGCTAGATCTTAATTTGCTTGTATCACTAAGTACACTGATTAAATGCAGTGTGTCTGTGTAACTGTGAAAGAGCAGTAAACTAGAAAGCAGTCATAGCCTGCAGGTACCTCTGCCAAGGCAATGTTATTCGCCAGGTGGCGTCACCATATTCACTTTGCCAGCGGTTTCATTATGCCCCCATTTAACGCAATGGTAACGAAAATTTTAGAGTGATCCAGAATTCAGGATTCCTGCCGAATTATGCCCAAAATTGAATCACTTGTAGTTTCTGCCATGCTCGACATTTCCTCAAAATTTCAGAAAGATCTGTCCATAACTTTTTGAGTTATCTTGGTCACACACAGACAGACAGACAAACGAACAAAGTCTGGCAAAAACATTACCTCCTTGGCGGAGGTGAATAACCGATAATCACACAAGCTGTAACTTGACTGAAGAATCAGTTTGCGTAAGTGTGCATGTCTCTGTCTGGGTGCCTGTATGTTCAGTGCGGTGTCGACCTGTGGACAGTTGCTCAGTCGTACGTTTACTTTGAGAAGATAATTCTAAAGGTGATGTTCATAGATTTCCAATGTGGCATTTGTTACATACTTAATGTCTGTCTAACAGGATGTGGTTCATTGTTTTGGAGCACAGATTGCTTGTTATGGAATTGCCGTGTTGTCAATACATCTACCAGTATACAGATGCATAATCACAAATAAATTCTGACAACAAACTGATTTACAGTCGTCCAAATAATAAACGATATCAGTCTACAAAAATTTCTGTCGAAACATTCTGTCGTCGTGGTTTTTTTAGTTAGGACATTGACTATGCTGACAACGTCGCTCTGCTTGTTGACAAGGAAAGCTTCCACACCACTCTCCCAGCAATAGATGAAGAGGCTTCCAAGTTCGGTCTCCGTGTCTCTTGGACCAAGACAAAGCTCCAGATAGTGGATGGTAACACTGTTGACCCAATAGAAGAGTTCACATACTTGGGCAGCATACAGTCGAGTTTCAGCAACTCCGGACCGGAATACATTCGGTGTATTCCATTGCGGCTAACGCAATGAAAAGACAAAACTGTATCTGGAGTCAGAGCAAGCTCAGTATTGCCACGAAACTCAGAATATACTCCACGTGCGTGTTATCCATACTACTCTACAGCTTCGAGACCTGGATTCTCATACAAGCTGATTGGAAAAGATTGGATTCCTTCTATCTACGGTGCCAACGACGCTTCCTGCACATCAGCTGGCTTGATTTCGTGTCTAACAATGAGGTTTCGCGTCGTTCTGGCCTGTTTGACGTCTCCTACATCATCAGTATTCAAAGACTGGGTCTCTTTGGTCACGTCGCCAGACTTCTAAGTGATGTAGCGGCAAACCAGATTCTTCGAATCTATACCAAGACGAGGGATGGTGACCGGCCTTCGCAGGAGTGGAGACGTGCCAGCAGTCGACCACCTACCACCTGGATCCACCAGATCTGCCGTGATATGGGTGTTACAGCGACTGAGGTTTTGCAGCTAGTGGAGGACAGACCATTCTGGTGAATGATTGCAACGGCGGCAGGCTTCGGCTGATCGCTTCGCGTCGCATATGATGACAGTACTTTGGATTTTTTAAAAGTTTGGGCATTGGTTTTTTAGTGTGCTTTTGGTTCTGAAGTTGACTTTAATGGAATTATGAATTATTTACTTAAACAATAAATGAACTGGTTGACGTTGTTGGTGTGCTGTCTCAGTAGGTTTGCTAAGATGGCACCTGACATTAGTTGAGAAATTGAATTATGCCAAGACAGTTTTTTTGGCACATCCTGTAGGTAGTTGATGTCTGTCACTGATCCTGAATACGTCTTGCTGTCATCTTGTAATTTCAGCACTTTAAAGCAGGGAGCCTTCACTGCAGCTGACAGTGGCCCAGGGCTTCCACATGTCGTAATCTGGTCGCGCATCATTGCTGTAGGTGTAAATAATGCTGTTGGGTCATTGTCGTTCAGGGTTTAATGACCAAGCCTAAGCGCAAGTTGATTGCTGGTGCATGTCTTATTCTCTCGGCTAAGTTGAATGACGTGAAAGGTGCCGAGTTGTCCAGATTGATACAGGTCAGCTGCGAACGTTTGTAGAAATTTTGCATTCTGTATTTTCTTATGCAATGTAACTGACAAGCATGCAACTGCCTGCATTGTCATAAGCTTTGGCAAGATTGTCACTAAAGTAAGATGTTGGTCAGCTGTGGGCTAAAAGGCATTTGAATTTTTTAAAAGGTTCTGAGCAAGAGCTTGCAGTTTTTCGACAGAAGTGATAATGGGTGTTCAGAATTTTGATTTTGCTCCTGAATTTTTCACAATAGGGTCAGCCCAAATTTTGTATTTTTGCAAGAAAAATTTTTGGACAAGAAGAAAATTTTCTGACAGGCTAAAATTTGGGGTCCAGGGCCCCCTTCACCTTTGTTGCTGTGCCACTGGTGTTGGTGTTGTTTGGATGTCTGGTGGAAAGTGAGGGAGTTTTTCAAGTTCTGCTCCCCTGCTCCTATCATTCATTGTCTTGTAACATAAAGTAGTACTGATTGTATACACTATTTGCTGGTAGGTATCATATTCTCATAAGTAGGGCCCACAGTTTTCTGCAGAAATTTTTGCTAAATTTCACATGGTCGTTCGCAAAATTTCACAGCTCACTGCAGCAAAATTGCTCAAATTCCATCTTCCGTTTATCAGTAAACTGAGATCTATCTTGTTCAGAAACTTCAGTTATTGAAGGCTGGCATTGTGCTGAGTTATGCTAGCAATGTACAAAGGAAATTATCACTTTTTTTCCTTTCAGAAGTGCAGTCTGTCAAGTCGCATTGTGTTTATTTACGATTGTGCCCTATTGTGATAGAGATTAGAGGGCCCACAGTTTTAGGCGGCTTACTAATTATGTCGTCAAGCTAATGATCTTGCAAGTCATCAGTAGTCATTTCTCAACCTCTGCGATGTTTTACGGAAATATCAAAATTCCATGGCAAAGGGCAAATTCCACGGCTTGGCTCGAAATTCTGTCGCTCGCAGAAAACTGGGCCGTACGTATAAAGTTGTAGGACACAGGTACTATATTCCGTTGTCATATTTTATTGTGCGTATAGGAGGTGGAGGAGTCGTTTAAGTTACATCGTCGGGATATGCTCGTCCGAGAGTTTGCCGTTCTTGTAGCTCTTGAGTTTGCACTTCACGTCCCGGACTCCGAGATCTACCCTCACTACCAGCGACTTGTTTTCTCTTCTTAGCACTTACTCCGCTAACTGCTAGTTGGTGTTATTAATGTAATAGTAATTAAGCTGCGGACATTAACGATTATTCACGCAGTTCATTGTTTAAAACTTTGAATGGTTACTGAGTATTGATCTTTGAATTTTAATGTATAATATTATCAGCACTTGATTACTGTGATGATTAGCAGCCAGATAGTGAATGACTTGCATTGCTCATTATCTGTTATTTCCAACTTCCTGTAGTGTAAAATGCACCTAACTGTTTTCTTTATGCTTATTTGACTATGTGCTTAACCTGGTGAGAGAAGTTGTAACTGTCTTGGATGCACAACCTCGAATCTAACCATGACCTTAGAGCTGATAATTGGCACACCGTTTCTGAAAGTTTGCACCAGTTTTGATTTTTTGTGCCTTTTACACTTTTTGTTTTCAAATCAGAAGCCGGTATAGGACCGATGGATGGATAAGGGCTGCGATGTGGCCTAACAAGTACTACGGTGGTCACCACAAAGTCGCTGAGAAGTAGGCAGATCAATTGACAGCTGCACATGAAGAAATGCAGAAAACAGCTTTTTACTCAAGTTACTTACACAAGCGGCAGCATAAAACGGAACTTGACAAAGTGGTTTGTGGTCTATGTTCAGCTGAGAGTGACTAGGCATAAGTAACTTTTGTCACATTAAGTTCCATTCATGGTGCTCTGCTGTTGTCTCAGTTTGTTCAATATTTTCCAGGCCTATGGTACATACATCTGTTGTGTTCAGTAGTTATTGTAGTAATTTATGTTCATTGTTTTACAGTGGCAGTGGTAATAGGTAAGATATTGTATTGTGTTCAGCTGTGACAACTTTACAATTATTAAGGATGAAGTGCCATTACACCACACTACGGGGTGGGCCAAAAAAAATCAGACCTGTTTGCGCGTTGATAACTCAGCGATGGTTACCCGTAGAAATGTCTGTGATATGTCAAAAGTTTTGGAATGATGTAGACAAAAAGGGCCCAACTTGTGTAGCAAATCGTTTAAATATTTTTTGCCTAATTTGCATAAGTCTTCATTACCCCTGAAATTAGGCATTTGCCTGCACTCCCATGTGCTCAAGTTCATTGAACTCAAAAACTCGCTGCCAAAAAGTCTAGGTTTAAATTCTGTGAATTATTCAGAGTGGGGGCATTGCAACAGATAGCATGGTCGCAAAATTTCACTAACTGACCAGCTAAAACGTGTGCTAATCGAATGCTGGGCTCAGCAACTGCCCATGTCTAATTTCAGTTAAACTCAACGTATGTGTTAATGATTGTTGATATTTCACTGTATGCTGAATGAAAATCAACTTAAATTCATGTGTTACTGCCAATTTATCATGATTTTACGGGTGATGCAGATTTCCGTAAATCAGGCAAAGAATATTTCAATGCTGAGACATGCAAGTTGTACACTTCTTCTGTACACAGTTTCAAAACTTGGTATATTACGTGCCTTTCCATCAATATACATCGCTAAGTTATAAAAGCTCAAATATCTATGTTAAATCCACGTGTTACAGTCAAATTTGGCAGAATTTGGGGGGTGACGAATATTTATACAAATTAGGCAAAAGAATATTTAAATCATTTACTATGCAAATTTGTCATTTATTCTTTACAACATTCCGAAACTTTTGACGTATCACACGTCTTTCTACCACTAACCGTTGCTCAGTTATCAATGCTCAAACAGGTCCAGTTTTTTTGGCTTACCCTTATTATAGTATGCTGAGTTGCTAGCATGTGGAGGCCAAAGTACACCAAGCATGATGGAAAATTGTTTCGCATTTTCTAATAGTGGCTGTTCTGTTTATACATTCTGAAGTAGTGATTGCAATCCCGGGATATAATTTTCAGTTTTGGGATCCAGGAGTCAGAAATTTGTAATACTGAGATCCCATTTTTGGGATTAGGCTCACAGATTGGTAGTTATTTAGTATTCTTACTAGATTTATTTCATACGTAGGATGCAGTAGCCCCTTGCTCTGTGCATATCCAAACTGTAGGGAGTGACTGACTGTCAGTATGCAACTTACAGTGCACAGCAAAGACAGATATTTCATTCGATGGCTAGGATTGTTATTTTTATCTGTCCCATTGCTATAGCGTAGCAAAAGGGAGAGATTATAAAATCACTTGTGTCTGTCTGTCATTCTGTCAGTCTCTCTGTAAACACTCCTACGGCTGCAATTTTGATTCGATCTTGATGAAATTTTGCACAGTGATTCAGGCCCAAAAAGTAAGATCGACTTTGTTTGGCATAAAAATCTGATAACTCCTCTTATTTTACCCTAATTTTTAAAAATTTTGCATTACGCCCTATGGGGACTTCAAAGCAGTGTAACTCGGTCTCCTTAAAAGATAATTGCATGCTTTGTTTACTTACCCCCTATTTTTTGGGTCGGGCAATATAACAATGTTATTTGAATTTACCCCCTATCGACCCCTGTTACCATAGCAACCATTCAGAAGTTGCAAAATTTTTGCATTACAGCCAATGGAGATTTCACAGCGGTATAACTTGGTCCCCGTAAAAGATAATTGCACGCTGTTTGCACCTACACCTTATTTTCAGGCCCAGGCTATTCAACAGTCATCATTTAAATTTCTCCCCTGCCGACCCCTGTTGCCATGGCAACGAATTATTTTGGGACAAAAATTGACTACAACTCGGCCCCCGTGAAAGAATTGCTCCCTGTTTGCACCTACCCCCTATTTTCGAGCCTGGGCTATGCAATGGTATCATGTAAATTTCTCCCCCAAAGACCCCTGTTGTCATGGCAACCAACCGTTTTTATTCAAAGACAAAATTGGTTGCAGGCTCACAAGAGCGTCAAACGCAGCTACTAGGCTATATAGCGTGGCAATGGGACAGATACCTCGTTCCACAGAACGTATTTCTAGTATCACTTAAAACTACTGTTATAACAATATTTTTTGTGTAATTCAGAAAGCCCAGGATTCTGGATTGGTGAAAACTAATGGGATCCTGGGATTATGGATCCCGGGATTGCAGTCACCATTCAGAAGTTGTGCACAGATCTGTAGCTGCATTTGTTTAAAATTGGTTCTTTACAGCTCACATGCAAATAGCTCATTTGATGAATCTGCCATTAACAGGCTGTCTGATTGTGCAGTAGTATTGCGTTATTTTTACTCCTCGCACACTACTTTCCTAACTTAACATAGAGGAGTATATGAGATCAGTGTAATATTGAGGACCGACTGACGGACGACCGACCTCTGTTCCTGGATGAGCCTTCCCTTAAGAACTTCAAACGGCCATATCTCCGTAACGGTGCCAGATAGACGCATGGTCACTATAGACCACCCATAGGAAGTCGACCCCTGGGAGTCGAATGGTCACGTGACCGATGACGTCACGTGACCCCAAAAGGTCAAGATCGTGACCCCATTATGTTTGAGGCACCATATCTTCGTAATGGTGCCAGATAGATGCATGCGTTGAGGTATAACAAGACGAATGGCAACTAGCGTCATCGACCATTATTGAAAATTTTTTCTCTCAGTTCCTAAAATCGGACAATATTTTATGAACTTCGGGGAGACAATTTCCAATAACGACCTCGACGCCAGTCACTATTAGTATAATATTAAAAGGGTCTCAATTAGATGCCAGGTTTTTAATAGAAGCCGAAAGGAATGAAAAAGCTCTTAAAATAGTACAAAAGAAAATGATGCGTGCGAGGAGTACATTAGATTGGTCGCAATCTAATAATATTTCTTGTATTGTGATTATGAATGGACCTGCTAATAATGTTTAACGGTGATTTGTTTGTGTACTTCTAGTCAATGGTGATGCAAAATGTGATCAAACTGTGATTCGTTCTTTCTGTGTATTTTGTATTTAATTGGCAGCTGTTCCCGTTATTTATGTGTGTACAGTATGTGTTTGAGTGGATAATCTCTCCAGTAGTTGTCAGGTAGGTACTAGTTAATGTGTGATGATGACAATAACTTGACCATGTAGTGTTTGCACACTGTATAACAAAACGCAACACATTTAGACCAAGATAACTTTTTATGATGGTTTGTTGGCGACACTTTTTATGGCTGTTAGTTTATCGTAATAAGTGAAAAAGTCAAATTTTCCGGTGGCTTATAAGCGTTTTAAGCTTTTGTAAGGTTTCCGTAATGATGTAAAACAATTTAACAATTGATATTAGTCACTAAAAGAATTTAATTTTTTAATTGATTAAAATTCAGTTATGGTTTTGGACTTTTTAACAGCCTGAAACGACTGATGGTGAACATTTTTAATCTAATTTTGTTTTGCATTGAACATGTCATCAAGATTCGTCAGTACCAGCATAGAGTTAGTTTAACATTTCGGACTTTTGAGCTTTCACGACATAGTTTGTGTAGTTTTTTCATTTTGCTTTTGTTTGCTAAAGATAGGCCTAATAGTGAGCAGTAGTTGAGTTCTGCGGATTTCGTGGTCTTTTTGATTGACTATATATCAAAATTAATCGAAGTCAGTGTGATGCGGGCAATATCACTTTCTGTAATTTTTGCTGTTTTCGATGTGCAAGTCAAATGATGCCGTTAACAAGTGTATTAACTAATGTTTTGTACATTTATACATGTAATTACAGTGTTACAGTAATGTTACACATGTAGACTACTAAGCCGCTGCCATAACCACCGTCGCCGAACTATCATGACTGCAGTACCCGTGACTTGACGATGAAGAAACAGTTTATACAGTTTATATTAGCCGCTCGCAGTGTTATGCAAAAGACTGGGTCCAAACATTGGTTAGCCTATTAAAAAACCATTCACGAATATGTCGAGTCACGCGTCACTGGTGGTCCTTATGGAGCTATGGCGTTGGTACGTGAGTGTGACTTTGAGGCTGTTGTCACTGTCGTTGAGCAGAAGGTCGATCGGGTTCAGAACGAAGTGTCGTATCACGTCCTCCACCGTCTTGAAACACTGCAGTCAACATATCATGACATTACGCACCTGCTGATTCGTACAGTTGTATACTCCACTAGTAAAAGTCACAGTATTTTACCATTATTAAACTACAGAAAATAAACCTGTATGTCGATACGGTGTCGACATTTTGTTCGGCCGTCCGCCTGATCTTGATGCCAATTTTGGTTTTAACTTCATACGCGTCTTACTTAATTGAACGACACTGTAACCTTCCTAACTAACTGTAACTTAAAATTTTTTATCGGGCATGGTTGTCGTGCATCATTTAAATTGCAACTTATCAGTAATGCTCTCTTGGTTTTGATACCATATCCAAGACTTACTAATATTTCGATCTCGTCTCGGACGAACTGTCTCGGTCTGAAACTGAAAGGTGTCGTGTCCATTTCTGGTAGTTGTGTGCTTAAAACTGTATTGGATAAATGCAAGACTGGAAGTTGAAACTTTTTACCAGTTCTTTGTCTTTCTTCTCGCCAATAGCGTAGCAAGAGTCGGATCTCCAGCGGATCGGAAGGTGAAACACCTCGCCGCGGCAAAGTATCGTTATCACGTAAGGCTTGTCTTTGCCGGCATGACGGCTGTTTCGAACGATGAAACTGCCATTCTGTAATGACATAATCACGACACGACTGAATTTTACTTATAAATTGCCGAAAAATATTCACGGTGCAGATTTCTCGGCAAAATATTGGCCGATATGCGTCGAATTCGGTACTCAGCTACAGCACGTCTCCCAAATTTCTGCCGAAAATTGCGCTAGTGTGTGGTTGGTTTAAATCGACCGCTATGCCGGCATTTCATTTCCGCATTGAAGTGACGCAATTAACAACTAAAGGCTAAGTCTGCTTATAAGATAACAGACACGATAGATTAGGCCCTATTGAAACGCAACCTTTCTTGGTGAAAACGACAAAACTAAGCAAATAGCCTACGCAAATCACCAAAAAACTTAAAGCTGTCGACTTAACGCGTTAAAGAATTAACGCGCGTTAACAAAAGAGCTGACGCACATACATGAACTAATTCCGTGAAGCAGGAGTTTTAGTATGCTGTTAAACTACGTTTATTTGACCATCGAATAATATTCAAGTAGGCCCAATTAAAAATTGGTGTGTCACGGTATTGCGACAGACACGACTTCGTGGGTTTCATTCCACTCACCCTCTCGATGTTGTCCACCGACAATAGGTAGGTTTATCAGCAATATTAACAATGCGTTATTAACCCGTTAACGCATGCGTTAAAAAATTAACGCTTCGACAGCTGTAAAAAAACTATGGGGCCTACTACTTCACTTAAGCGCTGAACCTCTCCGTAATTGCGAACTTTATCTTCCGCCTCTTTGCGGCACATCCATTCTTTATACCAGGCAAAACGCGACAAGTCCTGTACATTATTACACAGCCAACACCCAGCATACGTGAGTATAGACTATGTCCATAAAGCTATCACAAGCACTTTGCAGAAGTGTTATCGCATAACCAATATTTTATTACTAGTTTTTTTCTATGCTATGGGAGTAGGCAATTCAACGGCAAATCCACCTTGACAGTAGGCCTATTTTATTAGTGTTTTATTATATCTCTGCTGTTAAAAAACTTCATATTGTATGCGCAGACAAACAGTGCGTCGTTGAACTGCAGCATAATTTTTGCTGAGAATTTGACACAGAAAAGAAAAAGAAATATAAATGTTACCTCTGTGGGCTTACGCGTTTTACCCTGTTGCGACTTTCCGTGACTGGCTGTTTTAACTGCAACGTACACGTACAAAGTGGTCCGTTAAAACCAGAAATATTGTTTTACTGAGAGCAGTACATTACTATTATGTACATTACTATTATGTGAACTGTTTAATACAAAAAAACAGCTGTCGTTAGGATGGCCGACAGTACTGCCTGGCAATCTGTGAGGCACTATGTTAGTATATAATCTGTTAATAGTAACCATTCCGGTGACAGAGCTTGGCCGTAATGCGCCATGCAAATTTTGAGGTCGGGGTATTTGGAGGTAGGGATCCCTGTGCCTATTTTGGGAGCAGGTGTCCACAAAAGGTCGCGATGGTACAGTTGGATAGGGCGTTGGTCAGTTTCTATAAGCTGTCAATAATAACCATGCTGCTAACTGAAGCAGTTTGGCCGCAATTCACAATGCAAGTATTTGGGGGAGGGGTGCTGACAGTAACCCCGTTTGGCGAAATGGGAGGTCGTAAGAAATCCGAATCGGTACCACAAGCCTGTGACATGGGCTCGACCTTTTAGTACGGTTAGCCAAAAACAGTCGCGAACTCTAATCATGTTCTTCAATCTATCCTCTCATCACCATCTTCGGCGTCGCAGCATTATAGTCTTAGGTTGAAAAAATAAAAAAGTGGGATAAACAGTTTAGTCAGGCAGTAGAAAAGCTAATAGGATGCTTGGGGTAATAGAACAGAATTTTACCGATAGATCTAAGGAAACTATTATGCCTTTGTATAAAAGTCTTGTAAGACCGCATTTAGAGTATTGTGTTCCAATGTGGAGCCCGCATTATCAGAAGGATATTGAGTTAGTCGAGGGTGTTCAACGCCGAGCAACTAAATTGATTGACGATGTAAGAAATTTACATTACGAAGAACGTATTAAAAAATTAAATTTAATGACATTAGAAAAAAGAAGGCATAAAAGTGATTTACTAGAAACATTTAAAATTATTAATGGTTGTTATAATTTGCAATCAGATTTATTTTTTACATATGATGAAGGCCAAAGAAGAAGTCATTCAAAGAAACTATATAAAAACGCAGTAAATTAGATTTGAGAAAGTATGTATTTAGCAACAGAGTAATTGATCACTGGAATGCACTGTCTGACAAGTGTGTAACCAGTAATACAATAAACCAATTTAAAAATTGTTTGAAACATGAACTGCAACCGGAAGCACATAGTTAACCTTAGTTATTAGGATAATAAGCGTTATATGGCTTCTGCCTGTGCTTATTTAGGCCACCAGTAATTCTGGTGGCTTCGGTGAATTCGGTGAATTATTTTATTACCACTATGGCATAATGAGGTCACACCTTCGTTAGCCGGGCTTCGCGGTGGAGAAGCTCCGACCCCAGATGTGCCGCTGTCGCTGAGTGTAAGTCTCGACAGGAAGGACATGCCGCCGATCCTGTTCTTGTTCTTGGTCGGCGGCACACTAGGTAAGGGTGAGTCGGGTTCGTTCGGTGTGTCATAGGCGTCGCCGTCGTCCGAATGCTCACTGTCGTCGGCCAATTCTGCCACTGGACGTCGCCTACGCAGCAATTGCAACCACGATGTGAGTCAAACATGTCCTATAATTACCAAACAAACTTATTGATCGATTTTTATTATTTTTCGCTGGCACACTCCCATGAGGAAAATTTGATGATAGAATTTTGAAAACTGATCTATATTTAGGAAAGATATGGACACAGTTTGGTGGCATGATTTTGATACACGGTGTAACATGATGAGTAAGTTGCGCTGGAAAATTGGCAGGTAAGCTGCACGTAAACTGAAAAAGCTAAATGTACAGTAAAACTGTTTAAACGAAACTAAAATGCGAAAAATGGAACAAGTTGTGAAAAAACACAAAAAAAATCTAGAAACAGGCGCGTTGTGGAAAAGATAAGAGCTTAAGATAAAAAAAATAACGGGAATTGAAACGAGAAAAAACTGGAAAGAAAAAAAAAACTGCATGAAGCAAAAGGTCAACAGACCAGATGTCAAAAAGCTATGTGAATTTATTAAAATACATTTTTTACTGTTAATTTATTTACTGTTATTTTTGACAAATTTGTAAATAAAGGTTGTATCTTGATCAATTCGTATACCTTATAGTTACTGTTTCAATCTACTATATTATAATTATTCAAGACAACTGGCGTTGATATGTCTGCGTGCGACGCAAAACTAACTCAACTGTTTGACCTTGTTCTGACCTTGACTTTATTCCATGATCTTGAAAACCTAGCCAGTTCATTCGGTATGTGTTATTTTGTCAAAACCCGTAAAACCGTTCAAAAGACAGGAGGTCCAAAGTTTAATACATTTGACAGTGTAACGCCCTTTTTGCTTTAATCTTTGAAATATCATCAGTTAATCTTCATGACTGTCATTAAAAATACTGTACTTTCAGCTTGATATTCGACGAAACCCATCAATGTTTGTTGGTGAGCGAAAAAATCATACAGTACGTACGCAAGATCCGAAGAGCGTCGAGCAGCCGGTATTTTGCCATCTGTACTTGACCATGTCGTGCCGAGAGGAAATGACAGAGACTTGGTGGTCGGCGATTTCTGTTTGGGCGGGTGTTGGAAGTGCACCGAGCGTACATGATGTATTCCTTCTGATAGCAGATCATTGTCTGAATGGACTTTTCGCCGTGGCGGAATGGTGGCTGCTGAACGAGTTAGTGGATTGGAATTGTTGGAATCCGCGACATCGTCGTCGTCGTCGTCCAATTCGCTGTGAACCAGTTGCAAATACTCTCTCTTTTTTGGTGGAGGAGGTCTAAACTTTTTCGTCAGCGGCTGAATAACCCATCATCATTATCATCAAGATTATCCACAAAATTCTTATTCATATTCTGAGGTTACAGTTGACAAATTGCAAATATTATACACTAATACCTATATGTTGCAGGCTTACCCCCTAGACATCGTATAATAGAAAAGTCAAATTTGAACAAATTTAAATAAAATTTCGTACACTTAGTTCACAATAAATTGCAAAGTCGATCGCCAAACTTCGTTGAGAAAAATTATTTCCTGGCGGAGTTAATTATTGTTGTAGGTTGAAAGTGGCAGAAAAGGTAACATTGTCATCATTTACAACAAAATTATATTTGCCTTTGTTCGGCTTTGCCGTGATATGCAGCGGGTTTATCAATCAGCGGAAGAAAGAAACCGTCTATAATCACAACATGACTGTTAATTATATTTTGCAAGCTATATGTAAAGTTCAAAATTATAAATGGACAAAACATGAGTTTATACACTTGTTAGCGGCAACATTCAAGGACTTGCGCATCAAAAACAGCAAAAAAAGTTAAATTACAAAAGGTGATATTGCCCGCATCACACTGACTGTGTGTCAATGTGTTGCTAAATAATATCACCTTGTGTAATTTTTGCTGTTTTTGATGCGCAAGTCCTTGAATGTTGCCGTTAACAAGTGTATAAACTTATGTTTTGTACATTTATATTTGCTGTTTTATTAGTAAAATAATGTTTTCCTACAGTTGATCAGTTACGGAGATACCTGGCCATAGATATTTTACAATCACGATCTTGACCACTTGGGGTCACGTGACATTCAAATGGCAACAAATGTCGGTTGTGGTGGAAATAGATTGGCCTCATTCAATAGCTTGTCCCCAAAACCTCTCATTAGACGCAAAGATTTTAGAGATATCTCTTACAGAACCCGAATTATAGTTTTTTTTTGTTTCAAATTTCGTTGCCATGGCAACAAAAGTCAGTCGTGGTAAAATTTTGTTGGCAGTATTTGATGGCCCAACTCCGAAAACCCACCTATAGACGCAGCGATCTCGCACATATCGCTAGCAGAAGCAGAGTTATAGCCCATTTTGTCCCAAATTTCGTTGCCATGGCAACCAAGGAGGGTCGTGGCAAAATTTTATTGGCAGCATTCGATGGACCAACCGCGACAACCCCTTATAGACGCACAGATCTCGCAAATATCTTTAGCAGAAACCGAGTTATAGCCCATTTTGTCCCAAATTTTGTTGCCGTGGCAACGAGAGAATGTTGGGGTAAAATTTCGTTGGCAGCATTCTATGGCCTAACCTCGAAAATCCCCTATAAGCGCAAAAATCTTGCAGATATCTCTTACAAAAGCCAAGTTATAGTCCATTTTGTCTCAAATTTCGTTGCCATGGCAACCAGGGAAAGTCCGGAGTAAATCTGAATACCACCATTAGATTGGCCGTTCCCGAAAACCATACCCAGAACAAAAATTACGACTCTATCTTATACACAGCCAAAGTTATGTCCGTTTAAAGAATTGTTTAATTTTCCCCATAGGCGCCATTGTATTTTTTTAAATTTTTTGAATAAATACGTTAAATATTATTTTCGAATTTTTTAACCACAAAAAGGCACATCCTTGCGCGAGACCGCGTCGTTTGAGCCATCGCGCGCAAAAATTTGTCTAGGGGTCTGACCTGTAGGTGAGTTTCGGAAAAAAGATATAGGGCTACAAAAAGTTTTGCGTATATTTCACCTATTTGCTGAGAAGCCTCTTTTGGGCAGATTTACCTAAAATTTTGCACGAGGGGTCCTCTCGCCGATATAATCAACAGTGCCAAATTTCATCTCAATCGGGTCAGGGGGTTTTGATTCTGTGGGGGTCGAATTTTTGGCTTTCTTATGGGAAAGAGAAGTCGCCGTTAAAACAGGGCTTGAACTACCGTTCAACCTGTGATAAGAAGAAAATAAACTAATGGCCAGTTCACACCTAAGACTCCGACGACGCGTCTCAAATTACCGTCTGCGAAAGTCGCGTCAGCATCGTAGGTGTGAATAATAACCATAAGCTTCTCTGAGTCCGAGTTATTAGGGGCTACATAAATATTAGATTTAGGCTCATATGTTAGAATGGTGCGGCTAAAAGTGTTCTCTATAAAAACTGTGATTTCTTACAAAATAGATCATACATTTATTAATAGTTTATTAGGCCTATAGAACTGTATAATTAATATTTTTTTCGAAATAACTACCGGGTGTAGATTCTGTTGAATGGCGTGATGTGTCGTACTGCAGTTGGGCAAACTGCTGCTGATGGCTCTGTTTGTGTTGTTCTGTACATCTACACCACAACCAGACTGCAAATTAAACTGCATGAACAAATCAACGATTACAGACGTTTAAATCAGCTTTTTATCAGACAGCCAGCGGAATCTGAAAATAAAACAATTTTTAACAAACCAACACGTCCCCGTAATGAGTTGCTTCATGTTACAGCGCGTTAGTAATTGTCGCTGCCATTACTGATATTCTTAATATTAACCGACCGGAAACTGCTCCTAATTTCTCTTCGGCGATAAAGCCAAATTAGAAGTATTAGACGCAGAAAATCTATATTATATTTGTAAAACCACATTCAGTGGTTAAAAAAAACATCAACTATGACCCCGACCCTTGTAAATGGCATTATCCTTTCTCCATAAAATGGGCCTACAGCATGTTTTCATTTTACTACGGTAGTCATTTTTATTTTAGATCGAACAAAAAAACTGCTACTTTAGTAAAAATTTACTATTACTTTTAAAGAAATGCCATTAACGTAAGTCATACAGTCACTAACCCATGTTAGAAACGAGATAGATAATGGAGAGCTTGGTCGCGATTGTATGTGGCGTCTACGGTCGATAGCATACGCAACAGGTAGCTGCTATTATGCCAGAGTGCTTGTAAGACCGAGCTATGAATAGGCCGATTTACGGAAAGGTCGTTCACTTTGACAAACACCCTCCACTGTCAGCCGCTTTTAGTAGGTTCTGGCCTTAATCGATCAAAAAGAATTAATTATTAAAGGGAGAGAAAGGGGGAAGAGCGAACAATTATATATGTATCACAAACAATATGAGCACAGCAATTAGCAATCTTGTGGCGGGTTGCCAGTAAAAAATGAGGCTGATGTAAAAAAAGAAACAGAAACCAAAGTGATGTGGCAAAAGACGGAATCGCTTGTTTGTACTCGCCAAGTAGCAGCATAATGCTGACGGTAATTTGACTGAATGGTTGGGGTTCGACTCCTCAAATCTTTTTTTCTAGGTAGGGGTCTAACACAATATGTCATTGGAAGCCACGGGTGTACCTGCCAAACAGCATCAAAAGTCGTCGAACGGTTTAAGCAGTGCACACGAACGTGACAGACGACAGACGGACAGACGGAGAAGTCTGTCGCAATATGCGGAATCGTTTAGCTAAAGATAGCGCAGTAGTGTAGAATAGGTTTTACTATGAACATTCGCAATACCTTGACGAGTGTTGTGTTCTCTTTCCAACATCTTGATGTCGTTATCGTTCAAATATAACTGCAAAAACACGTGGAAAATTACATACAGTACCTACCATAGGTATTCAGCCGCTTTTCACGCCGTTTCATTTACCGCTAACACAATGCACGTATACTCAAGGTAATTCATCGTGATGCAGAAAGCAACGGCTCGCAAGCGTAGTAACACTCTATATTTCTTGCAAATATCCAACTTAATATTCGTGTTAACCAGTGGCAGTACTAAGCTGCCGTAGGCTACGGCTGTAGGTAAAGCGCAGGTGCGTTGAAGGGGATTAGAGCGAGGCACCGCAGGCCCCGAGATCAAGACGCCACAAACATCGAGCCGGTTGGAAATGAAAATAGACTACCGTGTTGTTGCGACGTAGACGTGCGTCATGTTGAGCTTGTGAACGAGGAAACTAAAGTTGAATGAACTCATGTGAGTATGCACAGTATTCAACGACAAATTACAAAATATAGGTGGATATAGAAAAAATTACACTTTCAAATAGGCTAACTCCAACAATCCTAGTTCAATATCAAAAAATTTTGGTACAAAAAATCGTCGTGTAGTCGGCACAATCATTTTCTTCTCACTTTTACACTATGAAATAAAACAAAGACGGATAGAAATACAACTGGAAGTAGAAATATGGTCATTTTATACGCCTGCAAATGTTTCTAGCGCTTTACCTTGTAACAACAAAAGTTATAAAAAATAATTCTTGGCATACTTTTGAGGCCAAACTCTGTACATTCTAACACTGTTGTTAAAGCGTATAACTCACTTCCTTGTCTTCGTCGGGTTTGTCGAATTGGTCAAAGAAATCATCATCGAATGGATCTTCTGCAAAAAATGCAAATGCTGATATAAGTGTAAACGTTTATGTGTAAAATATAAATGTATTGTTTACAGTGTAGAAAAATAATGCCAAATATGTACGGTGTGTTTCAAAATACCGGATCCTTGTTACACTTTCAAATAACTTCGACAATTTTACATAGTCAGCAAAGTTATATTTTCTTCACCTTTACTTGACGAAATAAAACAAAGACGGCTAAAATTGACATCAGTATAATCAGATCAAAAAGCCTATGTGAATTTACATTTAAAGAAGTGATTACTTTTAAAAAATTGTATAAAAAATACTAGCTACTTTTAATTATCGCGGTACTATAGGGTCAATTCACGATTAGATAATATTCAGACAAGTGACAATGGACGAAGACCAAGAATGAAGGTACAGAGGTGATGTCAGATGGCAGTTTGGTCCGCAGATTCATGATCATAATAATCATTATTATCATAAAGGTGTTTAACGTGGCTTAAATAACAAGCAATTTTTCAAGGACCACGTAAGCCAACCAAAAACCGGAAATGCCGGTGGTGTAACAATATGTATTCTACTATTGGCTCATGATCTGCAAGCTAGGGTCAAGCATCGTGTTTGTGGTTTGTCTCTGCGTGTGACTGCTTTGCAGTTCGCGAGTCAGCTCGTCTACCGGATTGTCTACCAATCAACTGAAGACCGGAAATGCCGGTGTACAGATGTGCTGTTTAAAAGTCGACTGCGCAAACCTTTGAGAAAAACCTGCAGTCTGCAGCTATCAGGCAGCTCGGTGAAGTCGTCAGCATCGACCCATTCATTGAACTCGCTGTACCAATACTGGAGCGTGAACGCCGCAGTGTCCAATCTGAATTTACGTCCTATCGCTTCACCTAGTGCCGTCTTGTCGCCTACATTGACCGCCCTCTTCTCCGCACCGAACGTCACCAGATAACGATATAACCTACATTCAACAAAGTATTATTAAATATGACCTACGAAAATACTCGTGCAACGAAAAAAATAGTCGATTTATGGATCTGCTTGCCTATTTGTGTAGTTAAGAGCTTATATTGATACTTTTAAGAGAAATGTAAACAAGTTTTGGTATAGCCTAATCAAAACATTTAGGACTATCGACAGTAACACAGTAACAATACATATAAGTATAACCTGAACTCGAAATAATGTAATAAATTATGTTGTAAATGTTCGAAAATTATGATATTATGATGTGGACTAAAAAGCAGATGCCTGTGTCCACTATATCAGTACGATACGATACTTGTTGATATTTTATTACTGCAAGGGCTTTAACGCACAATTCAAGTGCGAAGAACAGTACTGTCATCATATTATGTTGTCCGTTTCTCTGTCCGTCCGTCTGTAATAATGTTGCATGTTGATGCTCCGACGAGTGAAGACCCCAAGCTAATTACTCGTATAATTACATATACGGTCAAGCAATGACAACGCCACAAACAGACAAGCGAACAGTCGAAGAACAATTTGCGGTGGCAACAGCGCGCTTTGCAAAGTTTGCACCGCGTTCACTGCGTGGTAAAACAACATAAGTCGACTAAACGTACATAACTGTAATACGAACTTTGCCTGAATTTCATTCACGCGTTAGAAATTAAGACAATCGTTTAATCTGAAATTGAGTCTAATATCAGTAAAGACAAGACATACTATTAGTAAACTAAAAATCGGTCAAGAATTTTCCTCGCTGACAAAAATTCACCGACCTCGCTTCTGCCATATTCAGTGACGACGTTGAGTGCGAGTGGGTCTTATAATTGCGCTTTGACCAGCATACGACGTTAGTACAATGTCTGCTGCGTAGGCCTATCTGCCTACTATAGGACGAAGTTACGTCGACGCACGTCAGCTACTGGTAGACCTGTGACGCAAACGATCGACAGTTTCCAGCGGAGAGGATCGAGTTTTGCACACAGAACAATAAATTTTACGCGCTCGTTTACGATTGTATTTGCACGGTTCCTCTCAACTTCTATAACTCGATATCTTGGCGAATATGTCGCTGTGTCAGTGATGTAAGTGTATCCGAAGACCGATCCTTCTGCCACGGTTCAGACGGCCGCCTTGTAATACGCACTATAGCTATAGGCATTATAATATACGCCC
>Ga0209367_1002032_pt1 | contig 26162 bp, 18 predicted proteins | sample WorMetLIZISLAND2_FD_187412 | JGI IMG/M metagenome (GOLD analysis project Ga0209367, IMG submission 187412) | Marine gutless worms symbiont microbial communities from Max Planck institute for Marine Microbiology, Germany - Olavius geniculatus... ... | reverse complement strand
CAGCTTCAGGGGGGCTTGACCCCCCGACCAGGGGCTCTGCCCCTGGACCCCGCTGGGGGCTCCGCCCCCAGGCCCCCGTTATAGGCTCGCGCTCCGCGCGCTCGCCATGGCCCCCCTTTGCCAAATCCTAAATACGCCACTGTCGGTTATCCCCTGGCGACAGTTAGGCTATCTATTCTGTTTATCTCAAGCATCTATCTCTACTCCTTAAAAAATCGTTATTTTACCGCTGTCGGCTGCGCGATACCGGTTCCGCCCTCTGGCGAGTGTAAATGAAACGTTACACATACTAGCCGTATATTTTTTAAAATACTTTAAGAGGTCCATGATACTAGCCTTCATAATCATCGTGGCCAATGTCAATTGCTGGAGTCGGTGTGCTTAGATTTTGTCCGCAGTGGGCTGTTTTCGCGCGTTCTTCTTTGCGTTAGCTGGGCTTTCTTGTTTTGAGTTTGCCTGCTAGATTGAAGAGGCAGCTTCCCCGCCAGTTTTTTGCGTGGAAATTGACGATGTGATATGATGATGATATGTTGTGTGGTCAGTTGAACGAAAAAACGTTCAAGACGCCGACCTCATCAAAGAGCTACAACAGTCACGTGTTCGTGAGCGTTTCATTCAGCAATACGAGGACTTGTGACGCATGCTCCAAACCTCTGCTCAATAAACTCGCCCTCCAGTGCCAGAGTAAGTTGTATTTGTAGACTGTGATGATTATTTTTATTTTTTTGAATTATTTTGTTGTGCTACCAGTGATGATAAATAAAGATTTTCAGAAGGGAAACTGAAATAAAAGTACTGTCATGTGAATAACATTTTTAAAAATCTAGAAAAAGACGGCTGAGAGACAAATAAAAGCCTGAGGTAAAAGATTAAAAAGAAAGGAAATAACTATAACTAAAAGTTATCAAAAACTAAAACGAAATAACGTAAAAAAATGTTTTGCTTGACTGATCGGTCGATTGGTCGATTGTTTCAGACTGTGCGCTGAACGTCCATGAGGCGACGTCGTGCAAAGCTCACAACGTTTCGTGTCCACGCTCACAGGTAAGAATAATTCGCAACCAATCACTGATTCTATTTTTATTATAAGCCTGTTCTTAGTTTACTTTCTTTCAACTTACTACCCACCTGTAAGCTTATTATAAGTGTATTCGTTTCTGCACATTTGTGTTATAGGGTGTTTACACGATCCAGCAAACGTCCAGCATTAGCACGTGTATTCTGAATAAGTTTGCTGGAAGTTTGCTGGACGTTTGCTGGATCGTGTAAACACTCCATTAGTCTACAGGTATAGGACCGAATCTTCCACCCCTACCCCCCTCCCGGGAAATAACTGATTTAGTACAGAACCCGGGCCCCTTCTGCCACTTGAATAGGACAAAACTCTTCTTTTCCATAGGTTTATTTGATCGTTTTTAGACATTTATGTGTAGGCCTACGTATTTATGCGGCCCGTTCTAATAAGCCGCATTACGGATATAGCCGGTCTGTCTGTCTGTCTGTTTGCATGTTTGTCCGTCTGTCTTTCCCATACGGCTTAATATTGGCGTGAACATTTCATTGTCTGTCTACTGTTTAGGAACATCTTGCGCAAACTTGTTGCTCCAGAGCCTTTGCTGAATCGCCTTATCTACAAATGTGTAAATATGCCGTCACGATGACGTAACTTGTAGCAATGAATATTAATTTTTTGCAAACTTAAACACTTTTCGCGGAGATACGGAAAAAAATGTAAGTGGGTGTTTTTTTCTGAACACAGCGTAATCCTTCCCATACGGCTTAACTAACATTAACGGTTGTTGTCTGTTGTTTTAGCTGACCAGCAGCATGTCGCTCAAAGACCAAAGAACAACGCCACCTTGTGAGTCACACTCAAACTGCACTTGGTTTTCATTTCTTGTTTCTTATTTGGGGGAAAAGCAGGGGCAATTACCCCTCCCCCCGCCCTAAATTTTAACAGGTCGGAAATTTTCTTTAAAAAAAACAAAATTGGAAGTGAAAAATTTTTTAATTAGGAAAATTTTAGGGTGAAATTGAAATTTAAAGCTACTATAATTTTCCCTGTGAGAAATTTGCAGCTCTCTGAAATTGCAACTTTTTGCAACTCGAACTTTTTAAACCGACGACACCGCTGCGAGAGCCTGCATCAAGGAATTCATTCAGAAGTCAGAGAAGGGGCCCTGAGTGTACATTTCACGTGCACATTATCACAAGTGTTCAAACGTTATTGGCGCTTGTGGTACATAGACCTACTGCGCCAGCAAAGCACAATTTTTGACAAATTAATTTTCGTCCAATAAGTTTTATTCACTAAGCCAGATTCAACAAACTTGCTGATACCATGGCATTATACGCTGTGAGTCATAAAAACACACCAACATTTTTTACCATAACTTGAAAAATGATTATCCAGTTTTAATAATTTTTGGTACACATATGCATGACACAACTGTCCATCAAATGGCTGTTTAGTTTCCCACTTCATTTAACATCTGTTTCTGCACTACCTGGTAAAAACATAACAGACACAATATGCATTACAATAAAAAAAACTTATAAAATTTTATTTTTTCGGATATGTGGCCACCAACAGCCAATCAATTACAAGGTTTGACTGTTGTGCAGCAGCATGTTTATTAAATACGCCTAACATTCAGGAATATTGATGAATTCAAAAAGCAACTAGTGAAGTCTGGATTGGTCTGGAGCAGAACGTTATTGACGCTGCTATCAACGAATGGAGGAAGTGTCTCCGAGCCATATTTGTGGGCCAACATTTCAAACATTTTTGTACGCAGTTGAAAAATGGACAATTAGATAAACTGTCAACTAAAACGATGAAAATATAGACAAAATGTGTGTTTTTTGTGTTTTTTGATTAAGCAATAATACCAGTGGTTAAAATTCAATATTTTGTTCGTTTTCTTTTCCCAGGTAGTGCAAAAACAGATAGTGGGTGAGGTGGAAAACTAAACCATCATTTGATGGCTAGTTGTATCAGGAATATTCGTATTAAAACTTATTAAAATTGGATCACTTTTCTTCAGGTTATAATGAAAAAACTTTGGTGTGTTTTTTATGCCTCACAGTGTAGTTCATAATAATAATTATTTTTTTGCAAAGCTGTAGTGATTGCTTCAGGTGTCATCATTTTGATCATCAGTAATATGCAGTAGTAATTATATACAGCAATGAATTATTGACAGTATAATTGATTATTACTGATATATATAGGTGCAGCAGTTTTGCGGGGCACTCAGTCTCTGCATGAAACAAACTCACCAATCTCACTCGCTCAGGTTTGACAGATTACGAAAATTTTTATTTGCCATCATTGGTAAAATGTACACTACAAATAGATAATAAACAATAAAAGATGAGGAAAAAATAAAGAAGCATGTACAAAATTATTCATTAATTTCTTAAAATGTTCATGTATGCCTACATCAGTGTAATCAAGGGGAACGCGGGGGGACGCCGTTTATGTCAAAGTCTACACTGTGTCTGAAAAAGCAAACCCCTCGACAGTGTACAACAGAACTGTCAAATTTAAAGGAATTTGAATAAAATTTCGTGCACTGAATGCCGAATAAATTTCTGATGCAATCACCAAATTTTTTAACATTTTTTTTCTCAGCGCAGTTATTAATTGTTGAATTATACGAGCGTATTAATGTATCACTTTATAACGCAATTGAATTAAGTTGATCACCAAAGGAAAAGTTATTCTGACAACAAACAATACAAATGCTAAATTTACTCTGTGTATTCAGCCGTCTCTAGCGTTTGCCGCTTTTGAACTAGCCAAATTTTATGATTTGCAATTTCATATTCTGCATTTTCATGTCAGTTATTTGCAGTGTGTGGAAGATATGACGTATAGTATAACTTTTGTCATAAAACTCAACTGATAGGGCTACTAATACTGTAGTTTTTAATTAATTATGTATGCATATATAACAGATGACAAACACGAATGAAGCAGGCCGATCCACAGTATCGTATGTATATCTACCGCTATCTATGTTCTAGGCCTATCTGTAGGCCTATTGTATAATTAATTATTTATTATTGTATTTCTTTACAGTCATCGCAGCGTTATACCCCGTTTACACGATTAAGCAAACATCAAGCAATTAGAGTACACGTCGTGCACGTGTATTTTGAATACATCTGCTTGATGTTTGCTTGATGTGTAAACGGGGTATTAGGTTACAATCGATAACATCGTGGATGGTTTTTGTGCCACACTGTAAATTTCTCAAATTATAATAGGGCTTACTTAATTACTTGCATTGTTCGATTGACACAGTCCGCGGACGGCTGTAAATGATGTCGGTACTGTGGGCACCTACGATGTTTTCTTGTGATGTATTTATAGAAGCAGTGGCTCGGTTACGGAAGCTGCTAATCTGGATGATACACAAGGATCCGATGATGTCATCGACGTAACGTAAGTCTAGCATAACTCGTCCGATTTTAGTTGGTTATTGGTTATTTCACAGCTGACAAATTGATATAACGCCAATTGCAGTAACACTCTCTTTCTAGCCTCTCCTCTTTTTTTTCTTTTTTCCATTTTCTTTGTATTTTTTCTTACCTTTTATCTTTCTTTGTTATTCTATTTTTCTCCTTTTTTGTTTTAGAGGTAGGACTTCGTTGAATCCAACCAGAGACTTTGGGTCCTATTTCGGACAGTTTTCGGCTGGTAATTTTAGAATGAAACAAGATATCGGCAGTTGTAATTGTGTCGAAAATTAAGTAAGTATGTAAATAAGTAATTAACTAATACTGATGTTGTTTATACTTGGCGTTCTTCGTTATCGTTCAGTTCACCGGCCTGTAACATATGGAATACTTTGCTTTCGTGATGGAGAGAATCGGATCTCTTAGATGGTCAAAAGTTGTAGACACTAGGCTTTGAGATAAGAGCCGCCCCATGTAGGCTACCTTATAGCTCAGAAGAGACTCTGCTTTACTTTGTTAGTTGTGCATCATATTGTAGTGTGGCGGTGGAGACGCCGTTTGATGTCTGTGAGCTGTACACTGAAGAAGACGCCGAGTTGCTGTACCGTGATAGAGAGCCGGAGGCCTGGAGCGTCACGGTTGACATGAAGACTCTGAAACGCATGAACAGCAAGGACATCAAACGACAGGACCACATCTGGGGTCAGTCGGTCACAAATTATATACCGTGTCGCAAAAAACGCGCTATTTTTATCTCCACGCGCAACAGCGCGTAGTGCAAGAACGCGTATTGGCTATCGCAATTCTGTCTGTCTATCTGTCTGTCTGTCCGTTTGTCCGTAACGTTCTGATACCGATCCAAGCCTATGTAGGCTTACGATAGAGACGTCGCGTTTTTTGCGTATGATAGCAAAAAAACTAATTTTTGTGACAAAATTTCATATCGCTGGGTTGCGGGGTTCCCCTCAAACGACGGTGTCAAATAGTGGTACTACTTCAAAAAGACGTTATTTTGTCACTGTTGTCTTGTCCAGTATAAAACGGCCGCAGATGGACGTAGACTTGCTGATTACTGCAACAAAAACTGCTGACGAGCTTTTAGGAAAAATACTGGGGGTTGTTCCTTCTGCTTTATTGACCACATGTCTTATAACGTGATGCCAGCGACGTTGTGGGTTAAACCAGGCGTGAAATAAGTTGCGTTTTTCCGACAAACATCGCAAATTTTTGACAGGAGAAATTATGAATGCTTAAGATTGCAATTTTGTCCATACATTTTCCCAGAAGGGGTTGTTTAAGCTTCAGTTGTTCAATTTCTGGACAAAAATGTTGAGGAAAAAAGACGATTTTTCACAGTTTTTCTGCAGCTCAAAATTAAAAGGGGGCAACATTGCTTCTTTTCGCATCAATCGGCCAGAAAGCCACTGGATGATACGTGTGTGTATGGCGTATAGAACTGATACAGACGGAGAAGAGCCACTACCGGACGCTGAAGATTATGCAGAAGGTAACTCGTTTTTTTTTGATTGTCCACAACAACGTCACCATACCATTTAACAAAAACAGACACATACTTACAGACAGACAAATACCTCCGAGCTACGGAGCGTTACCGGCCATATGGGATCACACACTGTAACCTGCCACTTGACACTGGTAAACGCGCCCCGCCTTAACCCCAGCCAGACAGGTCGGTACTCGATTTACCTACCCCGGAGGGATGGAAGGCTGAGTTAACTTTGGTGTTGGCTTTATACCGCGATGGTTTACCTGTCTGCAGACAGTTTCCATCCAAATAGTAATCGGTTGACAGTGATTCGACCGAGAGTTGAACCTAGGACCTAGAGATCGCAAGTACGACGTTCTAACCATTACGCTATCAGGCCACGTGACTGTTTTTCTGTAGGTGTTCGTCGGCAGTCTGTTGTCGGAGGTCTGCCTATCACGTGACTCGGTGGATCAGATGTTTCCTTGTCTGGATCAGCTGATCGGAATTCATCGCAGTTTGCTGCAGAGCTTCATCGGTCGACAGAAACTCAGACACGACCGCAGCGTAGACGACATCGGAGACCTACTCGTCAAACAGGTGCCCGTCCGATTTACAGAAGATCTTCCAAGATAATTTTAAGACAAAGTTTACACTTACGATCGTTTAACTTAAGAAGTTAAGACAGTGAAGATCTAAAATCATCTAATTCACAGAACACTTACGACAGATTTTGAAAGGTGTCTGCAGACGAAATCTTGCAATTGTGTGACAAATCATGGAGTCATTTAAGACAAATTCTGTACATTCACACAATACGTGTTGTAAGATGATCTTAGAAGATTTTTACTATTGTCGTGCAATAGTCTTAAGACGTATCTGAAAATAGATCTTAATATAACTATGTCTGAAAATTCACGACCAATGGCGTCGTGGCAGGGGAGTAGGGCAAGGGAAGGACACGACGTTGCTGTTTGCAGTCGCAGTTAGTAAGCGCCGATGTTTTTCGTTCTTTAGATTTATTTAGCTGCGAATTCGTAGCCGGCAATTCTGCTCAGGAGGGGTTTACAGTGACCCTTTTTTATTTTCTCTGATTTTTTTCTTGTCTTTCATGCCCGCAAATCCATTTAGGAAATCTGGGAAGCCCGGGTCGCAAACGCATTTTGCCGCATTTAAGCTTACGGCTCTAAAAACAAATCCCGAGGCAACATTTTTTGGTTGTTTGCCTGTAATGCAAATGACTGCTTGTTAATTTGTGAAGTGAAACTAGGGTTAAAGTTAGGGTGACGGTTCACATTTAACTTCGATGTTTTCGCTTACAGTTTGGCGGTGAGATGTCAGAGCAGATGAAGCTCGCGTACGCCGAGTTCTGTTCGCGACATCTGGATGCGGTGAGAATCTACAAGGATCTGCTCAAGACCGACCGGAAGTTTCAAACATTTATCGCAGTAAGTAACGCCAGCTGCTCCGAGCTTGTCTTAAACCTGTAACTTCAGTACGCATAACTAGGCGGACAACCGTATATTATGTCAGCACTTGGCTGACGTTCAGATTATGTTCTTCAATCTTCAGGTGTTATTCTGAGTTATTTAAGGTGCGTTTAGACTTCAAAACAACAGAAATAAAACTGCTGTTTAAATGCGCGCTAGTTTTATTTTATTTTTATCCTTTTGAAGTCTGAACACACCTTTAGTTTCACGTGCTTTAGTTGACAGACGAAATAGTCTCGAGTTTTCGTAGATTTATTATGTTAGCTGTAACAGTTTTTATACAAAGTTTAAACTTAGTTATGTTTATTTTTATACGCATTGGTTTCGCAATGCATTGGTTTCAGAACATTATGTTTTTGTTGCCTTACTGTCCCATTTTACCCGCTGTTTAGTGTATTATATACCGTGGTCCATAAAAACGTGCTACTTTTATTTTTCGAATAACTTCGTGAAACATTGTATTGAGGTGAAGTGGCCAAAAGTGCAGTCATTTGCGTAGTTTCTTTCTGATGTTGCACGCCAAAAATTATTAAAATCAGCCAATGTTGCACGGCACGGCGCTATTAAAAAAATTAAAGTGGCACGTTTTTATGGACCACGATGCATATTTGCTGTATTATAATTATGTTGAGTAAAGCCCAAATTTCATTACGTTTGTGGACTTTGTCGCAAGCATTTGGACATGTCAAGATGGTTTGAAAGCGCGGAGCTTCCCCTTGACATCTCCGTTTCACGGTTTGTTTGCGCGACCTCCCACGGAGAATTTTTGTTGGAAGTCGGTGTAATGGAATGGTGGTGGTGATGGTGTTGTAGTTTTTAATAGAAGCCATTCCAGAGCTACGGAGCATCACCTGCCGTATGGGATCACAAGTGTTACCTGCCACCCGACACAGGTGAACGTGCCCGCCTTAACCCCAGATAGATAGGCCGGTACTTGATTTACCTACCCCGGAGGGATGGAAGGCTGAGTTGACCTAGGCGGCTGGTTACATACCGAGATGGTTTACCTGCCTGCAGCCAGTCAGCCATCACAGTACTAACCCCGCCTGGCGTAGAGCAACTTCGTTGATCGGATGAAACGCGTTACCGCTACGCCACGCCACCAGCCTCAATTTGGCCTCAAACAAACTGATGCTGCTGCTGCTGATAATGATGATGATGATGATGATGATGTTTCAGAAATGCAGTCGTAACGCGTTGTGCAAACGACTCGGCATCCCAGAATGCATCCTGCTCGTGACCCAGCGAGTCACCAAATATCCGCTACTTATTCAGCCCATCATCAAAACCACTAGAGGTATATGACAACACACTGCACTGCTCATCTGTCTAACGAAAAATACTTTTATTACTGTTTTTGCAGTATTTTGTAAAAAGTTTACTGTAGTGATAGTGGCTATTGTAAAAAAATATTACCGTTTAAGCTCATGCGACTTCTTCGTCACCTCAGGTCATCGGACGTTGAGACATGTACCGTGCCGTGGACACAGTCACAGATCGGTGACAGGAGCTTCACGGCAGCTGGACCGCGGTTGTGGAACAGCCTGCGGATTGAGATCCGACGGAAAGACATTACTTTTGAACATTATAGGCGGCTACTGAAGGCGTATCTGTTCGTTTAGGCTGCGGCGCATAGCGACTTTTTTGCTTAAGTGCGCCGGATATAAATAAGCTTACTCATACTCACTCACTCAGTTTCATTTCTCAAACGTAAGCTATAGCCTAACGTGTTTGAAGCAAGGCTGCCTACTGCTTAGTTGAGCCTAGTTGGGGAATCTGTAAATTATTGTCATTTGCGCATTTGTCGTGTAACGATTTTTTTTCGAAACAGATGTATAAGAACGCTGGAAAATAATTTTTAAAAAGTTTTAAAAGTGTTTCTGTAAGAAATATTATTGATGTCTGTTCTGGTTGCAGAGTCTAGCATAACAGAGCGTCGACAACTGAGCGAATCTCTGGACCTGATTCATGACATTCTCAGTCAGATCAACCAACAAGTCGACTCGAGACAGAAACAAGAAAGACTGCAGGAAATCTGTAGAAAAATAGACGCCAAGGCATTCACCCTGTTCCACGGAGATAAGTTTAAGGTAACTACACTGTGTCCGCTAAAACACGGACCCCCTAGACATCGTGCAATAAAAATGTCAAATCTAAACGAATATAAATAATGTTTTGCACACTTAATGCCCAATAAATTCCTGAAGCGGCTACCAAATTTCGTTGAAAAATATTATTTTTTCCAAAATTATCAAATGTTGAATATCGATAACAAAATATTTTCGCTACCGGTACGGCGTTACATGCTACAGTCGCTCAAGCGGAAGTGACGTTTGTTGACGCAATCAAAATAACATAAACAATAACAAAATGGTGTTTTCTGCAGATGATCGTATTTTAATTAAACTGCTAAAACAAAAGAAACGGTATGGTGTTAAAAGTTTGTCGCGGAATTTTTTGGCAAGCCGTGGACACTGTTAGGATTAAACAAACGGTTGCCTAATACTGGACACTTCACATTTTGAGGCGACCTCACAAAAGCCGCTGTAAATATTGTTTGCGTAAATAGATTTAAGTGAAATTTGGCTTTTTGATTGATAATAGATTATGCATTGTTGCTGTAAAATTTTGCTTAAATCAGATGTTTTTTGTTAAAGTTACGCAAATGAACACAGGAGTTTCTTATGTAGCACCGTATTGGTAACGGAGATATTTTGTTATCGATATTCAACAATTAATAATTTTGGCAAAAAATAATATTTTTAACAAAATTAACAATCAGTTTAGGAATTTATTGAAAATTTAGGATGCAAAATTTTATTTAAATTTGTTAAGATTTGACATTTTTATTGCATGATGTCTAGGGGGTCCGTTTTTTATTGGACACATTGTATAAATCTATTGTAAGTTTCAGCCATGTTCAGATTATGATGGTTGTGTTTAGATGGCTAATAAATGGTATAGCTCTTCGTTGCAAAGCCACCAGCTACGGAGCGTCACCTGCCATATGAATCTACACTATGTTACCTTCCACCTGACACAGGTGAACGTGCCCTGCCTAAACTCAAACTAGACAGATCGGTACTGGATTTATCTACCCCGGAGGGACGAAGGGCTGAGTTGACTTTGGTGCCTGGTTATATGGTTTGCCTGTCTGCAGACAGTCATCTATCCAAGCAGTAACCACTTCATAGGACTCGACCGAAAGTTGCACCCACGATCTTGTGATCGCTAGTTCGATATTTTAACCGTTACGCCATCAAGGCATGGCGCATTGTGACTAACTGTTGAAATAATCGGCGTTTTTATAGTTGATTTAATTACTTATGTATGATATCTTTTGTCTCGGAATAAACTATGAGGTGAAACGCTGATTACTAAGCCATATTAATTCATCAAATTTCAATCTTTATGGTTTACCTTGTTGACGCTTCGGCATAACGGCTGTTACGCTGAGATGCCTTGCCTGGTATGATTTTCACTTCTCGAAGAATTCTTTTCTCTGCACGTGATTGATTGCGTTTAAGCCTTAAATCATTTTTTAAACTTAAGCCTATTATGCGGCCGTTCTAATAGGCCGCAATACGTTTCGTGCCCGTCTGTCCGTCTGTTTTTCTGTTTTTATTATTCTTATTTTTGTTTTTTTTCTTCCATCAAGAAATGATGACGAGGCTGCTATTAGACGTCTCCATTTGACTGTTATGCAAACCTTGATATAGTCTCTGTTCATTTCTTTGATTGTCTTTCTGATTTCGGACTCCTGTTAACTTCAAATGAACAAGACGTATAAATAACCCAAATAACCTATAAGTTTAAATTGTACAGTTTACTGTATAGCTAGGCGGATCGCCGCATGTTATGTCAACACTATACTGAAATCTTCACTTGTTTTCGTGAATTTACATTTACAGTTGTGAGCAATATTTAGGCCTAACTTTCACGTGAATAAAACAGTTGAAAGTAATGAAGCGACCGGATGTTGTGTAGAAAAGCGACATCGTGGCCAATAATCGGAAACTGCAACACGACGGTCACATAAAGTGGATGTCCGCTCGAGGCAAACCGGCAGGTTGGCTGATGCTGTACTTACTGATGTGGGTTATGTGGTTTCTGACTAGAAGTCACGTTTTAAACTTCTTTACGCTGTATTGAAAGATGCGTATTATAGCTCTTTATGGAATCTCAGAGCGTCACCTGCCATGTGGGTTCACACAGTGTTAGTGTGTTACCTGCCATTAGGTGAAAGCACGCCGCTTTCACTGGTACTCGATTTACCTTTTTCCCCAGGAGGGATGGAAGGCTGAGTTGACATGAATGGTTGATTATTGTATATACGGAACAGGGGCAGTTTGCAAACTGTCCACAGACAGTCAGCCAACCACTTGACTACATTTTGGCTTTTTTGCCAGATTTTTTGTCTTTTCGCAAGAAAACAGGAGCTTCTAATGCAGTGCTACTTGGGGTCGTGCGAATGTCACTGTCAAATAGCATCTCATACCGTCCGACGGCTTTTGCAGGGTACACGAGTGTGACAAACGGAGAGACGGACAGACGACGCTACGACAACATCTGTCGCAATAGCTGGCACCGTTGATGTTTTTAGCAATAGCGTTATAAGCATATAAAACTAGACAGTGCAACGTGTAGAGAGTGTATTTTTCAACGCCGACTTTATGCTTACAACACAAATTTTCGTCGGCTACATCGTGTAGTCTGTGTATGTTGCTGAACAGACATACTGGCGGTGATATTGTCGGACGTAATGTTCTTTCTGTCGGAGAACAATCAGAAATACACATTCTTTGCTCAAGACAACAAGGTAAGCCTACATAGGCTACACCGCTGTTGTCAATATTGTTTTGTTGTCCAATGTTCATAGACAAGGAATGCATAGAAATTGTATATAAGGTAACGCATATCCGTAGATTACTGCAAAGCTTTTTTCCAGGCGCGCGATATCGCAGCAATGTATTAACGGCGACAACTTAAGTCAATGGAGAATTAATACTGCGCCTACATGCTGTTAAGGAAGTAAAATCAACGGTTGGCGGAAAGGAATTAGTTCCATACATTATGACACGATCGGTGTAGATTATTTATGCAAATTACTAGTGAAAGGTGCAGGTAAAGTCCAGCACTTGTTATAACGCTTCTTACAGGAGACCAGAAGCGCTTTACAATCTTGGAAGTTGCAGCTGATTGGCATGAGCTAATGATAGGCCTACCGCAGCGCACTATGCGGCCATCCATGTCAGCGAACAACTGGACCCGCGGTTTGCAGCAAGCAGACATACCACTGCCGCAATCAGCCACACTGGGCTTTCGCCCCGTAGCCCGTAAGCTACTACTTGTTTTCCATCCCATGGAGAGTAGGAGGTTGAGTTGGCCTGAGCACATAGTAGGTTAGATACTTGCTCAAGGTTGCTTGCATATGACCGGCAGTGAGAATCGAACCGCAACCTGAAAGTTACGAGTCGACACCAACCATTAGACACTTGGATTTTGTATTTATGACCGCGGTTATTAGCCACAGTGGCAGAAATGAAAAAGTCACCAATAACAATTATTTTACACGCACAAGTCTGAAAACAATATTAACGTAATTAAAGTGTTTGCAATGTGTCCGTGCGTATAGTCGAGCGTAATATCGTTGTCGAAGTTGATCGTACGTGAGAAGGCCGACAGTCGAGACGCGAACCGCGGCATTTATCTGATCTGTCAGAGTCGACACGAGCCAGAGATGTACGAGCTCGTCTGTAGGTCGGTCGACGATAGACGCGCTTGGACTGCGACCATCAAGGACGCCATTGCGAAGTGTCCACACCAGTCTCAAGGTTTATGTCGTTATATCAGGTCAATCAATAAGCCAGTCAGTCAAATATAAGTGCGTTAAAAAATATAAATAAAAATGTAAAACGGAGCTGTTTCAAGACTAAAAGCAAATTGTTCAGGTTTAGATGACAACGTCCAGGTATAATTTGCTTGTTTTCACAATATGCTAGGCCCATGTTTTGTGTTTTTGGCAATTTAGCAAGCGTACATACTATTAGAGCCTGTTGGTTATAAGACGTTTGCAAAAAGTCCGTTTTATGGTAAGTGACGGAGATGTCGTTAGGTCTTTCTGCAGAGTGTTTCATACGCGGTGCCCAGCAACTGTGAAAAGGCCGTCAGTTTGCTGGAGACTAGACAATAAGGTGGGGCTGGTGGCACTCCTTTTCTTTCTTTCCCGTCTTCCCTTTTTTAACTTTCTCTACCCTTGATCCTGTCTGCAGAACTTGGATAGACGCTAGCCTATAAAGTACTATTCTCAACAGTGTCTGGGTATTTGACAGTGTATATGGGGTTTAGCCAAAAAGCTCGTCACCAGCATCGTTCCATTTTTTCTTTTTCGTCATTGCACTTTTCCTCCGTACATTCTTATTTTTATTTTATTGCAGAGACAAACAGACAGACAGACAGACACGCAAACATTATGGTAAAGACATTATCTGTTTTCCTCGCTGTGGAGCAGACATTTAGAAGATCATTGCATAATATTGTATGATTGTGTAGGGGAGTTTGTTGGCGGTAAGTCGGAGAATGAAGTCGAAATGTTCGATGAAGAACGCTTCAGTAGACTCTCACGACTGATAGGTTTGCACTGTGATGACCAGTAACTATTAATAGTAATAACTTTATAGCTTTTTTGCAACTAACCATGGCTGTCGTTACAGCATCAAGTTATTTTTTCAGTTAGCTATGGTTAAAACCCGTCGATGAAGGCCAAAAATCTCTCGCAGTGTAGGCCTAAGCCCTAAGCTAATGTTTGTGCTTTGGCTCTCACGCTTTTACTCACTGTTTAGGCCGTTGTACACTACGTGTTAGTCCCCGGAACCACCGCCGTTCGCCGCCGACGCCGCCGTCGCCGTTAAGGCCTCGGACCGCAACCAACCGTTAAGTTAGCGGTCCCGGACCGCTAAGGTTCCACGCCGCCGCCGCCGATAAGCTAGCGGTTTAGCGGTTTCGAAAAAAATCAAACAACATGTTGTGCTCACACAGTTGCAAACAGAGCCGCCGGCGCGAGTGTGCGTCCTCGTCAGACGTCACAATGCCAGTGGTGACAATCAGTGAATGAATATTAGTTCTACAGTGTACTACAGGATTTACTAGTTTGGTAGACGCCATGGGAAAACGGTAGTTAATCGCATGTTGTTAAGAATCACGCAAAAGTTGTTGCTTTCGGGTCTCAAAAATTACTACCAGTAAGACGTCTTAACGGTCTAGAGCGCTAAGCCACCCGCTGAGGCTTATCTTAACGGCTTAGCGGTTAAGCCAAGGGTTAATGTTTCAGACCAGCCGTTAAGGCCTTAGCAAACGGTTCCGGGGACGTGTATAATTAGGCCTATTTTGTCTGCCATTTTAGAAAAGTTTTTTTGTATGCCTAATTTAAGCTTGCTATAGTCAATGTTCTTGTTGACTGATTGATTTTTGTTTTGTAAAAATTTATTAATTTATACACGAAATGTCTATTTAATACATGTAGAGGCACTGCATGACGGCGACGCGGCGATTCAACAAGCGTGTGATGTGAGGACGAAGTTAGTGACTGAGATACAGCAACTGCTAACGCCGGTATTGCTTCAGTCTTAGTACATACAAAAAAAGTAGCCCCCTAAAGTTTTTCGCTGTTTTCTCAGCAATCGCTTAAAATTTTAATTTGAAATTTTATACATTTATTTGATGAAAACCGTTACATCTAACTGCCAAATAAAATTTGATTCTGTTAAAAAATGATGAAGTTATAGACTTTTTAACATGATCGCCTACCGATTTTTCGGCATTCAAAAATGTTCTGGCTTTAACCCCAAATTAATAACATCCTTGAAACAACACAGTTAACTAATGATCAAATGCCAGAATTCCATTGTCACTGTGAATGTCCGAAGTGTCCACTGCCAGCTCCAACACAAGCCTTCATTCGCTTTGAAAAGTCTTGCACAGATTTGTCGATCGGTCCCTGTGGCAGGTTGCCCCAGATAACCTGAAGCGCTTGCTTGAGTTCAGCGATTGTCTTCGGCTTTGTTTTAAGCTTGCGGTAAGCTCCCAACCTCACACATGATAGTTTATTGGGTTCATATCCGGCGAATTTGGAGGCCACTGGTCTTTGGTGATGAAATCTGGACAGTTGGTCCGCAGCCAGTTCTGTGCGCTATGCAGCGTTGCGCGCTACGTGTGTGCTGACGCGCCGTCCTGCTGGAAGATGAATCCGGTGGGCAGCCGGTGATTGCTTTAAAGGAAGAATAATTTAATGATAATTTATAAACAATATAAATTGCTGTTTGTCAAAACGTCACTGTGACATTATCGGCAGTAACGTGTAACCAGTTTTTAAAAATTAAATAGCATTTTTAGCATGAACATTTTTGAATGCCGAAAAATCGGTAGGCGATCATGTTAAAAAGTCTATAACTTTGACATTTTTTAGCAGAATCAAATTTTATTCGGCAGTTAGATGTAACAGGTTTCAGCAAATAAACGTGTAAAATTCCAAGTTAAAATTCCAACCGGTCGCTAAGAAAACAGCGAAAAACTTAGATGGCTACTTTTTTTGCCGCACCCTGTAGTATGATGATGAAGATTATCATTTGTATTAAAATGTTAATGCTAAAAATGTTAATGACTGTAATAATGTACTGTAGACGCCGTCAAGCTGTTGCGGTTTATCACCGAAACTGAGCTTAACTACAATGTGTCTCAAAAAACGTCACATTTTAAAAAAACTTTTTTGGTGATATCTTTGTCAGATTTCATCCGATATTGCCATTTTTTAGCCAAACCATACCCCGTTAACTTTGAAACAAGAACATGTATCTCATTTTGTGTGTTCTTACTATACCTTGTAAAAACTGCTGACGCATCGGAACGCACACTACGACGTCGGCCGTGAGTAGAAAGTAGCATAAGAGGGTAGCAGCAGCAGCAGCAGTAGCAGTGGTGGTAGGCTGGATTGTGATGCTGTTTAGAACGCGGTGCTGCTATCATCTGATGAGAACGCTGACAGCACAGATTCACAACAATTGTCGCTGCCGGACTTAATCAACGTCATCTCACGTGAAGGTTTGTCTGTCTTCTGTTTTTCAACGATTCGTTCTAGAACATCTTTATTCTTAACTCCATTATTCTACTTCTAGTACGTTTGCAGTTGATTTATCGTTTTGCAGAATTTTTTTCTGGGGCGGGGAGCGCATTACGTTTGAACTTTCGTTCATAACACATCCTGACGGATTGGTTGTGTAGGCCTACTGTTTAATATCTTGTTTTCTTTCACTTCGCGATTACAGTCTGATTATTGTTGTGTTAGCGAAATGTTTTGATTCGAATTTGATTGGACCATTCGCAGACGCCATTGTGCTATGTCTGACGCCAATTCTTTGGCTTCTTTCCCATGCAGAACCCGTGTTCTTCAGATCTCGTCTGATGGCGTCCACGCAAGCTCTTACATCTGAAACGTTGTGTTTAATAAACTGCTTACTTTTTTGCTTACTTACGAAAGCGTCGTGAGTAAAGAAAGTAGAGGGAGGGGCAGGAAGTTGCTGTTTACTAAAAGACAGCTGCAAATTTCCAACAGAGAAGATTATGGATGTACAAAAGTACAATTTTGCCCCCATGTTTCGACAAAGTGAGAATTTTTGGACACAAATTTTATATATTTGGAAGAAAATTTTCTGACGCACAAAAATTACGAGGGGGAAAGAGGGGCCAACTGTCCCTGCCCGACCTTGCCGTGACGCCCTCCCACCAAACCGTGTATGCAAATTCGGGGAATAACCAGCAACTGTAGCTTTTTTATGCGCGAAAGCAGCTACTTCTTTCAGCGCGTCTTAGCCACCGCAATTCTATCTGTCCGTCTGTCCGTCTGTCACACGGGTGGATCAGTCAAAAACGGTGCAAGATAGGATCACCAAATGTTTACCATCGGCTGCCTGCTGCCTGGACGACTCTAGTTTCAGGAACCGTAAAGTTTTTCCATAAATTCGAAAGGGGTCACCCCGAATGAGAGCACTAAATGAGAGGGGGTGGGCAAAATTTGCAATTTTTAGTCAATAAGTCGCTATATCTCTGTAACGGTGCACCGAATTCAATGACCTTGAATGATTTTGAATGACCTTGAACGCCAAAATAGGGGGTTTTACGGATTTTTTTGGCGATTTCGGAGTGCGACACAAGTCTATATCATTCACAAGGTGGCGGCACGGAACTATCGTTATGCGATCCAGATAGAGAATTTGGTATTTGTATATTAACTTAGCATGAGCACCCCAATTTTCAGCTAAACTAGTGAACCGGAACTGCTATAGGCTTTCGCGCGTCTCGTGAGCATTAGCTCAAATTTTTTGTTTACGTTTGAGCAGAAAGTGTCCTCTTCGTTCGTTTATATTTAGAAACGCGGTTGATGGAGCTTCAGAGCGGTTATCATGACAACAGCGTGACGTCGTCGGTGACGGCATCGTCGCCTGGTCCTCAGTGCAAGACTGTTGTCAGCGCTAAGTTAGCCACCTCCTCGTCGTTGCCAAAGCGTGCTGAGACCTTTACCGCTTTCGACTCCAAACAGAAACTATCCGGTAATATTAACATTGTGTGTATAGCTCTTTAGAAGCAACCCGTAGCAGACCTACGGAGCGTCACCTGCCATATGAGAATGTGGGATCACACACTGTTAACTCTCAACACAGGTGAACGCACCCCACCTGAATCTTAACCGATACTCAATATGCCTTATAACCTACTCTGGCGGATGGAAGGCGAGTTGGCCTTTGTGCTGGTGTTGGTGATATGCCGATGGTTTCCCTGTCCACAGACAGTCACCCATCCGTCCAAGTAGTAACTACATGATAACGATTTGACTGGGAGTTGAACCCACGTCTTTTTTATCGTAAGTCTGACACCCTTCCATTACGACACCAAGGCATGTAATGTAGGCCTAATGCTTTGATCGTTCATCTCCTTCAGGTATAATAAACTTGTGCTTAAACCGCTGTCTGTTTCACTGTTTCTTTTTGAAATAACTATTATTCAAACAGTAAGTTATAGAAATATTTCGAAGAAACTTTGCACAGTTGTTTAGGACTCCGGAAAGTAAGGGCGAGTTTGTGTTTTTTTGTCAAGCACCAAGCATCTGTAGAAATATAGCTTGTTATAAATTATGAAAAATGATTTGTAATAAACAATATCACACTGCCAGTTTAATCTAGCACATAAATGTAAAAAAACAAAATGTTATAAATGGTACTGAAAATTTAAAACAAAAAATCCAGAAACAGACGTTTGTGGGAGAGAAAAAACGTGACATAAAAAAGTAAAAAATAAGCAATAAATAACATTGAGTAAAACCATTAAGAACTAAAACAAAGAAAAACTAAGACACTTTTAGAACGTTAAACATTTAAGTTGCAGATGTATTATGTGGTTTTAGTTATAGGCCTAAAGTAGAATCCCTAACATTGTATTCTAATGTATGTTTTTTGCTTATGTATACAGCACTGCTGCGGCGACGTCGCGGGTCTAACGTAGCGGCCGAGACTTCAACAACAACAATTGTGGCTAACGATACTGACTCACCAACCAAGAAGAACCAGCTATCTGTCAGCCCGGTATGTCTACCCGTATCTCTACGTGTCTGTCTGTTCGTCTGTCTGTCTCTACGTGCGTCTTCATGTCACGGTCAGCAATAACGCCAAAGTCCAAGCTCTATTGTTGTAGACTTGTTGTAGGCCTCCAAATAGTCGTACAACTAGCTGTGCAACAAACGTTCAACGTGGTGTTTTGATTTTAAGTTCGCAGGATGGCTAGTTTTGTAAAGATTATAGTCTACTGAAATTCAAAACATGACAATTTAGCCCCCAAACCGACAAATCGCTTCAGTAGAGTTTGACAGGTCTTTTCGACATGTATTTTTTGACATGACTATCACATTTTCGAATACGATACGCATATTTTAGCACAATTTTTGTTCTGCTGAAGTGCGCCGTAGAAGCGTTAACAATATCTCCAGCAGAAAAACAGTTAGGCCAGATACAGCTGGTGTGATTTGTTTCTGTCTGTCTGTATATAGGAGATGAGTCGTCGCGCAAGTCTAACTTGCATGTCGTCCGTCGCTGATGACAGTTTCGATCAAGTCGGCGTCTTCTCGGTACGTTTATACTCACAACACAATTGCTTTTAGAGGGTGCCCACATGCTTGATTAGTATTGCAGCCAAATGACTGGATTGAGTACAGAGCAGTAAAACATCGCAGGCGTGATAAAACATAAATGTCCAATACGATCGACATATTAAAAATACACGAATATAAAATACGATATAGACCTACTGGAAATTTTGCACATAATAGAAAATAAAAGAGTTTAAAAATCGCTTTGTGTTTGCTGATATTTTTAAAAAGGGCGGAGCTACATACAGTGCAGCTGTCAGTCAACTCGATGTTGCCAAACTTGTTTGTTTTTATTAGTTGTTGTGTAATATTATACACAGAATATCGGTATTGTATCGCCAAGGGATTTTGCGTTAATAGGTCGTGGGTTCGACTTCCGTTCGGGTTGCTATCATATGGCAGGTGACGCTCCGTAGTTTTCAGATGGACTGCCATGAACGGCTAGAGACAGTGGCGTAACTTCAGATTTCGGAGCCCCTGCAAGAAGATCATCACGCCCCCCCTTTTTTCTCCTCTTTTCACGTTCTCTCCCCTCCTGCCCTTCATCGTCTGTCCCCCCTTTCTCCTTTCCTTCTGTCTCTTCTGTTTTATTCTTACTTTCCTTTCCCTTACACGTAGACCCCGAAAACGTATTTTAGAGCATTTAGGCGCCCCGAAACCGCATCTGGTGACATCAAATTTCGTGTTTTTGCTATACGGAAAAAATGAACACCATAATTTTGGGCCCCCTAGACCTGCGCCCCCCTGCATTGAGGGGTCTGTAGTTACGCCACTGGCTAGAGAAACACTTAACCTGCTTTAGTTGTAGGCTAAAAGCTAAGTAGTAGTGTTTGGTATTGTTGTTGTAGAGAGGGTTAAGAAGGATGAGTGCCACTACGCTAGAATCGTCAGCGTCTATAGCAAGACTCAGGGGACAAAACAACGACGATACTACTACTACTACTACTACGACTACAGCTGCTGCTCAGTACATCGACAAACAAAACACGACTCAGCAACAACTACAACAACTGCAACAACAACATTATCATCAAAATCAGCAGCAGCAGCAGCAGCAGTACCTTACTTCATTGGCTAGTCTAATGCAAGCCGTTCACCTTATTGTGGTAATATAACATTATTAATCGCTGTGATATAATGCTAATTAGGTCTAAAACAATGGCGTCGTTTCAATTGACCACCGTAAATTTTTGGTTGTCTGAAAATTGTTGGCAGAAACTCTTTTTCTTGTCCAAATTTCTTGTTCAAAGTGCAAAAACGGGGCTGAAATCTTTTTTCTATTTTGTGGAAATTCAGAAGCAAAAGTTTTGTCAAATTATTATTGTAGAAATATTGCTGGGGGGCCTTCGTTTCTTATGGATTTTGAGTTAGCAATCTTTGATCATTCTGTAGCACATGTAAAAATATCAGGTAACAGCTCCGCCTAGGGACCAAAGTTGAGGATTTCGACAAAATGACTTTAGGCAAGTGAGAAGTTGTGCAAAATCGTGCCAAATTTTGGACGTTATTGGTATCCAAAATTATAGGGGTGCGGCCTCTTTAAACGTCGCGCCCAAATAATCACACCTGCCTCGCAACACTTCACGACGTCACTGAAGATGAAACTAATGTTGAATGTTTAATGTAAAAATTATTGGAAGACTCCAGTTTCCAATAGGGTAGGCTATGTACTGGTGGGAATAGGTCATTTCTTCTGGCGTCCAATAGACTTCAGTATTAACTGGTCCCGAGCTAAATCAGCCGAGTCTCTTCTTCAGCAACTTTAGTGTAGTCAGGTGTCTAAGCTAGTGACGTCACTGAGTGACGTAGGCTAACTTCAAATGACACTGAGTCATCAGATACAACGGCAGAGTGAACTAGTGGAGACGATGTAGCAGTTTGATATTCCGTTTTTAGCAAAGGGAGCACGTTAGTGAATTTCGACCGCATTAGAATCCAAAATGATTTTCAGTGGACCAAAGTTTATCAAATTTTGGCACCCTTTCATTTGATTTCATTTCAGTTGAATATCTCACAATACTAGTCTGAGGAACACGTTTTAGTGTACTGTGCTGGCGTATGCTTTGACTTTACATTCAGTCAACTTCAGTGTTAAGTGGTCTAGAATGTAAGCAGCTGGAGTTCTTCCCTGAGCGACTTTGATGTAGTCGAGTGTCTGAGCCAGTGACGTCACTGACTGATGCAGCTTCAACTGACACTGAGCCGTCAGATACAGCGACAGAGTCAGCTGACTGATGCAGGAATTGTTAGGGTTATATAGGATTGACAATCAGAGTCAGTGCAGTCAGTGAGACAATGTCATCATCCATCAGCTGAATGAACTCCGGAGTTGTCGGAACACTAAGCCAGTGACGAGCATACAACAGCGTGTGTACGTTCTGTGTGGACAACCGTAAACACTGCTGGTTGTCGCCACGTTTGTATGCGTACAGCGCCTCAATATCTGTTGTGACAGTCGTGGCTACAAAACCAGATTCTCGCGCCATGAGCTGATGATATGTTGTCAGATGTTCAACTGCAGACTTCTGCAGTAATTCAACCAGTTCTGATATGTTGCATCTGTTTGCATTCACCAGTGAGCGTTCTGAGTTTTGCCAAAATCACTTTTGTTGAAATTTAAACAGCTGATTTACTGACAGAAACAGAAGCACATCACCAATAAACAGCTGCGGAGCATCACAAATGCAAACTCTATATCGTTTAAATTTATCACCTGTTGACGTCTGTATAAGTTGGTGACACTTTGTGACTGAAAGACATTTGATATGCAAATAATATGCACATAATTCCGTGGTAAAGATGGAGAGAATATGTGGTTGTCGCTGCTGTTTCAATGCAGCATTTCGTACGGTTTGGTACAATTCTGCAAAACCTAACATACTGTCAACGTCATCGTCGATCTTGGGTAAAATTTCCCTTGTACAACATGTGAGCTGCACCGCGAGTGATCTCGTGACCTTGTCACCAGTGAACAATGACCTGTTGTCGTCTGGTATTGTCCTGTATTGTAATACAAAACTGCCAAATAGACATTTATTAGGCAGTAGATGGAGTTACTGTCAGAATCTTTACATCTCAACGCTCTGTAAAGATACGCCTTAGACAGTTCAATTTCTATCGATGACATGGTGCTGAATGAGCTATTTGCCACGACTTTCATCAACTTGGCGGCTATGTTCAGTGCCGACACACTGGAGGAATGATAGAAGTTACGTCGAATGTCAGCAAATTGCAGTCCACATACTGTCGCTAAGATATCTATCAACTCGTCGTTGAGACCATATCTTAGATATCTGGACGCAACGTGTAGAAGTGCCACTGCTTTGGAGAAAAAATAAAGACATGAGTCGATATCTGTCCAATGGGTCATCCAGCAACCACATGATCGTGAAGTCAGGGGGTGGTGCAATACACTTTGTGACATTTGCAACTCTGCAAAACTTAACTTTCTCAACAACTGCAAGCGTGATCTGTTCTGTTTCCAGGCAACAAGCGCTGAAACTGCATTGTGTAGCTTTGTACTTGTATTGGCATAATCAAATAACAGAGAAATGTTTCGTGGATGGTCATCGAACTGTAAACATTTTTGTATGTAATTGTCCATAAACCACTTCGATAACCACACCTCACCCACTGACATCAAGTGATCTCCGATATTTGTCACGTAGAACGAGTTGTCAATTAAGTTACAGGCGTTGACGAAATATTGCGGCACATTCGTGTAAGTCAGCCATTGAGCTAAAGTGTGTAACAGTTCCACACAGATTCGCACAATGTTTACGTCATCGGTCCACCAACTTTTTGGTTTCAGTTCACAAGCCCATAACAGCAGAGTTTTAATGTGATAGTTGCTCAGTGTGCCTGCTTCAGAGTTGTCAACACTCTCAGTCAATCGCTTGGACTTTATGAAATATCGTAACATATGATAGACAATTTGTTGTACTGGCATCCAGCTGTTTATCAGTACAATTTCTGCTCGTGAGAATGACAGTCTGTGCTGAAGCTTTCCCATCCATTTATCTTCTCTACATTGACGATGCGCCCCACGGACCACATCACATCCGTTGCTAACAACACGATCAAGAGTTGCTGAGTCCGGCCAGCCGTAGTTTCTGTGTCGTGTCGGCCAATCAGCGCTTGTGACGGCCACGGCAGACAACGTACGCAACGCACTAGGTCAATTGATAACAATACTGACTCATCTGGTGAGCGACTAACTGCTGCCGGTCCATGAATATCTCCGTTACCTTTTAATTTGTATACAACTTCTACATAATGTCTACTGTCGTACTCCACAGCGTTGTACTTGTCATCATTACTGTATTGTGACAGTAAGTAACGTAACTCCAAGTACACATAGCCAGGTAAGTGACTGTCAATAATCTCAAATACCTGGACATAGTTGTGAAACTCAGCTGGTAAGTGTGTTGGCGGTGGATGTCCTTTTGGTATTGCCAGCGTAAAGTTATCGTGATACATAACGTCAATATCACCAATGTGCGGTAACATCGGTTCAATGTAGAACTCAGCAACACTTCCTGTTGTTAACGGAATGACAGCGAATCCAGCGTCGTCGTCGTCGTGTGGGAATTCAGTCGCAATTATGCCGCACGACACTGCAGCATGTACAACATGTGGACGTTTCAATGGCGAACACAGCCGACAAGTGTTCAGCATAAATTCTGTAACTACGTCATCTATAGCGAGTTCAGTCGACATTATTTCAATTGCGAACGATTTACGTTCTACAGTAACAAGAACAATAATAACATTAGTAGACCCTATGCCTATACACTGTTGTCATATGATCGTGCTTTTTCATGCAACGCCAAAAAATTCCGTCGTTTCGTTAGCGCTTTCACTTTCGATTTCGCTCAAAACGAATTAAGCAACTCGTGGTTAAGCTTAATACTGCTGTAGGCTGTGTTTCGCAATTTCGTGTTTTATCTAAGTTTGTGCTATATACAGAATGGGTCAAAAATGGCACAATGTGTTATACTCCTTAACTTTGTCAAATATCAACCAATTTTCAAAATTGTTTCACTGTCAAAATCAGGAGAGAATTTGTAATAACATGAAGCATAATTATTACTTAAGATCCCACCACATCTCAAGTGTGTCGCTAAACTACGTTTTGAAATGTCGGTGTCGTAAAAGCAACAAATGAAGACCTCTGTAACAACACATTGCAAGAAATTAACAACAGAAAACAACCTGTTTATTGTCTCACTTATTGTCCAAAGTAACTGCCATATCTAGCAGTTTTCACATCAAATGTTCAATGTGTCCGCCTTGCTGCTGGACGCTGCACTCAATCCGGCGTCGCCACTGAGCAATGGCGCGATCAACGAAATGTAGCTGCATTGTGGTACTTTTACAAGACACAACGTAATGTAGCGACACAGCTGAGGTGTGGTGGGATCTGATAATGCTATTGCAATTTTTTTCCTGATTTTGATAGTGAAAGAATTTTAAAAATCGGTAATTATATGATAAAGTTAAGGCACATAAAATAGAATGGTGCTATTTTTGGAACACCTTGTATGTCACGCCCAGCAAGGCAGGAGGCGTTGGGCATTGGTTCATATTAGTCTATTTTTGCAGATAATGCCAATTCTCAGGCGTCAGCATAACTTGCTATGCAGATGTCTTTTCTGGACTCTGGAGCTACAGCAAAGGTGTCCGTCCGTTTGTCCGTCTGTCACACAGTAGGCCTATTTTTAGAATCAACTGAACAATTTTAGTTTGAACAATAAATGCGAATCAGGACAAAATGGTTGCTAAAATGAACGTGGTAGGCCTAGCGCAAGCTTTGTCACTGATGCAAACATCAGCGTCCAGTTGCCTAAATTTAGCTATGGGGTCAGGGAAAGCGCATTTGTATTTTCTCAGTTTGTGGGCTCTAGGTGAGTCCGAGCCGCAGCCGAATTTAAATTCGGTGCATTTTAGCGTTATAAGTATAACGATTAGAAAGCTCGTCACTTGTTGTGATAGGCAGCACAGCCATTCCTATCTGCAACCGTTTTTGCGGTAGACTTGCCAACAACGGTAAAATAACGACTTTAAGAGATGCCCCTCATTGATGCTTTCGTGCGCAGGTTTCCTTGAACCTAGATCCTAGAAGGTCGAGACTTGTACCGTTGAAATCTGCGTTCAATGCTGAAAATTTTATAGGCCTATTCAGCTTATCTTGGTCTATCTGTAGTGAATTCGGCGCAATTCGCTCTTGAAATGTATCTACCAGCTCAAAATTGCCAATAAATCCATAAAAACCTCTATTTTGGCGTTCAAGGTCATCCAAGATCATTGAATTCGGTGACAATTTAGAGCCAGTGTACGACTTCATATTAGTGATTAATAGTAACCTAGGCTCAATCTCGCACCTACAGCGACTTATTTGGTGAAAATCGCAAATTTTTCCTACCCCTTTTCATTTAGCGCCATCGTTCGGAGTGACCCCCTCGAATTTATAGAAAAGCTTTGCGGTTACTAAAACTAGTCTTTTTTGCAGCCGACGGTGAAGACTTGG
>Ga0209367_1002031_pt1 | contig 26176 bp, 13 predicted proteins | sample WorMetLIZISLAND2_FD_187412 | JGI IMG/M metagenome (GOLD analysis project Ga0209367, IMG submission 187412) | Marine gutless worms symbiont microbial communities from Max Planck institute for Marine Microbiology, Germany - Olavius geniculatus... ... | reverse complement strand
GGAAAGGGAAAAGGGGGACGCTGAAATCGCGAGACCTGACATCGCGAGACTGGACAACGTGAGACCATGTAGCAAGGGTGGACATCGCGAGACCTGACAACGCGAGACCATGATAATAAAGTGTATTTCGTTTGCTGTTTACTATTTCATTAAAAGACAAATTATCTTATTATTTGCATTACATTATTGTGACATTAAAGTGTATCTTATGCTTTATTTACTGTTGCTTTATAAACTTTGTCGTTTTAGACGTACTGCATTATCGTAACATTAAATTGTATTTGATGCGTTATTTACTGTTTCGTTAAACATGCTTCGTTAGACATAACACGCTTAGACGGTATACAGTAATGCACGCATGACTAAAACAATTAAGACAAACTGATACCTGCAGTTCGTATAACATTTATAGTAACAAAAAAAACTTATTAGTGAGCAGATACTCGAACATTGAAACAAGTCTCGCGATGTCCACCCTTGCTACATGGTCTCACGTTGTCCAGTCTCGCGATGTCAGTCCCCACAATTTTGATGATCTCGCGATGTCAGGTCTCGCGTTTTCAGTCGCCCCGAAAAAAGGGATAAGGAAAGGGAAAGGGATAGGGAAAGGAGAAGAGAAAGGAAAAAGAAAGGGGGAAGAAAAGAGGGAAGGGAAGGTAAAGGGAAGGGGAAGCGGAAGGAAAAAGGGAAGAAAAAGGGAAAGGAGAAGAGAAAGGAAAAGGGAAAGGGAAAAGGAAAAGGAAGGGAAAGGTGAAATTAAGATAGCTTAAGAAAAGTTGGACTCGTTGGACTCGCGGACGGACGCACGCACGCATGGTCGCACAGACACTCAGGTGATTTTATACTCTGTCCAATGCTATGCATTGCATTGGACAGACAAAAACGGTCTTTCGTCAAAGCATTCAATTTTTGAGCAGCCCTGTTTTAGCTCTGATCTCGAATCGCTCTCCCGTGATCGCAGACGCGTGTGTTTCGGCTTCCTGGTAGCTTATTCTGTATTGCGAGTGTCACTTTTCTTCGGCGGAGCTGTAGAATGTCTTCTCTCTAGCGAGTTAACAAAGAAAGGCAGACCGAGAAAGCAAGGTCGATGTCGTTGGAGACATTCTAGCACTACATGCAGCGTATCAGTAGCTAACAAACAGCGCAGTGGTAGACGGACAGACAGACAGACGTGTGCGCGAATGGCAGAGTCAGCTTTACGGTCGTCAAGCACGGAGCTGTCGGTCTCTGTCTGATCGCCGGTGGCCGTGGCCTAGCTCGTGTGTCTTATTAACGACCGGCCGGCGGCTAACTGCAGAAGCCGCCTCAGAGCCAGTCGACGCCGGCGGATGCGCCACCTGCTTCCTGGTACAGTAGTGTGGCGGCCTGGCGCCCGACGTTGTGGCTCTTGTCAACGCAAATTCAGTACCTAATTACGCACGAGATGCCCAAGTCCCGCTAGTAGCAGTATATTCGTCCTCCGTTCTTCTATTGCCGCTCGACCCATCCTTTCTCTTTCTCTCCAAGCCGATCCTGTACCGAGTTTACGTCCACTTGTCACGGTTAACTGTCTTCCGGTACTGTTCGTCCGCGACTTTCTTTTAATATGTACTAGAGCCTACATTCACTGCCGTTAAGCCACACAAATAGCCTCAGTTGCTGCGCCATGAAACCTGCATACTATAGGAGACCGTTATTTTCACTCAGTTGTTCAATATTTTTCTATCTGCACAAAACGAGTTGCTTTTGCACAGACGCCTGCTTCCGGACAATAACGGTTAACATCATACTCCTGCTACTATTATCCTGGTCCGTCCAGTTGCCTATATACGTATAAAGCGGACAGTGAATGACTGGAGCAAGTGGTAGATGAAAGCGTCGTCTTCAAAACGCGCTCGTCAGCAATGTAGACGCAAGTGCAGAAAAGAGACGCACGTTTAAATACGAAAGACGGTTGCCAGTAAAAGCTAGAGACATAAAGAGAAAGACAGAAACACACATAAGATTACAAGTATAATAGCGTGATGCTAATATCGGCATTAAGTGACATCTCTCAGTACTACTGCTGTTGAGTGCTGACGACAGACAGCTGAGTGTCTATGCTTTTAGCAGCCTCTGCATCCTGAGAGACGGACGCGGTCGTCAATTTCAGTGCGTGATACAGTCACGAACATCTTTCACAAGCCGGCCACGCACCCGTTCCGCAGCCACAGGCCAATGACCACCATGGCACACTGAGATTCCTGGCACCTGTGTCTCCTCGACAGCACCCATGCAACGGCTTCTCTGTTATATACGCGCTCTATCCCGAAGCCACCAGAAAATATTATCATTTATGCATCGAATAAAACGCTTATCGCATTAGGAACGCGAAAGACGATATACGATCATCCTATAGCTATCTGGTCATGGCCGATGTCCACAGCGTTTGGCAGGTTTCTTGAATTATCGTTATAATCAATTTCTTACTGGTTACTAGATTACCTAAAAGTGCAACTACGAAAATTATCTTTAAAAACTTAGGCCTACTAAAACGCACTGACTATTTATCCGGCGGCCGTACAAGCAACCTGCAGACCTGGCTATTTGTACGGCCCGAATTAAGCCTGTAGCGTTGGTCATAATTGACAAGCATTACACCGACTAAACGCAATCCGTGATTTTTTGCTTTTGCTGGGTTGAGGTTGTCAGTTGGCCGGCTGCCGTGAGAGCGACACTGACGCCAATGACGGCTGCCGGATAAATAGCCGGGCCTTGTAAGGTCGGACATTTATTCGGATAAAGAGACGTTAGGCCTTTCATCCGGCTACCGGATAAATATCATGTAAGTAGGTAAGTAAGTAAGTAAATTTAATTTATAAAGCGCACAATGTCAGTGAGAAACTCACTGAATCTGAGGCGCTGAACAACGGTAGCCAAAAAAGTTATAAAAACACAAAAACACTCATATGCCAAAGCTTAACTTTGCCGAATTTTCCTTTTCTATAGTTTCTGTCGCCTGATTAGGATGCTTCGGTTTATTATGACAAAGTACAAACTACAATTGTGTAAAAAAAAGTTAGGCCTAATTTGTTTGCATTATCAACGGCAGTTTTTAAGTATGCCCTAAGCAGCCCTGCGACAAAGTAAGCCGAGAGAGAGCATGCGGTATATCGTAGTCGTTCGATATCTCATCACTGCTGCATCAGCTGCAGACGATCGTCGACATGGATCGTCAGCTGCTAATCCTTCGTCTGTCGTCACGGCTTGCTGTCCAGCTCGCGGATCCGCGCGACAAACATCGTCAAGGCGCGGAAGCGAACCTAGAACGACCGACCGGTCGCTAGAAGGAAAGAGAGAGAAAGAATAATTAATAATCAGCGAAAGCAATAACTGGGCTGGAACAGCGCTAAACAACCGCGGATCCGGATGAAGAGGTTACCATGGAAACGACGCTATACGTAGAACCAGCGCGCATCGTTCGGCCGACCAATGTCGTTAATGGAAGCATTAGGCCGGCTCGGACATGCGGACGAGGCATTAATGCCCGCGCTACGTACGACGACGTCACTTAGTTGCAAATAAAGCGTAGATGAAAGCCGTGTTGGTTGCGACTGCTGCTGCTGCTGCTGCTGCTACTGACAACAATTCGGTATATCGGCGTCGCTCTCGTTCGACAGTCGTCGTCGCCGCGAGGCAGCTGCTGCCCCGTGCTAAAAGCATTACGCACATTCACTTATTTACTTACTTACTTACTTACTTACTGCGCCACAACATCCGTGTACACAAAGACTACTCCGTCCGAAAGTAGTTTGACCTTTCCAGCCCTGCACAGCCCGACAGCGTCAACAGCGGACCATCAGAATCTCGCAGACGCTGCAGGCGCTCGTCTGAAAAAGCAGGACCAAAATAGACCTGCTGTTAGAAAATGTAGTACTGGAAAAAAAATCGCAGTAGTGGAAAATTTAATACCAGAAACGAAGATCATCATACCTGGCTGATGTTATTTTGACTGCCTTCAGCAACTACCAGCGTCTGGCAGCACCGAGAAACTGAACATGTGCGCTTTTCTACGTTAGTCAGGCAAACCGATTGTTGTTCTATGTTATCATGAACATCAAACGTCCGCCGAATGCTGTCTTTTATTTCGCAGGATCAACAAACATAATAATCAACCTAGAAACTTACAGAGTAGGTGAGGACAAACTTCTGCCAAAATCAAAAGCATAAAACATATCCAGTTTTATTCTACGCTGTTTATAGGAATCGCAGTAGTAAATCGTCAATTGTTCGATTGTTTCATATCGTATCCCACCGCAAATTTTATCGAAGTAAGCGCATAACTTTTAAGCAATCTTGTGGACAGACAGAGAGACAGAGGAACAACAATTTTTTGTGCCCTTGCGCGATTTATTACATATTGTGTACATTTACAACACAGACCTTATTTTAAACGACACTTGTGCTGTAAAATTCGCTAAACAGGTGATATATTGGTTTAAATTTTTCTCATCATCAAATCGATATACACTCTCGCGATCAACGGTTAACAGAAATGGTCGATTTACGCCACCGGAAATTATTATCTCAAAGACCCAGCGGAGAAGAAGTAAGTTTGTCAACAAATCGACCGCTATATCTATAGCATAAATGGTCTGCGATCTCTGACATTTGGCGCATTCGAATATTTCAACTGCCACCGGCACTGGGGCAACAGGTGGACTGGGCGAGCAGTAATAGGCTAATAATCAACGGTAGCGTAGGCCTACTGTTTTGTGATTCCGCGCACGCACCGCACGATGACGTTCATATAGCATGATTAGTAGCGACGAAATGGCAAAAGCCACACGCAGAAAACACAATGCGTACGAGCATACGACAATTCATAACTATATTTACTACGATAACCCATTCACCAACTGACAAAAGATAGGGTTGGTCGGTCTCTCCATTCATAATATTTATAATTGTATTTACAATACAAAAAAAATTAGAAGCCGGATTGAGAATTAGTTATACGATCAGGGTGCCGCTAATGAAAGCCAAAGGAGACCGTTATCAGCTGAAACTTAAGACATATTACAAATTCTACGCATCTGGTATAATAGTCCGAGTCATTTCAGCGTCTATTGAGTAAAACAGTAACGACCGTCAAACACGCGCAAACAACATCACATTATACTTCGTAACGTAGAATGTCAACGTAGAGTCGTTCCCGAGCTATAAAGTCCATAGAGCCCTCAACCAGACACCAGTTTACACTGCAAGTTCATGGATACGAAGCTAGTGCATCGCGCGGTGTGTCTGTTGATTACTACTCTACGACAAAATATTTAATAAAATTAATTGCCAATTTAGAATATAACGAAACAGTAAATGTTACGATAAGTTAAACTATTTTCTAGTAATAAGCTGTTTTAACAATAACTGTTCGACTCGCAAAAACGCATGAGAAATTTCAGTACGCTGACCAAGTGTATGGTTTATACTTAGAGAGTAAAAACTTTTGCCGATTTAATGAACTGCTGCATGGCGTCTTTCTGTAACGTCTGTGTAAACACGTTTCTGTGTACAGTTTAATTTGCACATTGCACAACCTTTTGTTTTTCGTTGCGTTGTTGTGCATATTTATTACTATATTGGCGCAGAAACATTAAATTTTGTTTATCTGCTGAAGACAGTCCGCATCGATGACCCTCTATTTTTTGGCAAAATAAAATTCATTTTTGTTGTTTTTCGTTTTCTGTTTTTCGTAAATCGACGTGTGACGTAGGATTATACGTGCAGCCAAATGCACGTTGCAAGCCGAAAGAAATCGAACCCGTACTCGTTTTACGTGTATCGCGAAAAAGCTTATGTCGGACGACATTCTGTCGACGCTTGCAAGTCTTATATCCACAACAGTTCTCTGCTCGCAATCGAGCACATTTGTCTCAGGCGTAATCTTGTTGTTATTGTCCGGGCGACGCAGTGACGGCGAGTGGTAAATGAATCTGACGGCGACGCTAAGTTCATCAAAGCTCGTCGACGTGCTGCATGGAAGAATGCGGCGCTCTGACGCAAGACTTAAGCCTGGTCTCCACCCAACGCAACGTGCGCAACGCAAGACACCGCTTCTATCCTTGCATTTAGGTCAACTGCGTCTGTCCGATGCGTACTTTTCTTGCTTGTTGCCTGCGTCAATGTCATCGATAAGTACGCAAGGGCCTTGCGTTACGTTAGGTGGAAACCGAGCTTCAGTCGCCGTGTCAAGCCCAAACTTCACTGTTTCGATTTGTCCTGGAGTCCGTTGGACAACACGTCGTACAACGAGCTCTATGCAGGATGATTGTTGCATGCCTTCGACGTGACATGGACTTGCGTCGTACAAATTGTCGTGTAGACTTGCTGTAGACTTTCGATTTTTTGTGCTTTTGTCGCACAGCTTGTTCTAAACTTATACAGCGCGTTGTGCGACAAATCGACAACCAATATATACAATTGAGGTGGAGTTTGGACGCCAGCACAGACAGCGGCCGTACGAAGCCGATGAGACCGCCGTGGATGGCGTCTGCAGAACGACATCGCCAATGCTAGTCTACTGTCGTCAGCTAACCGCCGCTGCCAGCGTCAGTGTCTGTGTGGTTTGTCTGTAAGGCAATTTGTATGCGACGTCGCGTACGCAACTCGGCACACTGGCCAGCTGTGGACGACCGAGCGATTGCGTGCAGCGCCGCCGCGAAGCTCTGAAATTGATAAACACTCGCCGCCGCTGAAGCCAGACAGACAAGCCGAATGAGATGCTAAGCGCCGAAGACAGCGCAAGAAAAAAAACAATTTCGCCACGCTGACTGCCCATAGCAGCCCGCTCCTTCGGTACTGAGGGGACAGTTATATCCCGTTTTACGCCAACTGCTGTCCAAAAAACGGCATTAGAAAGTTTGCACCACAAAAAAACTGATACAAGTTTTCGGCTTCTATTAGCACAGATGACCTCAAATTTCCGGCTTCTAATACCCGGCTTATGTTTGAGACTCTGTGTCAGACTTAATAAGTTAATAAATTCATCAAATTACAACCTTTATATACACTGTTGTTGTTGATGTTTCGGCAACCGCTGCTGCCTGTGTCACCCTGTGTCAGACGTTTGGCGGGTAGGCGTACAAAAACACATACAACTTGAAAGATGTTGCCTGCCTTCCCTCGCTGCCTTTTTCGTTTACCTGCCGCTATTATGCAGCGTAGGTAAATAAAGTTTGTATTTCACAAACAATAAGCGATATAGACTAGAGCCTAATCAATTTTATTTGCAACCGAGAAAGTATACATGTAAGCACAAACGCCAAAAAAGCGACGAAACTGAACGAAGTACACAACCGCAACGAACGCAATAAATACAACAAGCTACGCAGCGAACAGTCCGAAGGGGCACTAGTCCGAATGTTGTCAGTTTCCGGTCCGCCATGCCAGCCAAGGGCCGCCACAGCTTAAGTCCGCCAAAGCCAAAGATGCAACTGTCGCTTCGCGGCTAAACGACTGGTAACACTGGTAGTGCTGAGTGACGTCTATAAGGTTCCGACCCACCAAGCTCAACTTCCGCAACTTTCAATTTGTTGCGGATTTGTCGCACAGCACGCTGTACAACAGATACACAAAAATCAAAGCGAGTGGAGTTGGGGCGGCACAATGATGGACATTAATCACTAAATCGGGTTCGATTTGTAATTCGGTATGCTGCAGCATTCAGCGCCGTTCACGGCTCTGAGTAGGGCCTATAGTCGCTGTTGACCTGTCGCTCTGTGCAGATGCCAGCAGCTTGGCCTGACGTCAGAGTCAGCAGCAGCAGCAGCTGAGCAAACTAGCAACTTGTTAGCGACGCCGCCGCCGACAGATCGCCTGATGCGACAACGACTAACCGTCAGTAAGCGAGCTATATAATACGCTGACGACTAGCGACGAGCGTCTGCCAGCCAGCAGTGAGTGTAAAAGCACGTCCACCTGACGGATAATACGGATTACTTTTCTCAACACGACTAGCCAATACAAATGGATGCCACTAACGTAAATTTACGTCTGAGTTAGTTGTTTCTGTTTGTTTTGGATGATATCTTTTGATTAATTTTTACTAGGTTCACCAGTGTCTTTGGTTTTATTAAATGTAGAGCGTGTTTTTTTTACTTTTACAAACTTGTGTGAATTGTCAGCTTAAAACAATCCTAAGTTCAGTTTCTTTCTGCCTTGTTTTTTTCTGTTGCATTACTTTTTATTATGAAGTAGAAATTGTGACGTGTTTACTTCAAAAAAAATCAAATGACGACGATGACGACAGTAACAAGCCTGTTAAGCCTGCTGTCTCACAGAAAAAGTAACATTTCTGGCTGTAATCTGTTTTGATCATCTGCACCTTTCATCCCAAATTTTACCTCAAAAAGTCTGAACTATATAATTGACCATATGTCTTCAAACTCGCCAGCATGTTAATGACGCCAAAACGGGCCCGCCTTTTACAATAGACGTACGCCTCCTTCCCTGACTCCAAAGCCTAATCGTGCGTCCTATTCTGAGCAGTGGCCTCAGCTTGTTACTAAAAATTTAAAACAAAAATTAGTCACCTATCAAAGTTAGCAAACTAGCATGTTAAGCCCAAATTTCATTACGCCGACATGCCGCTGACTTTCTCGCCTACTTTCCCCGTGCACTGTCATGGACTAAAATTCATTAGAGCGGCACAAACAAGTTGTCACGGACTTGTCACGGACTTGTCACGGACTTTGTCGCAACCATTTCGACATATCGAGATGGTTTGTGTCCGCGACTTCTACCGAAACTTCCTTGCGGAAATGTTCCAGTGAAAATCGGCGTAATGAAATTTGGGCTTTATTGGACTAGTTGACACGGCCTGTAACGCATAAACTCGTAACCCTGGATCCAAAAAAATACTGAACGTTCGCAGTTCGCAAAATCGTGGCTAAACCAGTCAATAAATTTCACAATGCAGTTCTAAAACAAAAGCGGGTCCAGATGTTGATGTGGCAGGCCAGGAACGCCTACCCGGTCAGCCATTGTAGCAAGTTTCCCGTCCCTTTCTTTCTGTCTTCGCTTTTTTCTTTCTTTATCCTTTTCTTTATGCCCGTTTTTAAATCTAGCTGTAGAGGGTCCGTGGAACGCTGTACAAGTACAAGTTTTTGCAATAAAGTATGTACTGAGTCCTAGTCGCCGTTGTTTATGAAACATTCTGAGCCTGAACATTCAAAACGCATTTAGTAGCAAGCTGAAGAGAGGGAGAGAGAGAGAGATTATACCCACTTCTGCCTCGAAGGGCTGAGAAACTGTGCCCCGTACAGTTATGACGGAGCACATGATCCAGAGTTTATTTATAAGGTGCAAAACTGCAAATGCTTTTATGGCCCGCGGTTTCAAGATCATCATTTCGCTAAAGGCGGTAAAAGTCGACGCATCACGTGCCTATGCAGTGGGCGGGAAATGAAAGCATTAGTTCCGTATGTATACTTGTCGCTGCCGCTGTTCGTAGACTCGGCCGCGTCGTCGAAGTCGTACTTGGTGATCGTGAGATATGAAAATATAACCGGGGTCTGTTCGCTCATCGGTCACGCGACCAGAACTCTTCTGACTCGCGGCGCGTTATGGAACGGTGATTACGCGCTCGTCAATATGAAGGAAGACGTGCGGGCGACAGCCGGCGTACAATACACGATCAATGCGAGTTAGATTCATTGCTAGTCCGCCAGATGTCACTAGGTGCGCCGACAATCAGTGATAAATCAGCCTCATTCATGTATAGGACCATCGATTGCCGCCCGCCCGGCCCCTGATCGATACAGCGGTCATCCGACATTTACACGTACATGAAGTTACAGCGCATCTGTTTTATATGACATGCTGCAACAGTAGACTGGTCTAGTGGTTACTAGGGATGTGTCCGATCTCCGTAGTTGCTCAACGCCGGGCTCGGTTAATACGTGGATGGCTGAACGTCAGCAAACGAGTAAACCCCCTCGTTATGGAACCAGTCACCCGGATTAACTCAGCCCTCCGTGGATGCTGGGTAAGTGCAATGAGTACCAGCGAAAGCTGGGGCGTAAACGGGCACACCGTGCGATGCACTAGCCCCGAATCGAATCCGTGGTCTCGCGGTGTAAAATTGGTGTATGATGGGGACTAAAAACGCATATCAGCGTTGCTCTATGGGCCTTATGCAGTGTAATGTAAATACATGAGCAGTGTTCATTAGAATGTTGCATATAGCCACTACTCTCTGCCAGGTCCGACGTTCGTGTATCAAACCAGCATAACAAAAAACGTCGTTCGAAAACCAATTATTGCGTGTCACTGTCGTTAATTAGCACAATTTTTACCAACGTCGTCTTCATCTTTAGGAAGCACTAGCACTGATAGTTGGCGAACAAAAAAGTGATTGATGTCGCAAAACAGCGTCGTCACTCGTCATTATAACTTAACTTGTGAAGATTCTTTGGTGCAACACTGTCTCTGTAGCCGAACGGTTCTAATAGTCATCCATGCAACCGACAAACATTGTGCATCGGATGCGACACAGTCTGTTAATAGTCAGAAAAGTGCTGAATACATGTAAATCGGAGCCGCGTTAAGATATGTGTCTCTAAGCAGTCGTTGGCCGATTCTACTGACTGTGTACGAATTGCTTAGACAATGTGCAAACTTAATGACAAGAGACTCAGGCCATTTTTTTGGCTGGATGTACAAATATTGCATTTTCTTAACAAAAGAAGTGGTCGTTATTGGAGCTTTAGCTAAAGGCAAAAATGGAATGTGGGCATCAACTGCAAACTGAAATAACTGTCTAACACCGTATCTTTTAAACGAAACACTATATTGTTTCGATTTCTCGGGCACATTATTTTTAAAGTTTTTGTCTTAGATTTCATCACGTAGACCACTGTGTTTTAAGTGGTTATTTTTGGACTGGTTGATTGTTTGATCACTTCATCCGCTCAATCAATTAACCACCTACTCATATATGACACTGCCTACAGGTGCACAGTTAAGTTTAAGTTCACGACTACATAGCCACTTTATCAATAACTTCAATAGTCGACGACTATGGATGATGTGCGATTCTGCAGTAGTAAAGCGAAATTAAGCTCGCCTATACCAGCTTTTTTCCTCGGACGCTACTTCTGCAGTGCTATACATAGTTTACGCTTAGCTAACCTGGTTTTTCATCGAAACTGTCGACCGACGGTCAGTCGCTTGGTCTGTCCGTCTCCATTAGAGTGATCGGCCAGGTCTCCAAGGCTCGCTGCAGTACCGCTGCAGGTTTCCCTATCTCGTCCAGTTTGCAGGCGTCCGTGCGTCTGATCCGCAAGTGATCTAACGTCACCACGGGATTCCTCAAAACATGATCCATGCGTAGTAAATAGTCCGCCAATAACCGACCAGTCATAAACCACGCTTACTAAAGGTCCAGTTACTGTAACAGTGCGTAGATCAATATGAAGAAAACTTCAGAATTTCTGGGACCTCAGACACACACTGAGTGTCACATAAACTAGTGTTTCAAAAAAAATTCACAGTATCAATACACAGGCTTGTATCCGACTGCTAACCATAACATCAAATCAGTGAGCATTTTACGTTGCTATACAAACGTAGCATATAGGACGTTTTAGAAAAAATGGTGCTTTGTTGGAAAATGTAAAAAAAACCTCTATTGCATGGCTAAGAATAGATGACTCATCGGAGAAAACGCAATTTCTAGAAATCCAACTCGTCTCTTCTGCTGTCTGGTGTAAAATGTCATCACTAAAGTAGGGTTCGTCAACTCATGTTGAAAAGTTAATTTCATTGCCTGAGTTTCCGCACTGTTCTGTTACATTTTGCATTTATACATGTAATGTCAGTTATTCACTGCAGCTATAATTGACAATTCTCCCCTTCCAAACGTCTGTCTGTCGACGCGCACTGTATTCTGAATATTACTTCAAGTTTCTTGTGCATATTTTATGCCTAATATTTTCATCGATTCGGTTCAGTTTACGCAATTAAGAAAGCCTTAGCTGACGCAATAAATTTCAATCAAACGTACGTAGGCAACGGCTAACGTAATCCACAGCCGAGTTGATGCTCTGTTCTTTAGTGGTAGCTGCGCTTCTTGTTTTATTACACAGTACATTACAGCATCGGCGCTATGCTGACAAAGAAAGCGCCGGATCAGGTGCTGCAAACGCAACTAATTTAATTTGTTGCCGCTATGTCTGCCAGTCTGTCTTATGGTTTATTACTTTTGTGCGGACCTGTGGAGAATAAACTTCATTATATAGCCGCGTAAGGCGAAGCAGAGGCGCGTGACTAGCGCCAGTTTCACATATGCCGCGCTAATACTACGCATATATACCATACATAGACGGCGGACAACGTAGAGCCACGGTAGTCATCAACTTGGCGGGATGACCGGAAACTGGCGGTGAGTTAAGAACGCGACCGACAAACGCGCGTCCATGGGCCCACGACTCCACGGAACGAGATGTCACTGCTCGGTCGGCCGATAGATGGCGCTACGTCTGCTGGCCGGCTCTCTCGCGCCATACTGGCGTAAATAGTCATCAACGGGTCGCGTTATGGTCGCCCGTGATGCGTGACTAAGAACGACCGGCATAACGCTGCTTTTCTTACAACTTTCTCCGCCGTCTTCTCTCGAAATTTTGCAGCACAACAACAAAACATCGTCGGCGAAAAATTAAGCGACAATAAACATATTTTTACCAAAAAAATTCGGACAGTGCAGCTCAACATTACGACATCGTTCTGTATCGCTAAAGATTGGTATTTAACAAATTTGCAAAAAAGCAGCGTCAGAAGCGTCAACATCAGTACGCAAGGTCCCTTCCTAGCGTGCGTTGCGACTTCGAATGGGATGGACGGCACGACACCATGCTAACCGCATGGCTTTAAGTGCTAGGTTTGGAATGTACCTTGTTTGGGCGTATGCGACGAGGAGGTGAAGTAGTGTGTGGCCTGGGACGAGTGTGACGTGATCGCAACTCGCAAGCAAATGTCGTCGTCGTCGTTGGTGATGGTGGTGTTCGAGCGTAATGCAATTACAGACACAAGCGCGCGCTCGTCCTGCCATCTCGACATCGTGCGTCGTGGGTGGGCTTGGCGGCGGGAAACGCAATATGTGTGTCGGTCGGGACAGACAGCGGCGAATAGACGCAAAGCCGAGATCAATATGATGCTCAGCCGACGTGAATGCGGCGCTCCGGTCCGGTCGGTCGGCTCTGTCTGTCTGTCAGTGGTTCGCTAACGAGCGTGTCGTCCCTGATGACACAATCAGCAGCAGCAGCAGCAGCAGCAGCAGGTGCTTGCTGAGTAATGTGGTTTTTGCCGCTGGCGACGACGACGACGACGTCGCTGAAAACCGCCGTGTGACCGCGTCAGATCACACACACCCACAGACACACACAAGGCGACGAGACGAGCGTCAACCGTTCCCGTGAGTCAGTGGCTAGAGGCCTGCAGGCAGACGTGAGAGCGCGCTGCCCCGCGGACGGTTTTCCTAAAACTCGAAATAACTCGGCGAATTTTGTCGTCGCGTGTCGAGCGGTGATTCTAACCGAACGGTGGTCGATCGCCGCGGGGACTAGTGACAGAACCAGTGCAGACTGACTATCAGTGTGTCTGTCCTGAAGCCCGGACGGATGTCGTATATATAGAATGTTGATAGGCTGATCACGCAGCATCCGTTCGTTCTCTGGACCGTCTGGTCTGCTGGATGTCCAATGTTGGCGGCGAGTTTAGACGGGTTTAGACGGATGGACGCTAAACAGTTGTAGCCAGGTTGTCGGTCAGTTTTATTCTGCGCACGACGATCACGTGCGACGCACAACAGATGTTGACACGACATCGACGAACAAAACCAGCAGCATGGGCGTGAACGCGCAACAACCGTCTACGCCAGCGGCGTTCTGAGTTCAGAAACTAGGCGAAGCAGGAAGTTGAAGATTTCCAACGGAATTCTGACAAAACTGCAAATTTCCCACAGTGTGCTCAAAATTTTAATTTTGCCCCTAAATTTTGCCAAAATTAGGGATTTTGGTTTTGAATAGTCTATAACATTTTTGGACGCAAATTTTCTGACAACAAAAAGATTTTCCGACAGCCCAAAATTTAGAGGAAGCTACTGCCTTGCCACGACGCCCACTGATTCACGCCCCACCGACCACACCACCCCACACTCAGTGTATATAGATACACACACATGTCACACTCTCTCAATGTTCTGTGCTACTCTATCAAGTTTTGTTTAGCCGCCGGCCGGCCAGCCCATTGTGGCGCTAATCACAAAGCTCCTCGGGGAAATCGGTCAGAGCGAAATCTCTTAAGAGACCGAATGATGACGTTCTTGACGTGCAGCTGACGCCATCGAACACCCACCCCCACTAGGCTAACTACAGAAATTGCAAGACAAAAAGTAGACCATTAAATATTGACCTTCTTTTACAATTCTTTTACTGGCACACTCCCGCGAATAAAGTGCAATAAAGTTAATAGTTATCGTTTCAAAAATCCCACCACATCTGACACGCGTTGCTACAATACGTTGTGAATGTACAGGGTGTGCCAGAAAAAATGCACCAACTTGTTTTTGTCAGAGCTTCGTCAAATCTCCACAAAATTTAATCGTTTTTGCAACACAGATAGCCAAAACGATAGAATCATGTAAGAATGTAAGATACACTCATTATCTACCTTACGTAATTTATGTCAAAGCACTACCGTGTAAAACGCAGATGCTCCAAATTGTTGTATAATGGTGAGTTGTTGTCTTCGTAAAAGCTCTAACAACTTAACTAAAACGCAATAAACAAAAATGTGACTTATCCAGCAGAATTATAAGTTTGTGTAACAACTTGCTTCCAAATTATCAGAGTGTATGCCCAAAGTATACACAATGGCTTAGACGTGATTCCACGGCTGACAGCGACATTAACGATCAACTGATCAAAATACACAGCAATTATTCATGGATAAAATGTGCTTTGAGCTTGCCAATCAGTTATTTTGTTGTTTGCTGTTTCCAGCGTAAAATATTTAATACCACAAAATTATTACATCACTTGGCACTCTCTGTCAAATTGATAATAAAAAGTGAGCAATCTGATACTGATAAATACCGTAATGTAGGCCTGACAATTTAGAGCATCTGCGTTTTACACGGTAGTGCGTTGACATAAATTATGTGAGGTAGACGATGAGTTTACCTTGCATCAATCTACCGAATTTGTAACCAGATCCTCCGAATTTGTACCAAGACGAGGGATGGTGACCGGCCTTCGCAGGAGTGGAGACGCGCCAGCTGTCGACCACCCGCCACCTGGATCCACCAGATCTGCAGTGACACGGGTGTTACAGCGACGGAGGCCCTGGAGCTAGCGGAGGATAAACCGTTCTGGCGAACGATCGCAACGGCGGGACGCTTCGGCTAATCGCTTCGCGTCTGATGATGATGATTCTACCGTCTTGGCTATCTGTGTGCCAAAAATTATCAAGTTTGGTAGATATTTGACAAAGTTCTGGCAAAAAACAAGTTGGGACATTTTCTGGCACACCCTGTACATGTCAGAAAACTAGCTAAATATGTAAAGATAACACGTGAAGCTATTCAATTTAGAAGCGATGAAAAATCGTCTATTTTTAACGAATATATACTAAGGATGTCAAGTGCTCGTTGACACATGTCGAAGCAGATTAATTTACAGATTCGCAGCGCCGGTTCAATATATCGGCCATCAGTGCGCGGACGTGGTTTGAATGGAGCTCAGTAAAAGGCGTCAGTGACGCATTTCCAATCACGCTGTAGGCGACGAACGTTCAGTCAGGCGCCATAGCTGAGCGTCAGAAAATATCGCGATCACGTCAAATAACGTTTAGACAACAATGAGGAAAACAAATAAATTATTAAAAAATTATCGAATAAAAACACTTCACAGTTTCCCATCCTAATACGGAGTTAGCGTTTAATGTTGTTTAATTGTGGTTAGCATAATTAATTAGCGGCACCGTTAAGCATTCAGACAGTAATGTGACGGCTGACTTAAGACAAAAGTGGTATAATTCATAGCATCTGGCACAGTTTATGTGAAAATGCAATAATGAAAAATATTCAAATCAGTCTGCATATGCCAAAGGTGTTACACATATAGAACTGGCAAGTATTTATAGACCACCATGTAGGCCACATCGAGCGAAGCATCATGCGCGCTATTATTATATTGTTGTCCGGCAATTCGATTCGGTCTGCGCGACTGAAACATTAATGATCAATGATCTTATCGTACTATTCCGCAATCACGTGCACGGCGTAACCCTGTGCTTGGACATAAATATCCGGATTCTTTTATTGCCCGTCTTTAGCTGCTGCCATATTTTGTAATCACATAACTCCACCATCAACGTTAGCCAAAATATGTGTGTGAAAATGGACAGCTGATACGCAAAGTTCGCACTGACTTAAAATATTTTTTAACGTACTACGCACTTCTATGTGTACGATTTCGCCGCCACAAAAAAATTCAGAGCCTAGACGAGTGAATTCGAAGAAAACTTTGACTATGCGTAATCTTCTATGCTATTCAACTTCAGTTTCATGCAATTTAGTTTGTATTTGCTGCGGCGCCACCTCTATACTGCCGAAAAGCGTATAGAGTGCTGCCGCCCCATCTGTCTACGTCATTTGTGAACAAAGCTGCGTATGTCACGTGGATAACAGATGTCTCGCAGCGACGCGGCGACTGTCTCCGATATTGGTTCAGCAGCGCATCGACCAATCAATAATAATCGTTCCCTACAACGTGGCGGCGAAGTAGGCCTATAGACTACAACCATGATATACACAGCCATAGTTGGGCAGAACGGATCCGACAATGAAGTAAGCTTACACGACATCATAAATGCCTCTGCTCGTCACATGAGTTGAACTTCATGCTTGAAATTTGCGAAAATGCGCGACCTTGACCTTTAAGTTATTGGTATCTTAACCGCAGTACAGGTTTTCAATCAGTCTTATATTATACCAAAAAGCAAAAAATACAGAGTACACGTAAAATCATATAAAACTACAACACAGTCAAAATCAAAAAAAAAATCTGTAGCAAATAATTTCAAATCGATATTTTTTAAAAATATCTGTGACCGATTGTAATATAGATAGTAGGCTTATTCTACATGTATATTTACAGTTTATTTCTGACAGTAAAACGACTAAGCATTACACGTGACAAAAAAGCTATAGTATCAGACAATCGCTAATATTTCCAGAAAAGTGATTCAATTTGATCAATCTGATGTCATTGGCAAATTTCAGCAAAACTATTGTAACGGCTTAACGCTCTCACGCCAGCAGCAGTTAAAATGTGTCTAAAACAATAATTTCACGTTACGTTTAATTTTTGTTTTGCATTTTTGCAGAAAACTGTGTAGCTGCTGCGTGAAAAAAGTTCACTAAACTTGCCATTTTGCATTTGTTTTATTCTGAAGTTATAGGCCTAAATTCACGACCGTGACCTTGACTTTGACCTCTTGATCATAACCGAAATCGCCAGTTACAGCTGCCGCGAGAAACTGTACGCCAAATAAGGAAAGACAAGTTTGATTTTCTGTAATCTTTCACCTTTCAGCTCAAGCGGGTAGAGACAGACAGACAGACACACTGACAGATGGACTGCACTGCGTAACGCGGCCTTGCAGATTGGTGGCCGCATAAAAACGAACGCGTGAAATGTTGCGTGAAACGACGCACGGTTCGATCGTGCAGCCAGTTCCACGCCGCTGCAGATAGACCGACTGCCGGAGATGTATGTTGATCCGCAGACACAACAAATACATAGTCAACATCCCGCGAGCGCACAGTACGCAGATTACTCCCGACCCGACATGCAACTTGTCGCTTGTAACTACTCCCCGGAGAGAAAAGTAAACGCATAACAACTAAATCAGCAACACGGAATTCTGGCGAGTGTGCTTAACCCGGTGTGCAGAGCGACTTCTACTGTCCGTGCCCTGAGATTTGTCGATTACTATCCAACGCAAAAAATCAAGACCGAAATTTTAACGTCGTATTATTTATTGTTCATTTGTCTATTCGTACAGTATATACGTCTGTACTACCTTATGCGACTATCCGTACAGCCGGACTTGCGGTGCAACAAGCAGACGGTCCATCACTGTAATCAGCCGCAAAGAAAATCAGTCTCCGCGAAAACATACTGATCCTCAGTTACACCAGAAACGTATTAAACTTTCCATAGTTAAGGCCAATTTGCCAACGCTTGTAAAGGATTTTCAAATTACATACAATCGTTGTTTCTATTGTTTTCAGAATACATTTTAAACCTTGCGTTTGCGGTTTTTATTTATTTTTTTGTCATTCTGTATTTTCTTGTGCGCGTGTTGATTTTTTATTCTCTTAGTAAATTACTCTTTGAAGTGCTATTTTGATTAGTCGTTGCTTTGCATTTAATTGCGTGGGCAGCTCGTAATCGCCGTGGTTTTTCTGTCCTTCGAAACACCCTGCTTACTTTAGTACCGCATGCACTGTATTCGTATCGACACTGTTTGTGTTCTGAGAAATGGATGATGATGACGATAAAAACGTCGACAAGGAATTCACAAAACGGTGCAGCATCCGGCGAGCAATTAGCGACCGCGCAGAAGTGCAGCGTGTTAAAAGCATGTAATCTGCAAGCTCCAGGAATCGAATCGTGACAAAGGAGCGGGAAACGAGAGCGACGGAGCTCCTAGTTTATGACGCAGGACGACGGCGAGCATCGATTGAGCGTTCTACGCCACCCACGTCGACAGTAACAGTTACCCGCTAAACTCAACTTGCACCACTCTCAATGACAAATGTAAAACGCTGCTTAGTGCTCCTGTGGTACTACAAGTGTATAAAGTAAAAAAAGTCCGAATTATGCCGTAAAAAATTTCTGTGCTTTTGGTTGCCGTCCGTCCCTAGAAAAAACCTGCGTCCCTAAAATTTTTATTGAACTCTTAAAATATCAGTGCAGTATTATTTTTGGTAATACTTAATTCACCGATATCGATAGACAATAAACAACGCAGAAGAAAATACAGCAGCAACACAGAAAAATACATATATACATAGTCCATAGTCCACAACGGTGACAAGACAAAAACTTAACTATACAGTTTTAGTTTTTAATTTGCTTTAGAGTTTCACTCAAGAAAACTGTTTGATTGCAGTCTGTAATGCTGCAGTATCTCATCTCTACTTTGTTTTGTATAAGTTGCTGTATATATATTACGTAACATGTTATAATATAAAAATTTTTTTTTAAAAACTTTGCGCCGTTTCTACTTTTTCGCCGGTTGCACAGAAATTTTTAGACCGTATGGGCACACCTGGTAATGTCTCATACGTCAGCTAAAAACGAACCGCAAGCAATGAAAAAACCGCTACGTGTCTAGGAAAGACAGTTGACATAAATAAGTCTTAAGGTTTCATTTAAAGGTTGATAAAACGTAAAGTTAAAATCGCCACTCAAATTCAGTGGTAGCGAGTTCCATAAAATAAACTTTCAGTCCTGCGCGCCTTACAACCGCTTTCGAAACATCATTACTAATGGAACGCCAACATAAATACTACTAGCATCTAAATGTTTGTCTACGGAACGGTCATAAAAATCGAATAAATTCGTGTACACTAACACATTCAATGATAAACTCAATTCATAAAAGCACCCGGCGCACTAGAGCATGTAATGAAATCAGTATTGCCTCGGACGCGCGCGTACCACGAGCGCAGTGGAAACACAGAAACACCTCACAAACCGATAAGCTATATTATATGATTTCATCAAGATACAAACTTTATTTTCTGAACTACTGACAACAAAACAGCTCAGCAGTTATTGAGTCTTTATGCAAAGCCATAACAGCCGTTTTTGTAACAAACAAGACAATGTTCATACGAACAAGGAGTCTGTCCAATGCATTCCGATAGTTTACAGTATATGGCCGTATAAATATAATCAGTGAGCTGTTTAGACTGGTATACAAAAATCAAACAGTTTAATTTCAAATTGCACAGCAACAGAGATCCTTTTATCCTTCTCTATTACTTTAACTAAACAATAAATGTTGTCAGTCATGAGACCATTCGATTCATCATCAGCACTTTGCTATAAATGGTTCATTGTCACCATGCATCTATCGTGAACCGTTATGAAGATATGGGGGCCTCTAAGATAATGGGGTCAAAAAAGGGAAGAGAAAAAGGGGAGAGATAGGGGAAAAAAGGGAAAAAATAAGAAAAAGCGGGAAAAAGAGGAAAAAGAAGGTAAAAAATGGGAAACGAAAGGTAAAGAGAAGGGAAAAGAGAAGGGAAAAGGGAAGGGAAAGGAAAAAGGAGAAGAGGAAAGGGCAAGGGAAAAAGGAAGAAAAAGGAAAAGGGAATGGAGAAAAAAAGGAAAAGAAAAAGGGAAAGGAAAATGGGGAAAGCGAAAAAGGAAGGGGAAAGGTAAGGGGAAGGGAAAGGGGACGGAAAAAAACGTGGAAGGAAGATAGCCTAAGAAAAGTTGGACGCACGGACGCACGGACACTCAGGTGATTTTATACTCTGTCCAATGCTATGCATTGCATTGGACAGATAAAAACGAGAAAGTATGTTTAGCGTTCATCATTAAATATATCAGATGTCAAAATTCCGCTTAGGCCTATCAGATCGACTCTTGAAATAGACTGTGACAGACTAGACCTAAAAATCTTACGGCAATTGAGTGCGTTCTCAACATTGTCATGTTTTTAGCCGACTGTACTTAAATAACGGTTTAGCTTATGTTACGGCTGTCGTCTGTCGGCCGTCTGTCTGTTTGTTTGTCCGTCTGTCACGGATGTATTTTAGCGAAACGGTGCGAGATAAAGTTCAGATTGCTACTGATTACTAATAAAAAGTCGCATATTGGCTTTAAAATGACATGAATATTGTTGATTTTGAATGATTTCGAAGGGTTATGACGAACTATAATGTGCCAATCGTGCGGTATTGTGGCTAAATGGTAAGTCATAAATGGTGGGCGATGGTACCATCGGATAGGGCGCTGGCGACTTTATATAGGCTGTCAATAGTAACCATGTCTCTATCTGCAGCAGTTTGGCCGCAATTTTCAATGGAAAGTTTCAAGCTATAAGTGGCCGTATCTCGGAAACGGTGCCAGACAGGGCCCATGTTACTATTATTTAGTAATAGAAAACTGCATACGTTTTTTCAAGTAAAATGAAAAATCATCGATCTTGGATGACCTTGGAGGTCACTGACAACCAGTACCGTCGGGTATCCTAGCGACAGCTGGACTTCTTGCTGGACTACGAATTAGGTCTGTACTATGTACGCATTACTATGCATGCTATAAGTTATACGTTAATATGTACGCAGCCACGGCGCCACGTTCAAACGGACGGACATAGCTCCGGGACGGCGCACCGTCAGTGATGGCGTGATACGGCAATGCGGAAGTAATATGCGGCGCAGTGACACCATCTGCCGGCGGTGACTCGCTCGAGCACCGACCAACCGTCAGTAGTAATGCAATCCGACTGCCTGCTCGCTCGCTCCGTATGAAAAATAGCCCGCATCCGAGTCCAGTCCAGACCGTCGCCCGGCCGGCCCGCTAAATCTGCATATCTGCAAGTCGCGGATTGATGGAATAACTAATTACATCGTATAGTCATAAATCACGACGCCGCGTTGCAACCGACGTTGTATGCGCAGTTTTACGTATACGAACAATACATCTAGGCAGACTATCATCCAAGTGTTAACGTCGTCACATCATGAACAGCAGACGAAAATGTCGGCCTGTAGTGTCGACATGTATGCAGCGGTCCGTCTAGTTGCCGACAGTCTAAGATGTCGACAGTGAACTAGGCATAACTGTGATTAGATCACATTTGCAGTCGGCGCTGGGACTGCCTGAGCCGACCGGCGCGTGATTCGCGTAGATGCGCGTTGTTTGCTTGGGGTTTTGATGTCCATTCAACTCCATTGACACTGACACTTCTGGCCGACTGTACTCAAGTAACGGTCAAGTTTATGGTACGGTTGTCGTCTGTCGTCCGCCCGTCCGTCTTCGTCTGTAACGGATATATTGTGGCTAACCGTTAGGGCTTACGAAAAACTTCGTGTCTTAAACCTAGGCATGCAAAATTGTGCAAGGGGAATATTTCAAATTGAGGGTAGAATGGGGGGGTAGGAAAATGCGCGCTTTTCAACGGAAAACTGGCCATATCTCGGAGACGGTGAGAGATAGGGCCAAAGTTACTATTAATCACTAATAGCAAGTGACATAAGCCCTTTCAAATTAAACAAAAATCATCGACTTCGGATGACTTTGAAAGTCACTGACAACCAGTACGGTTGGCTATTCTAGCGACAGCTGAGCTTTTTTGTTATCTTTTAAAGTAAAATTGGCAAACTGGTTATTCCTAGAAAATATTTACGCCATTTTTGGTTTTCTATTGTTTTTTTGTTTTTTTTTGTCAAAAGCCCGTAGGGGATAAACGGACAAATAACGAACGAACATAATAGGCCTAATATTCACAAAAACGTCATGAGACGAGCTGCAATAAGCACGCTGCATACAAGCGGACGTTAGCTGGACGTCGCGTGCTGGGGAAAATCCATCCGTTTATAGTAATATAGTAATAGCCACGAGAATGTTTATGGTGCTGTCGTCGTGGCACTGCCACCAAGAGAGTTCACCCGGTTCATCTGCTGACCGCTGACCTATGGACAAAGTCAATCAGCTCGAGCCACAGATCCGCCTAAACTGGCAGTCATAGTGCTGCATTTACAGTCGCCATTTATTACCACTCAGTAGGAAAGCTGATACTAATTTTACCATTCCATGGAGGGTAGATGGCCGAGTTGACCTAGCTGGCTGGTTATATACCGGAACGGTTTATCTGTCCGCAGTCACCCATCCAGGTACTAAACGGGCCCGGCGTAGAGTAACGTCGTTGATCGGACACAACGCGTTAGCAACCTATCGCTACACCACGACCAATTTCCAGTGTGAATAGTTTCATTCGAACTGTACTATTGGAAAGCATTTGTAACAGATTGAGATTAATCGTCAATATGTTTCCGTTCGATTTCAGTATTTCGGGTTTCTGCAGGGGCCATTTCCAGTTGTCATTATTGGATTCATCTAAAAACACATTCTTCCAGCTCGCCGTGATCGAAAATCGCAGGTTAGTCGTTGCAATGTTGATGATATATCTGACACATTTGAAGACATTTACTTCCGGTTTTGATGCTAACACTGCTACTTCCGTTTGCCGTCCTCGAAATTAATGTTTTTGAGATCGCTTATGTCGAAATTTAAAGCACATGAAACAAGTGCATTAGTTCGGGTTAAAACAGAAAAACACCAAGATGCGTTTGTGCCATTTTGTTCGTACGTTCTCATCACGATTAGAATAAACGGTTTGTGTATAAAAATTATATTTTGTTCATTGTGAGTATAAATGTATTGAAACACTTTTCTTCATTTGATTCACTTTGTCAGCTTAGTGTCAAATTCCACTACACGGACGGACGAACACACACAACATGTTGTACATCAAGTTGTACAACATGTTGTGTGTGTTCATCCGTTCGTCCGTGGGTGATGTTGTAGCCTACAACGTTTTCTACCGCCGAACTTGGCTAGGCACTCAGCAATGAGCATACCTTAACAAGAGTAAAAGGGGGGTTGGTTACAAATAAAACTAAAACTCGAGTATCTAATAGACTGCGCCAACGCGAGTAATAAATACATACATTTCATTCTGTTGGTTGCTGTATACAAGTGGCGGCTTGGTCCGTTTTCCACATTCTAAGCTGGTTGATACAATCTACGTCACGGATGCAACTGCAGCATTCGGTAATTACTGCGTCTGATTTATCTATCCGCAAAGCCTACCGTCGCTAAATTATTCGATGCAAATCAATAGAGAAACTCTCTCACGCTTCGTGCAGCCTTTTTTCTGTACCATTCCACGAAGCGGTCTATTTTCCACACACATACTGACTAGTAGTTCTGGCTCACGAAATATTACTGGACCAACGGACAAAGTACAAAGCTGGAATGCTTCGATTAGGCCCATTTTTAGCTACAAAAATAACGTTCAAACTTGCAGATTCAGTGTATGTAAGAGGAGCAGAAAACAAACGAATATGATACAGTAGCACAATAGCCACACCAGTGCTGGATTCAGGAATGGAAAAGTTGGCAGCTTCCCAGAGACCTCCAAAACAGAAAACTCAAAACTACCTAGAAATGAAATGATATTTACTGGGAGCTCAGTAGAGATAAATGAGTCTCCACTGCGAAAAGCTGCCCAGATTACCCACATGTCTAAATCTGGTTTTCAGCCACACAAACTGTTTACGGATATAAATACTGAATATGACATAGGCCTAACTGTGTTATGGGATACAGAGAAAAGCTAGACTTACGGAAGGCACTGGCCACGGGTTAGCCTGTAGAGGACGGCTCGGAAACGTACAACGCTATTTATGGATCGAGTAAAAATCAGCTGTTCCGAGGCGACACGACTTGTGTTGTCTGCGCCAGTTGAACGTTGTCAGATCGACTGTTAAGTAAGCACTTTTGGACCCAAACGTCGTGCATTTATCAGTGAAGTAAACGACATTTTTTCAACACCAAGACAATACATGGTCTCAATTTCTCGAAGAGTGAAGATTAATGTACTATACGTCAGTCAACGTCACTGGCATTTATTTGTGAAAATCGGCCGACATTATATGATACGCACCCGAGCGTGGTCATGGTGACGATGGTGTACCAGAAAGCTTCCGGTATGCTGGTGAAGCTGGTCCCCGTCACGTTCTTCTCGGCGTAGAACATGATGGTGGCAAAGATGATGATGGCCATGCTGAGCGAGAAGAGGAGAAAGCCGAGCTCGCTGGCGCACGACATCAGCGTGTATCCGAGGATCCGAAGACCCTGCGAGTGGCGCGAGAACTTAAAGATGCGAAAGACGCGGAAGACCCTCAGCGTGACGAAAGCGCCGCTGAGGTCTTTGTTATCGCTGATCCCGAGTCCGATGTAGTAGGGCAGGATGGCAACGATGTCTATGACACTCATGACTGAGCGGATGTAGCGACACCTGGCGGGCGCCGCGTACAGCCGCAGCAGGTACTCGACGGTAAATATAATGACACATGCGGTGTCCAGGCAGAACAGTTCGACGCCGTAGCGTTCACCGCACGACTGGACGCGACTTGACCCGGCCAGGACATCCGCACTCCCGCATGGCACTGTCTCGACCACGTTGGTGGTGACGGACAGAGCAATGAAGAAGCCTGTGACGTAGTAGAAGACCAGGGCCGTTGTGCTCGTCTGCGGGTTCTCAAAGGCTTTCCAGAGCTGTTCTCGCGTCGTCGCTTCCGGCTCCACTTTTTTGCGCCGTTTGCCGTCGGCCGTCAACGCAACCTCATCACTAGCCTGCGCCCGACGATCAGCACACATTATTCACCAATCGTTGCTGCTGGTTAATTTCATCATTAGCAGCAGCATCATTTTATTCGCGCAACGTTCTTGCTATTTGTTTTTCTCTCTCCAATTTTAGATGGTCTTTCTTTCATTTAATAGTACCAAGTATAAAATCAATCTTTAATAGGCCTACACTTTTGTAAACGGTCAAAGTACCATTTTGTCATTTCACAAGGTAATGTAGCAACAGTATTAAAGTGAGGTGAGTGAAAAATAGAGTCATTTGCGTCAAGTTTCTTTATAAAGTTGTATGCCAGAAATTATTAAAATCAACAAATGTTCTACAGAGTTGTTAAATTTAAAAAAAATAACTGGCACACGTTCTTGAGACATAGTGTATAATGTTTTACATTTGTAATTTGCATTTTGGCGTGACACATGACCGGTTAAAAATGACAATATCCATGTATAACAAAGAAACAAGCACACTAGCAGGGCAGTAAAGCAAATAAGTTTCTCTGACGACTACTGATGAAACCTAATAATATACAATAAAAACTATATCATATATCAACAAGCCGAGCCAAACTCGCCCACTGGGCTTTAGAGTTGAAGACGACATGCACAATCTCGGCTTCAAGAAGAAGAATGTTCTACCTACAATCGTTTCCCCAATCCCACCTTGGCATCTCAAACGCCCTAACTGCAACTTTAGTTTATGC
>Ga0209367_1002029_pt1 | contig 26182 bp, 17 predicted proteins | sample WorMetLIZISLAND2_FD_187412 | JGI IMG/M metagenome (GOLD analysis project Ga0209367, IMG submission 187412) | Marine gutless worms symbiont microbial communities from Max Planck institute for Marine Microbiology, Germany - Olavius geniculatus... ... | reverse complement strand
GGCCGGCGCAGGCGGGCGTCAAAGACAGCTACCCCCCTAAAAAGTGGTTATTTTACCGCAATTATCTCGTGTAGCGTGAACACGGTTGCAGATAGGCACAGACATGCTGCTTATCATAACAAGCACTGGTGACAGGCTTTTAAATTTATCAACATCGATGACCTTGAATGACCTTGAACCTTAAAAATATTGATTTAACGTGATTTTTTGACGATTTTTGGCTGCAAAAGAGTGAATTACGACGAAATGGATGGAGATAGACTATGATTACCTGCGAACAGGAACTGCTATAGGCTTTCGCGCGTCTCGTGAGCTTTGCTCAAATTACTTGTAGCTCTGGTTAGCAGGCTCACTATTTGCCACCAATTAACTCACTTGGCGGCTGATTTGACTTTCGTCAGTGTCGGGTCGTGCACATATTTATCATGTCCATCAAGTGCCGATGAATTGTCAGCATTGGGTCTAGATTGGACGAGTAATGATCTCTTGAGTTGGTTGTCATGAAGATTGCTGCGTTGATGACATGTCACGCACATCAGCAGCACGTCGTGTGACTTATGTTCCTTCAGCAAGGAGGGAAAATGCCTGCATACAACGCTAAGTAAACACAGTGAACGGCAGAATTACGTCTTCATAGCAGTACTAGGGCTGTGCGGGTATACTGGGTATGGGTCGGGAACGGGTTTGGCTGTATGGGTACGGGTAAAATATGGGTATACCCATAAACTAAACTTAATGACAACCAAGCCGGCAGTAAGTAATTAATGATCACATTGGTAACTTAACAGTTATCAATTCCAGGCCACTGTCTACTGTCCACCACACATTATTGCTGATTGTTGAGATATATAGATTTTTGGGGCCTACATCCTCAGTATAGTGCTGAAGAGCTGCCCCCTGCCCTTTGTGGTCTCAGACGCCTCTGCATGACCCACTGTTTTATGTGTAATGTAAAGCTTTCTCGACCAAAATTTTCACCAAATTCAGCACAGCCTCAAAGACGTTTAACATGACCAACAAAAAAAACAAAGACAACTAAATGCAGTAAACAGAGCAACACTCTCGAAACATAAATAACTGAGTATTTAAGCAAAGTAGTACACAAAAAAACTATTTATGTATTCCCGTCATCAAAGCGTCGAAAACTGGTAAATAAAATAACTCAAATGTAGTAAACACAGAGCTACATACTTCCGGTACTCTCGTGGAATAATGTTCTTGCGTATGTAAGAGTCAGCAGCACCACAGACCACACAAACATTGTCCTTCTCATGCAGATAGTAATCTTGTTCACTCACCGGTCGTCCACTTGGCTCAAACAACAGCTTCACCATTATAGGATCATCAGCCACTTGCACTACGTTCACATTCAACGATGTCCATATTTAAAGTAAGTAAAATACTTAGAATTCACAATTTCAGCCGGTGGCAGAGTGAGTGAGTAGAGTTTAACATCCCACCCAACACATCATAGGCCATTTCGGAAACGGCCTTTTCAGGCAGAATGCACACAAACACATAGTAATGGAATGGTAAGTTTAACCTTTACAGAAACACAAAACACAAAAAAGAGCCAAACCTAAAATTGTAAAAACTCGGTTATATGTGTGCATATGTAATTAACAGTAACAGTAATTTTAATAATCTGCCCTGTTATCCTCCAGACAGTCATTAATTTCAGAATGCTGTCTATTGGAGGACAGTGGTAGAATCTGAAGCACCTGGATGAGCCGCTAGGGGGAGCTGTTTAAAAAACAAAACAAATACCAAAGTAATTTAATAAAAGGCGAAATCACTGTCGCAAGTTCTCACAACTCCTTACTTCTATTCATCAGGTGGCAGATAGGACTGATGGTTTGGCAGTTTGGCTGAAGGTTTAACCCCAAAAATCTCACTTTCCCCTGGGGCATTAGTGGGTCCTAATCTAACACCATGTGCCAATGTGTCAAGTGTACCTGACAAACGGCATGTGAATTAATACAGTTTAAGCAAAGTGCAGGAATGCGACAGACGTCAGACAGAGAGACAGATAGACTACGGTATGCTACAGAGAAATGTGTAAGAATAGACATGAAACCGCTGAATCACTTATAATGCAAAAAGCGATTCCGCACAGAAATAAGTAAACCACTGACGTACTAAGCTAAGTAATTAATAAATCAGTTTCTAAAAAACGGCTGGATTCTGTTAGCCCCTCACTCTTCTTCAACATCATTATTGTGAAGCTGTCTGGAGAAAGCCAAACAGCCTCAAAGGGAACAAAGTGCAAACACACTTATATAAACCCTCCATTTTTCATGCAAATATCCAACTTTTTTGAACTGCAAGACTGATTTGCTTGCAAACACTTATATAGGGTTCCTACAGGTTTTCTGTAGCAAAATTCCCTGACTTTTCCCAGACTTTTCCAGTCATGGAACGACAATTTCCCTGACATTATCGAAACAATAACCCTATCGCACAAATGTCATAAATGGTATTAAGTGAGGAAACGGTATTAATATGAGCAATATGCAAATGACAGAGGCCCTGGTCGGGGGTCAGGGGAGCACCTGAAGCTGAAACACGTTTAGCTTTTGGACGTTCAATGGAAAGCGCAAATATGACTGCTTTTTAAAATTTGGAGATGCAAAAAATCACAGTTATCCGCAGTCTGAATGATACAAGATCATTTTCTCTGACTTTTCCGTGACTTTTCCAAAACAATATTTTTCCCTGACATTTCCCTGACTTTCCCTGACAACACAAATTCCCTGACATTTTCCAGTTTTCCTTCACCTGTAGGAGCCCTGTATATAAACCCTCTATTTTTCATGCAAATATCCAACCTTTTTGAATTACAAGACTGATTTGCTTGCAACTACATCAGTACCTAAATTATTCCAGTGATCAATTACTCTCTGAGAAAAACTATTTTTATTGCAATATTAAAACTGCCCTTGACAAGTTTCATTTCACGTATCAAACAGCCGTTGGGCTACAACAACAACAACACCAACAACAACAACAGAAACAACGTCAACAACATAGTCTGCAGATAATGCAAATAAGTGTTCACATACCACCAAGTCCTTTGTCGACGTACCACTTGGCTTTCTTGACGTCACACGTACACAGAAGCTGATCGTCGGGAGAACGCAGCTGACAGTTGTGATAAAGCGGCTTCTTACGCACAACGTAAGCTCGACTTGTACGCATCTCGACCTCCGAGACCGCCCCACAACTTGACAGCTGCACCAAATTGACGACAGCATGCATTAAGCACAATACAGATTTTTTGACTATGTGCTACCGGTATATAAATGTACACTTTACTTACTTACTTACTTAAGACACTACATACACCAACACTTGGCAACACATAACATACCAGTTAGGTCAAATTTAAAGTCTATGGCTTTAAGCATCTTGGAGTTATTGTCAAATAACACTTAGAAAATTATGAGTCACGTGCTGCTGGTCACACCCCTTGTCAAAAATTTATTTAGAGGTCATGTCCAGACTGTCCATGGGAACATGCACATCAAGTTTTAGGTCCGTAGCCTTAACCGTTTATCTGTGGTTGACAATGCAATGACGTCATTGTCATTGTGACATCATACCACTGCACACAGACAGAATGACAGAATAATGTGAAAAACGTTATATCCGCCAAGTTTACTACGTTTACTTGACAACGATAACAGCTAACCTTTTCTGGAGGAGAGTGGTTGTCAGTAGAAGTCTTGGCAGCGGAGTATTTCAAGTCCGTGATGCCCTGACACAAAGACTTAGCCAGTGTCGCAATGCTGGCATAGTCGTCTGAAGATCCAGTAGAACTGTTACTTCCAACCTTCATCCTAACCATTGACAGGAATATCAGAACCGCAGCAAGCGCATCACAGGCTGCGTATCTCACCTGAGCAAAATTAAAACAAAAGCTGTACAGCGATTAATTTTTTAAATCATGTTAACATAAGTAATTAATTATTTTCATCGTGTGTTAATGTGCTAATTAATGCATCAGTTCAACGGGACTATTTATGTTGTAGGTTGCGGTCAGCAAATGACTACACGTCTCATCTACCAGATATGGCCACTGTCGAACTTGCCGACAAACAATAAATACTGGTAATGTCATCGTGCATATATACAACCAGCAAGAATCTCACTACCAGGTGTCAACACAGTGCTGAAAATATCTAATCTGTGGCGTTTGGCACATTATGTATAAAAAGTAACAGAAACAAGAAAAAAGGAAAAAAATGGCAAGGGAGAAAAAGAGAATAAAAAATTCAACCTGTTTATCCTACCCCCTCCAAGCTAATATTCTGTCTACAGCCTTGTGTCATATCAGAGGTAATGACAATGACAGACACCTGTTGAGGTGTGAGTAGTTCAGCCTCCCAATCACTACAACGGATTGATGAGGACTTGTCTAACTCAGCTCCAAGATATAACCTGGCCAGACTCTGCAGCCCCAGCCGCATACTGTATACAGCCACATTAACATTAGTAAAGCTACATTTTGGATGACCTAACATGTTAGTGTACCATAGATAAATATATTATAAATATGCTAATATAATAGCTTTAATACTTTTAGCTAATAGTTTTAATTTCTGCTAATGGCACAGCAGACAAAAAATTCGAAAGTTTTGTTTTGCTGTATTGAGGCAATATACTAGTAAATTTGTTTTTATGCTACGGTAGAGACTATTTAATTTGACACCTAACATGTTTGTTTAGGTCATCCAAAACGCAGTTTATCTCACCAAATCAACAATAGCACTAAGTACTAATATATTAAAAGTAAAAATATATACAAACATGAGCATACCCAAATCAATGTACAACATATGAATTATGCGCACAATATGACAGCAAGTCTAAAAGTTCAGTCACACAAACCAAAACATACAGAGAATTAACAGACACAGTTACATCTATGCTTGAACAATTACTATTATTTCTAGTAAGCTGCAATAAACAAAACAGATAATTACAAATAATTTGGCAAATTTACAAAGCTTATCAATAACTGAATAAACTAACAGTTGCAACAGTTGGGTAAATATCCGAGAGTCTTGTGATATTACAGGAACCCTGTGCTGATGGTGATAAGACATAAAAAAGTTGGTCAGGACATTAGACAGGCTCTTGTGGGGATGATGGGTCGGACTAAGATTTCCAGTACATACTAAATGCACTACAGTTCGAGACTACAGCTTTCCTGTTAGGCTTGGGAACCGCGCAGGAGCTCTCCTTTGACCCATTTGGCTCTAGGGTGGTGTGGCTGCACTGCTCATGTGGCTGGTCTGCTGACGGGTTGGGTCGCCTGCCAGGTAATTTGCTGTGGGGACTGTAAAATCCTTTGGTAAGCTCCGCCCCACAGAATAAAAATGTGAGTGAAAGTAGTTGTGCTCTTTGCTATTCCTGAAGTGCCTTTCATTACCCAGTACTTGCTCAAAACTTTTTAAAGACGGCTGACAGGCCCACAATAAGCCTAAAGGGTGGCAATGGCTTCCCTGCCCCACATTAGATCATGAAACATGGATGTTATAGAGAATTTATTAGCATGTATACACACATATTACTGGCAGAAGCTGGCAGAGTGCATGGAATAAGATGCCTCAGGTCAATACATCCAACACAGACCAGATTGTAGTCATAAAATAAGTAACGAGCATCGTCCATACATGCCACGCCCACTTTCAGTACGCTACATTCACACATGTGATTGTTACACTGCGAAAAATATTCTAAAATATGTTTCCAGCTGGGCTTCACCACAAACCAGGCTGTGGCAGCCCATAGCATTCCCACAGACCTCCTAGCAAGATTTAACTCAGACTTCATTCTAAGGGATGAGGGAAGGAAAGGGAGGCACTCCTTCAAACAAATATTTACCACTGGACCACTGCTAATGAGAACCTATAGAAACTCTTCATCACCCTATCCAAAGTTAAAATCTTTGACCCCCTATGACATACCATTTAGCCGTAATACAAAATGTTACAGGTGACAGACAAACAAATAGACAACAGGTTGTGCAATCAGCAAGACTATTAGCATAATCTCAGTCTGTATGTAAAATACAGAAGCCACTTATAAACATACTGTGTAAACCAAAAAAATAATCTAAAAAATTTCACACAACATAGACAATTGCCATATTATTTACGTGCACTAATAGAATAATACAAAAAATTTTGAGCTATTGCTCACGAGGCACGCGAAAGCCTATAGCAATTCCTGTTCGTAAACTGTCAGTCTATCTCCAGCCATTTCATCGCAGTTCATTCTTAGAATGTGCGCTGCAGATGAAGATCACAAAAATCAATAAAAACCCCTTATTTTGGACGTTCACGTCTTTTAAAGTTATCGATGTTGATATGACTAAAAAGCTTGTGTACTACTTGTGCTTGTTGTGAAAGACTGACCAACAGCGGTAAAATAACGACTTTTACGGGGGTACCGGTCTTTGATGCTCTCATGCACAGGTTTCCTTAAACCTAACAAGTAATTTGAGCAAAGCTCACGTGACGCGATAGCAGCGGTGCTGCCACGTATCAAAGTACAGCAATAAGATGCGTCTTTACTTAAATTTGAGGCCTCCTTACGGAGGACTCCTTGAATTTACGAGATCGAAACTTATATTCTTAAAAATGTACGTTCTACGCAAAAAATGCCATACGCAGGTTGTCCACTGTCCAGGTCCATCTCCAGCCATTTCGATGCAATTCATTCTTAAAATGTGTGACGTAACCGAAAATCGAAAAAAATTGCAAAAATCCCTATTTTGGCGGTTCAAGGTCATTTAAGGTTGACACCAATAAAACGCTTGTCACTATTGCTTGTTACGATAAGCAGCATGTCTGTGCCTATCTCCAACTGTTTTGACGCTCCGCCTACACGAGACAATAGGCTTGATAAGTAAACTGCCTGTTGTGTGAACCAAAGTGCATAACCTTGTGCATAACCTGTGCGGTAAAGGAATAATTTTTACGATAAGATATTGGTGAACTGCGATGTGCATTCCTGCATTTTGCATAACGTCATCTTGGCCGCCATTTCCGGTTTCGGTTCGGTTAATAGAAAACCGGTTAACCGAAAAAATTTCGGTTAACCGGTTAATCGGTTAACCGAGAACATCCCTACTCGAAACACTGGCGTTTTTCTAGAATCTAGAACAGAGATGTGCGGACTGCAGACGCGTGTGTCCGCGGACTAAGATCTGCATGGCATGATTTTTTGCGACTGACAGTTGGTCAAAGGTAGACAAAACTTAAGAACGCGGACTGACGCGGATCGCGTTCCGTGACTAATGTATTTTTTAAATAACTGCTAACGACTTTGGAAACCTTGTTTGATTTTTGTCCTGTTTTGCCAAATGCATTACTAGGCCATATACTGCTGTTATTCTGTTAGTTAAATTGTAATCTGTTATAAGTTTAGTGGTCTACTTAAACCTACGTACTAGATTATCACTATTCAGTGCGGACGCGGACTCAACTTTTGCCGTAATCTTTTGTTGCGGACGCAAATCTTTGACACTGTCTTTGATCAAAATTTGCGGACTGAGGCAGACTCAAAGTTTTGAGATCCACACATCTCTGATCTAGAATCTGTACCGTGGCCCAGAGCCGCACATAACGTGCCGTCTGGAAACTCGAGAAAGTTCGGGCAACTTCCGGGCGGTAGCCGACGCTTATAAATATAAAATGCAGTCGCATTCACACGTTGCAAAAGGTGTTGGCTAAAGCTCTTGTTTGCGAGATTGTCAGCTGGATTTGCGAGTTTTGTTCACTATCTGCTATTCTTCTGCGTGTACAGGTATGCTACATGCTGCATTGTTTATTTGCTGTACTGGTAGACTGCACATGACATCTGCCTCGAGCATGGGTGGAAAAACTAGGTTTTTAATGAAATTTTTTTAATGTTATGAAGCTATTAACGATTTATAGGTATTTATTATGTGCCTTAGTGTTTAATAAACATCAAACCACGACGATTATAATCTGGCGTGAAAATTCACGGCAGATACAGGGCTGGACAGTTGGTTTGAAAAAATAGTTTTTAAAGGTTTTTTTAAAAAAAAACCCACAAAGAACCTCGAAAGTGCATTGCTAAGGTTTTTAAAGCTTTTTTGTTTGTTGCGAAATTAATTGCATGTCGTATTTTGTTTGATATTTTAATCATGATTTTTGAATTACTTTATCTTGCTGTAATTCATACAAAGTAATGTGTCGGATTTTGTGACGGACTGAGTGTATAAGGTGGCAGGAAATTACTTCAGTTAAGCAAATGTACTTCGTGTGACTGTTTGTGCAGTTCTTTGGACAGTTTGCCTGCGAAGTACTACGATGGCTCTGAGATTGTTCGATGTCCATCCCACCGGGCTCAACTTTTTCGACCGCTATTTCCGCAATGCGATGCTCGGGATGCAGGCAATGGATTTCCACAACGCGATGGCCGAGATGGCGGCGATGGAGTCGGAGATGGCGCGCATGCGAAATCGGATGTATCAGCTGTTTCCACAGAACGCGGAGGGCGGAGCGCTGGACTCGGACGTGCAGCCACGTGTGCCGATCATTCAGGAGGGAGGAGAAACGAAGATGAAACTGGACGTCAACGTCAAGGACTTTCATCCAGAGGAGGTGAAAGTGAAGATGCTGGGCAACAACATTCTCCAGGTACCAAAGATGTTCAGTATAACATTTGAATACTTGTGCGCCAGCAATGCGGTTCCAGTGTCATCGATTCTTCTTCTTCTTTTCCAATAATGCACATATGTAACTTGAAGATGGTTTACCAGGTTTTAATGATGTTTGGTATGAATATTTCAAGCACAACTGGCTATCAAATGAGAAAATTTCATGCTGCTGCATGAATGGATTCTTCTCGAATGAGGGCATCAGAGAGGCATATTCACCCTCCCCCTGTACACATCGTTATTCCACTGCTGGTAACTCTTAGCCTTAGCATCAGTGCTGCGACTTGGGGAATTAGTGTACAATGTGCAATAAAAATGATAATGCATTTTAAAAGGGCACTTAAGTTGATGCCTCTGCATGGAGGACTCTTTGCTTAAAACTCAGACAATTAAAATCAACAGTTTATGCTGAATGTTTGTATGCAGGTTGTCCTTGTCTTGTCTGCAGTAATTTTTGGCATTATTCACGGTTGAAATATTGTGGCACAGCCTGAAATCGCGAAAAAAAATCACTAAAAAACCCACATTTTTGGATTGCAAGGTCATTCACGGTCATCATTGCTGGTAGCCCCGTAAGCCATGTCAGCACACAAGCAGTTCGGTACAGCATCCGGAAAAAATCTTTCCAACCTATCGCGCGGCACCATCGTATTTTATGAATATGCATTAACTGTGGACACTAATATCCTACAATTACACATCAATTAACCAACACCATTCATCTGTATTGCTTTAAAACTGAATAAGCAGCATCATTGTTACAAAAAAAAGTTAATTATGACAGCAAAGAGAAAATAGTTGAAGGTATTGCGAAAAGTATGCATGCACGAGGATTTGAACCCGAGCCTTTCGCGCAGCAGATGCATACGATACCAGTGAACTGCGATGGGCTCTCGGCAAATCTGCTTCAATAGCACTATGTTAGCCCTATATAGCCCGCTAGCCGTACTACTGCCGCGTGATTGGTTGGAAGGATATTTTTCAGACGCTGTACAGAACCACTTTTGTCAGCACTACTTGTCGTGAAAAGAAGCAGGCTCTTGTTTATCTGTTAGTTTCCAGTATAGACAAGCTGGTAGCAACAGAAACGAATCCAATAGTAGTATCAGTACTGCCACCTGGCGAATAAAAGTGAATAATAGCGGTCTGAAATTGCAACCAAATTTACCATAACCTGCTATTTTTAAGGGCCAAATGTCATTGATCTTGGTACCAACAGAAAGCTTGACACCATTCACCACTCATCAGTGCTTGTTATGATGAACAGGAAGTATGTGCTTTTCTGCAACAGTTTTCTCACTGGACAAGTCAACAACGGTGAAGTACTTTTAGGGGCTACCTTTCTTTGACACCCTTGTTCGAGGGGAATTGCTTCACTCAACAACAAGCACCTGGGCTTGAATCAGTACCAGGTTGTGACAGATAGACACAATTGCAATAGCTAATACACCGTCGGCCATAAAAAACGTGCCACTTTACTTTTGTTCATATCTTCACCAATTATTGATTGAATTTCAAAATTTTTTCACTGGCACGCTCTGCAGACAATGTGATTATTATATATTCCACCACACGGTAAAGGCATTTCTACACTACCTTGTGAAATAAAAATGTAACCAAAAACTAACGATAATAACAAAAATTTAGATAAATGAAAAAACACTTCAGACCAACATTGCAATGAATGACCTGTATGACACTAGACTGTGTTAAACCCACACAGTTTTGTGTCATACAGAGCACTCACTGCAATGTTGGTCTGAAATGCTTTTTTTTTCAATTTTACCAAAATGTTTATTATTATTGTAATTTTGTTATGCATGCATATTTCATTGATATTTCACAAGGTAGTGTAGAGATGTATTTCTGGTGCACGGTTGGATCTATAATAATCACATTATTGCAAATTTTCTGCAGTGTGCCAGTGAAAGAATTTTGAAAATCGGTCAATAATTGGCAAAGATATGGATAAAAGTAAAGTGGTACGTTTTTTTGGCCCACCCTGTACGTGCTTTAGTACTAAGTGCATAAGTAATGTACAACTGAAAGACTAGCTTGCAAGCTGAGCAGCAGCTATTTGCAACTGGACAACTAACAGGTTGAATGAATAACTGTTGCAAATATTTGCTGATATGACGTTACCATAAACTTCCTTCATCTACTACCATATTACAGTGCAGTGTTTCTGAATGTGTTCGTTGCAATTTAAGAAAAAATCTATTTTTTTCCTTGGCATTGTTACTGTGTGCTTTATGATTTGTGTTTGCACATTTTTTTTGGCTTTTTGTTGTCTGTTCCATTTTTTAAAAATTGAACTGCTTGTGTTTGTGTCTTAGTGAGATGTACTTAGTTTCAGTTTCTGTGTTGGCTAATCTTAGGCTGAAGTAGTTGACTGTAGATATTGCTGTTGCTGTGGCTGTCAGGTGCATGCCGAGCAGGAAGTTAAAAACGAGGCGGGTGACGTGCGACGTCGGATGTATCTGCGTCACTACCCACTGCCCAAGGGCGTTGACGTGGAACACATTCGTCCGTCGATGACCAACGACGGCGTGCTGACCATCGAGGCCCCGGCTCCCAGCCTGGCTCCCACTGAGCGTCTGATTCCCATCGAGTACAAGGGTGGCGATGCTGCTGCGTCGAAGTTGCTAGCGCCGCTCTCTTGCTTCGGCGTCAACGTTAAGCCGAGTTTCCACTCACTGAACTGGATGTGTTTGGCTGCTGACATCTTTTGATTTGTGTTTGAACCGTAACTTGAACAAAGTAGACCACTGAATTGGATAGCATAACTACATTGATTATCGACTGACTCTCTTTGCTGTCCGTTCTCTTTCTGAAAAATTTGCAGTAAATGGATTACCGGGTATTGAAATATAAATTTGCTGAGAATAATGCTGGATGATTAAAATTTTTGTTTAGTTTTATTTTTGTTGAAATAACTAGAAAAAAATTGAATCTACAAATTGTTTAACCATTATTCTGATGTTCATATTTCACACGGTAGTGTAGCAACACATCTTAAAAAGTAAATAATTGGTGAGGTTGTGACAGCTTGACAGTGTAATTCTATGACTTCATCCATGTATACATAGATAATAGATTTGCAGTTATGCAGTTCAGTCATTTCTTGGTCATTCCTTGTATTGTGGCATCTTTGTAAACGTTTATATACAGGGTGTGGCCAAAAAAGTATCCCCTAATTTTTTTTGTTACTTTCATAACAATTGCTGAGAATTTTGAAGCAGAATTTCACCTGTGTATCACCTATATATACTCATGCAAACATGCCAAAGTGCATTCAGTTATCCTGGTAACCTTCAAAACTATTATGATTGCGATTCACTATGTATAAAAACCAACTGTTCTTTTGCATCCACAGTTTATAGTCACTTTGCTTCAGTTGTACTTTGTGATCATTTTAATTTCTCATTCTGTCCCTGTCTGTCTTTTTCTTTGTCATTTGTTTTCTGCACTTGTTGCAAATAAAATGTTATTATTATTTAACTATGACTAATTAAGTTACTAGATTTTTTCTTCAACCGCATCAGTTATTTCTTCACTTGGCTTTTTATGTGGATAAGAACTGGTAATAAGTGTGCAAAATTCTGCATTCAGATTCTGAGCCATTGCTGAGAAAATGGCAAACAACTTCAGAGGATACTTTATTTGCCACACCCTGTATACTATGTCTCAAAAAACAGGTACCTGCTACACGTTTAAATGACTCCAACAATCCTGGTTCAATATTAACAGATTTTGGTACAAAATATATTCCTACAGTTTGCATTTAACAGCATTTGTTATTTTGTAAAAAAAAATTTATGAACGGAGTACCAGCTGAGGCTTTCCTGTGGCACTCACTCTAGACTGCACTGTGTTACTTCTACAAAACTGCAACGTCCGTCACGAAATTTAATTTATTAAACATGACGCTACTGAATTGTCAACTGTCAAACTTTGAGTCAAAATTTTTTTATTAAAGTCAAACTGTTGTTTTTTTCTCAGATGTGGGCTCAGAGACGTCTTCTCCATTCATGACGAAGTCTGCCGTTGCAAAGTTACGCGACCAGTCGACGAGACATCTCCGAACCGGGGTCTGAGTAAAGCGAATCAGTTTTCGAACATTTTTGTAACTTTTGATTAGGATATCGCTAATCAACAGTATGTTAAAGCTATGACGTTATTAATAACATAAAATTTTGAGACTGATGGTAATGTGCTGTTTTTTCATTGGAGTACTAATACTATGCAGCTGCCTGTACTGCAGACACCACAGGAAAACCTCAGCTGGTGCTCAGTTTTTAAATATTTTTAGAATAAAAAAGTGTTATTAAATGCTGACTATATAAGGTTTTTTCCCACCAAAATTTTTATTAATGAACCAGGATTGTTGCGAGTTATTTTAACATGCAGCAGGTGTCTGGTCTTTTGAGACATCATGTACATTATGATTACTCTTAAGTCATGTTGTATTTTGCGTAACTGTGTAGTTTGGCTTTTTCTCGTCTTGTTTTTTTTGTGTTGGGTACAAAAATCTGCTCAACGTTGATGGCTAATTCTAGTGAATTTCACTAGTGCTAGTTTTCAGTTTCTGGCTTGGAACTTGGACAACTGTTCACGGTATTCAAGTGTAATTAAGTTATGAACGAGTTTTCAGTAAAATTATTTGCTCAGTCCAATGTTATTCTGTCAAAGATCAAGCTGAGTCAACTCATATGTTTATTACTAAATCGTAAGTGCTGGTCTTGCGGTTCTAAATGAAATTGCAGCATTTATGCACTCTAACAGTTGTTTAGTTTGTTAATAGTTTTTTTTCTGGCATATTGCAGCACAATATTTCTCGCTGCATCGCTGTAAAACAAATAATGCCAAATAATGGGAAATGCGGCATGCTTTATAAGTTAGGTCTAAAAATTTGGGCTAATAATTTCAGGGTTAGAGGGAATAACCTCATACTCTGTCATGTGCCATAAGGCAGAGTCAAGCACTTGGGTACACTTTTTTCGGTGTCTTGCACCTTTTAAATCTGCGGGTGATTTTGGAATAGATTTTGATTGAAAATATCTCTGGAATGGATTGACATGTTGAAAATGAGAAAAGCAGTGGTTGGGTGAAAAATTGGTTAACTTTGGTCAATTATCAGCACAGGCATGTTGTTGATCCACCTAAAATCAACTTTTTGGAAGACTATATTTCGGCCAATGAAATTGTTACGTGTTCTAGAGAATGGCTAAAGCTGGCTAACTTATACACAGTGTTTCATAAAAAGAGACCCCTTTTTGTTTTTCTCATAATTCACTCAAATGATCATCAATCTACACACAATTTTTACCAGTTGTAGCTGCAAAAATACTAATTCAAAATTTTGCAACAAAATATGACAGTTGATTAAATATTCTCTGCTAGTCGTCACGTAATGCTGACATCATAATGTGTCACGGGTACAAGCTTGATAGCCTCAACTGGTGCTGTATATCCCTACCCTGCTCCGGTGGCGAAAAATTTGGTTCGCTGATGACACAAGAAATTTGAGCAAAGCTCACGAGACGCGCGAAAGCCTATAGCATTTCCAGTTCAGTAGTTATAGTTTTGAAAATCGCATATCACTTGAACTCGGCCCATCGGGACCATAATACACATCGGCCATAAGCGCGTGTGGCGTTGGCGACGGTGGCGCTTTCTTGTGAATGATATAGACTCTCACAGGCTAAAGTGGCCGAAAATTCCATTAAAAACCCCCTATTTTGGCGTTCAAGGTCATTGAATTCGGCGCTAAACGAAAGCCAGTATACGATTTCCTATTGGTGATTAATAGTAACCTAGGCCTTATCTCGCACCGTTAATGAGATACAGCGAGTTATTGGCCAAAAATCGCAAATTTTGACCACCCCCCTCTCGTTTAGCGATTTCGTTCGGGGTGACCCCTTTCGAATTTATGAAAAATCTTTACGGTTCCTGAAACTAGAGTCTTCCAGGCAGCCGATGGTGAAGATTTGGAGATCCTAGCTTGGACCGTTTTTGCCTGATCCACCCGTGTGACAGACACACGGACAGACAGAATTGCGATGGCTAAGACGCGCTGAAAGCATAGCTGCTTTCGCGCATAAAAATCGAGACTTGGACCATCGAAATCTACGTTCAATGCTGAAAATTTCATATGCAGCTTCTCCATGTCTACCTCGATGATTTCAGTGCAATTCGCTCTTGAAATGGATCTCTCAGCCCGAAATCTCCAAAAAATCCATAATAACCCCTATTTTGGCGTTCAAGGTCATCCAAGGTCCTTGAATTTGGTGGCAATCGAGAGCCAGTGTATGACTTCCTATATTAGTGATTAAGCTCTATCTTGCACTGTTATTGAAATACAGCAACTTATTGGCTAAAAATCGCAAATTTTGCCCACCCCCTCTAATTTAGCACCCTCGTAGGGGGTGATCCCCTTCGAATTTATGGAAAAGCTTTATGGCTCCTAAAACTAGAGTCTTCCAGGCAGCCGACGGTGAAGATTTGGTGATCCTTGCACCATTTTTGACTGATCCACCAGTGTGACAGATAGATGGACAGAACTGCGATGGCTAAGATGTGCTATAGCAATCTAGCTGCTTTCACGTGTAAAAATTCCAGTAGGAGAGAATCAAATTCAAGAAAAGCATCATCTGCAGTGCGGGAGCAGCATCACCTGCGGTCAGCCAGCAGCTGTGAGAGTGAGTCAGGAATGCAGTTCAGTAGATGAAGTCTAACAAGCACACAGATGCCTGACACAGAGGCTAGCTGAAGCAAGGAAACTGGTCGCCGACCTGACACCCCTCCATCCTGCTGTGCCCACTCGCAGTCCATGCCAACCACCTGCAACGTAATATACTAAGAAAAACCAGACAAGATTACAAAAAAGCCCTGGCATTATAAAAGCTTGACCTGGTCGGTGTTGTAGGTTGTTGGGATGGGGGCTTAGGTTGCAAATTTTTTGAAAGCCAAAGTTAAACCTTAGCCAAAAAGCATGTTGACTGACCAACTGAAGTTTTTTCTTGCTCCCTGAAACACAGAATATACAAATAATTGCAAACCCATGGGTTTAAATGCTTCAAAAATTTGACTGTAATAAAATATTTCAATATTAGTGAAACAAAAAACTGAAATTGAAATGACTTTGAGCGGGTTGGGCTTTAATATGGTAAGTGTTTAGGTCTCTCTACCCAATAAAACCTACCAAATTCAAAGACGTATTCAGGATTTCAGGTTAAGGGGGCATAAAGTAAGAAAGTCTGGAAACCAAGAACTGTAAAGCTTTTCCATAAATTTGAACAAGGTCACCCTGAATGAGGGCACTAAATTAGAAAAGGGTTGGAAAATTTTGTGATTTTTAGCCAATAAGTCGCTGTATCTCAATAACGGTGCAAGATAGGGCCAAGTGTAAGTTACTATTAATCACTAATAGAAAGTCATACACTGGCTCTCAATTGCCACTGAATTCAATGACCTTGGATGACCTTGAACGCTAAAATAAGGGTTTTTCATGGATTTTTGGTGATTTCGGGCTGCAAAACACATTTCTAGAGCAAATTGTGCTGAAACCAATTGAGGTAGACATAGAAAAGCTGCATATGCAATTTTCAGCATTGAACAGTCCAAGTCTTGATTGTCTAGGTTCAAGGAAACCTGCACAAGGGCACCAAAGAGCGGTACCCCCGTAAAAGTCGTTATTTTACCATTGTTGGCCAGTCTTTCATAAAAACGAATGCAGATAGGCATGGGCATGCTAGCTATCACAACAAGCACTAGTGACGAGCTTTTCAGTTGTATTAACAGTGACGACTTAAACTAAACTTCCGAAACAAAAGATGTTCATTGATTTTTGCAATCTTCAGCTGCAGCACACACTCCAAGAATGAACTGCAACGAAATGGCTGGAAACAGTTTGCGAATAGGAACTGCTATGTTTTCGCGCGTCTCGTGAGCATTAGCTCAAATGTCTTGTTTCCTTTCCTTTCTTCATTCCCTCATCTCCTATGTGTTAAAAGTAAGACACTTAAAGTTTAGCCAAAAGAGCTAGGGGAGTGCACACCCCAGTGGAGTCTGAGGCAATGCTTCAGCCAAAATCAAATCTGGTGCATTATAGCTTTAAAATGCAAGCTGTGTTTGGCAACAATTTTAATTAGGCCTATTTTCATGGGAATTAATTGAACAAATCTATTGCAAATAACTGCAGCACCACAAATGTAAAAGTAGGGTAGAAATAATGGGCGAGCGAAGCGAGCAGAAAATTTTTTGAGCTGTTGTGTACGGAACTGTTGCATAAACTGCGCCGTGTGTATTCCAAGCAGTCTGCATTAGGCCTGTTAGTCGAGTTTAGGGGGGCGGGCACCTCTAAATATGCCCGAAATTTTTGCGTTTCCACTTGGGTGTCTCAACCTCCAAAACAAATAGTATAAAAATCACTTGCAATAAATTAAGGCTATGTATTTAATACAGAATTTATACAAAAACAATACCTTTAGTAAAGAGAAGTCCTCTGAAAGCATTGCGTATGCTGGGTGCCATTCGTCAACATTTGAAACCACAAACACAATCTTTGGCGTTATACTTGTTTCCTTCCGACACTGCTTGAAATTTTGACGATAGATCTTCCATAAAATATAAACAGCAGCAACTACACATGTCATGCAAACAGGGTAAGCATTTCGATACAGTTATATCAGTAAACAGTTTGTAAATAACAACAGCAGTCAGTAATTTGATCGAACACAATTTTGTGGATGGTAAATTACAGAATAAATGCATACGACATTACCTACCACACCAGTAACCAGTAATGTAGATAAACGAATGCAGGCTCAAAGTCCTCTTATATCCGTATCACAATATAAAAGATTCTACTAATAATCTATTGACTTTCTTTTGACATACTCCAATCTGTCTCCGATTCCAGTTAATTCGACAGTCCAATCATGCATAACTTCTTGTTGCACCCAAAATCTATCAAGCCACACTTTATATAAATCAATAGACTGTACATTAACTACCCAATAAGGTAAACTATTCCAGATATTCACAATATGTGCCGAGAAAAAATGTTTTCTGAAATTGTGAGAAAATGTTTGGTTGTGCAATTTGAATTTGTTACCTCTAGTTACTGAAGCATTATTGTAATGTAATGTAGGTGCAACTTTTCCATCATAAATGTCATTCACAATTTTAAAAGCCTCAATCATGTCACCTTGCAATCTTCTGTATTTTAGTGTATGTAAGTTTAAAGAAATCAAACGCTCTTTGTGTGGTAATTTACGTAAGGTTTGATAGCTCTCTTTTGAATTTTTTTACGCGCGAAAGCAGAATGCTTTGAGTTTGCATATTCAAGATGAGGGTAGACTAATGCTTTATACAATAAAATAAAAATGTCACAATCCATGTTGATAAAATTTTTTTTAAGTAAACCAATCATGCTGTAAGCTTTATTAATTTTATCCTGAATATGATCTTTAAAATTTAATTGTGAATCAAACAATATTCCAAGATCTTTGATGCAATCGACCTTTTGTATACTGTGTCTAATTAATATTGCAGTGTCATGAGACCAGCTTAGCTCCTGACAGTGATGGAGGCAGGATGTCAGCTTCCCAGCGGTGTCGGACATTATCCTTTTTCTCCAAACTGAAAGTAGAAAATTTTGCGTTTCTTCTATCAGTTCGCCAAACTAAAAATAGAATTAACGATAAAAGATATCGCGATATATCGAAAAATTCGATATTTTTTGACAATACGATACGATACGATATATGGATATTGAAAATGATATATCGATATTTTCAATATATCAAATCATCACTATCAATAACCCTTTGCAAACATTGAGTATCTTCCACGTTAGTTATGTTTCTATATGTTTTTAGCATCATTTGCATATAGATAAATTCTACATCAATAATTCTAGCGGTAGATCGGCGATCTTGCTGTTAGCACTGGAAAATTGCTAGAGGTAGATCAGGTAAGCATTTTACTAGATACACGGTGGAACTTATGTTCCTGGTAGTCATAGGACCATGCCACGATATTGTCACGTATTTACATCAGGCTTATTCAGTATTATATCAGAGTCCATCTCAGCCATATCTGTTTCTTTGTAACACAGACTTAAAAATATATTGTTTTTGAATAAATTTGGTAATTGATAACAAAGTGACTAATATTTCAGTCCCAACCACAGTCCTGGTAATGCAGTGAAGAAATATGGCTGCATTCTTACATTAATAATGTGATAAATGTAATTAGATAAAGTGGCGATCTACCACTAGTAATTTTCTGCTCACTATTGCGAGATCGCCGATCTACCCCTAGCACTGACCATTCTACATTCTACATTCACACCTCCAGCAATTCCAATACCAATTAAAACTTTCGATTTTCTGTCCATTTGCGCCAAAAAACGTTTTATACAGCATCAGACTTTTCCTAGCAACCACACCCTCTTCGACCACACCCCTTGCAAAAAATATTTATTATATGTGGCAATAAATATGGCGGATGTTAACTCGAGTTCGGAGGATGACGATGGGAACGGTGAATGGGTGTTTTACAGGGACAGACCGCATTGGAAAGATGTGCAACCGATACCGCAAGACGACGGGCCGCATCCGGTTGTTCAAATCGCTTATTCAGACAAATGTAAGCAGTTAAATGTGCGTTTCTTGTGTATTTGTCTTAAGGAAACGTGGGATTATGGGCGCAGGCTACGTGCGTTAGTACTCGTCTCGCTTCAAAGTGTATAGAAAATTGTCTCAGTTGTACGTATCTCCCATTTTTACGCGCGAAAGCAGCTACTGCTTTTGTGCGTCTTCGCCATCGGAAGTCTGTCTATCTGTCTGTCTGTCTGTCACAGGCAGTATTCATTATGCAGCTGGCCGGCCGGCTGCGGCGAAGCCCGGTGATTGGATGACACCGGTGACGTGCTCCGTGTAGGTCATAGCCGGCTGCAATTTATGTTTCAGAGACTGATTTCCAGCAGGACTGCATTTTACATGTACACTTTGCCAATTTCCATACATTCGTCAAATATTATCCGATTTTCCAATTTTTTACTAGAGCATTTTGTGGAAAATTTGTAATAACGTGATTATTAGATATAAGTCTGCCATCTCATTGTAATTGTGTTGCTTAATTGCGGCTATGGGTAAAAAGCGGATCTGCGGCTGTGCGGATGTGGCAACGGGTAAAAGGCGGATAAAATCTGCGGATGCTAAGTGCGGATGTGTGGGTAAAAGACGGATGTGCGGATAACAGTTGTCACGTACATTACAAGTCTTGAAAGTTGTTGCATTTTTCAATCATTCGCTCCGTAAATTACTGCTCAGTGCTCAGTGGACGCTTTATAGGCTGCAGTCGTTTGAAGTCTGCCGCCACGACAATGATGACTACTAGGCTATGTGCAGCAAGAAGTTACTATATTGTAAACCCAGATTTGCAACTTTTTTTATTTTGCCAACTTAAGATTTTAACTCGAACGATATGCAACGTGCACTAGCCTAATTTTAATAACGTGCTCGTCACAAAGCATGGCGCCAAAACGTTCGGCGCACAAAGGCCCCAAATTAATGCATGGTTACACACCGCTTAATTGGTTCAGTGGCATAGCTGAGTACGATGGGTAAATGTGGATGTCCTCCACGTCAACATCCGACTTTTACCCGTTGCCACATCTGCAAATCCGCACATCTGCCTTTTACCATCGTTTCTCAATTGCTTGTGAAATAAAAAAAATATATACTGGTATTGTCGACGATGGCAGCTGGCAATGATTCGTTTAGTTGTTTACCATATACCAAACTTTTACTTCCAAAGGAATTTGGGTCACACAACAATGCACAAAATCGCAAAAAACATTCACTTTTGTCTCGCCAGTAATGTAGCCAATTACTATTAGTAGTAAGCTAAAAAAAATGAATGTTCCAATTATTTGACTCGAACCCAGTCTAGGAGGAAAGACAGACAAAGCCCAGCTGTGGCTAGGTTCTGCATTTTGTAATGTTATTGGTGTTTAATGCTAAATATCATTACTTTGGCTTGATCAATATATGGAACAGTACCGGCTCGCGATTTCCAAGGTTAAGGTTAGCGTTTGGGAATAGTGGACCAAATGTATGAAAGTGAATTAAGTTATCGAATTTGTACTTGTATTGTAAATAATGTGTCATTAAGGCATTTTTAGTTATATTTATTTGAGTCTGTTGTTGTTGCAGTTCGAGACGTGTATGACTATTTTCGAGCAATAGTCCAGACCAACGAGTGCAGTGAGCGAGCGCTTGAACTAACAGCTGATGCCATATCACTCAATGCTGCCAACTACACTGTCTGGTCTGCTGTGATTGCATATTTAATAGGCATTGAAACACAGGTTTTACGGAACCCAGGTTTCAGGAAAACCCAGAATTTTTGCTAGCCCCAAAATCCTTCGAACCCAGGTTTTGGGGTTGTGTATTTTGTATACAACAGTTATGTTTTAATGCGAGTTGTGCTTTTCGGGCACTAAAATGCTACGTCAAGATCCAAAAATTTTTAAAAATTTTGGGTGCAGGGTGCACTGCTTAATCTGCAGACCAATCTTTAGCAGTCACCTGCACCCCACACGACACTTCACTTAATGCTTCTTGACATCTTGATTCACATTGAAATTTTTCAGTACACCCTCGGTTGTTTGAGTACGACCCCAACCCCAAAAGCTGGGTTTGACGTTTCCCAGCCCCAAGTGGAATGTAGACCGACGAACTGGTGGAGGTGTCATAAAACCGTGAAGCTTGGCATGAACTTGTGGTCACAAACATTGATCTACAACCACCCAACTAGAGAGACAGAAAGCCTTATCAGATTTTGTTAAAGCAGTTTACTGAATGGGAAAATGACGTTGGAGGGCTTAAAGCCAGGATTTTGTTTACAGTTGAAACTTGAGGTGTTTGCTGAATGTTGTGAATTATTGCAGGCACGTTAGACGAGTTATTCTGAAAGAGCTGAAGAAAGATTTGCAGTCGGAGTTCGATTATGTCTCCGAGATTATTGAAGACAATCCGAAGAATTACCAAGTGTGGTAAGTAAATAGAGATTTCTATTAATTTGCAGGAGTACAAACAAGTGAACTAATCTGATGGAACTACGTTGGCTTTTCAGTTTACTTTTGTGTATAATTCACTGAGTGTCCAAATCGAGTTCAGTTCAGTGCAGTTCACTTCTGTTGGTTTGTACACCACTTAGGACCCATAAGTACAGTTGGCTCCACTTATATGCATGTCGGTTATAAGCACACTCCGCTTATCTGCACGACGTGCGTCTAGTCCCGTTTCAGTTTATGCAATGTCAGTGGCAGTCAACTTCGCTTATAAGCACAATTCGGCTATAAGCATGCACCCTTTTGGTTCTAGCGCCATGACTTACTTCGGTTATAAGCAACTTGGCTGACACAGTGCACGTAAGACCACCTGTAGTCAGCTACTTAACGCTCACTGGGATGCCGGTGATGATGTCTAAACCCTAGAATTATGTGGGTAGTCAGAGCTAGTGAACACCACGCATCATGTGCACTACAGTGCATCTCCCCATCTTAGCAGCATGCAGCATCATGATGAATTTCAAACGGCAGTCTGCGGGTCAATAGTGCTAGGTCACCTGCTGTCTATGAGAGTGATTAAGAAGACAGATGGGTGGGCAGCATGTAAACTGACACTACTGGAGTGACCATTATCAGCTGCTACATGCTGCGCCTGATGTTCGTGAAGGAGATGAGTGAGGCGAACGTTTCGTGGCTTGGATGACCGCCTATTGTAACGGCATTGTAAAAATGACTGCAATGGTCCTATAAGCTAACTAGGGTTAAATGCACGCTCCGCTTACATGCAAGTCAGCTTGCGGTCCCAAGGCAGTGCATATAAGCGGAGTCAGCTGTAGTTTAATATATCATAATGGCAAAACAGCCACATTGAGTGCCATTGGTTGGTTCTCATTTAAATGTATGGTATATAATCAAAATGTAATTGTCTGTGTGCTCCACTCTTCTTACAATATTGTTTATATTAAGCATAGTCATTACCTATAAAACTGAAATCATTAAGATTTTACTTTAAGATGTTGTTGTTGCATTCTTTACAACAATTTTTATTTACTATTAAATGTTGTGATAACATATTAACGGATATTTTAATGTGATATTCTGCATAAAGAGAACATTGCTGTCGATGCTTCAATGCTCTTGCCAGTCTTCACTGGCTACATGTACTAGAATGGCTCAAGTACGAAGTCGCTGTACTAACGTTCAAAGTTTTTCACAGAAGTGTGCCCCTAGGCAGCAAAACACCAGATACTCCACCATTCCTTCGGCATTGTTACAGTGTGGCAGGTGGCCATGTCCTAGCGCCTGATGTGGTGGAGGTTGCTGTGCTACTAACTAAGGCATTTCTTTTGACCAATTGATTGACTGCTTGTTGCATGACAGTCAGCTGATGCGTGTTCAGGTATCATCGGCACGTGATAGTGGAGTGGTCGAGAGACGCATCTCGTGAACTTGATTTCTGTGAGCGGATATTGCGGCGAGATGCCAAAAACTACCACGCTTGGCAACACAGGTTTGTAATAAAGTTTGACATATAACTATTAGTCACATTAGTTACTGGTATGTTATTAGACAGGATCACTCCTGCAGTGCAAGCGATGCCTCGTGCCTATTCTTACACATTTCTTTGTAGCATGGTCGTTTTGTCTGTTTTCCGTCACATTTGTGCACTCTGCTTAAACCGTTCAACAGATTTAAATGCTATTTGTCTGGTGCACATTGTCTCAGATGGGTACCTAATATTTTTACGAATCTTTTGTCGATGATGTTGAGTGATCATTGTATACTGCTGTTTCTGTAATCTGTATGTCTCATTGTTTAGCTTACATCACAGTTGAAGGAGTTATACAGTGGGCGACTTCACTTTTTGACTTAGACTTTCGCTGAGACTTTCGCTGAGCCTAAACTTTGGTCTAAGTACCTGCTTAAGTCAAAAAGTGAAGTGATTTCGCTGAGCGAAAACATGGCGACTAACGTGGATAGATTAGTAAATTAAAACAGTCTGGTACGAAAAGTAAATGCCGTAATGACTACATAATGACGTACGACGTTACGTAATTATGTCATTTGCGTGTGCAGCGCAATTAAATAAGCAAGTGCAAGCGTAACTGGTTGATTTATTTCCTGTCAGCTTTACCGGTTTTTCGCCATTTTTAATCGTTTAGTTGAACTTTAGTCTAAGTACAGACTTTAGCGTTCAGCTTTAGCTTTGGCTCAGCGAAAAGGCTCAGCGAAAGTCTAAGTCAAAAAGTGAAGTTGCCCATTGTTTTTCTGTTGCATGTAGGCAGTGGATGTTGTTTCTGTTGCCTCAAATAGGTATTGTCAGAGTTTAGCATGTGAGAAGGAGAGCTGTACAGCGTTTTTTCGTGACCTTTTGTAGGTAGTGGGCATTTTTTGAGGTCAGCCTGTGCACTGTGGGTGTCAAAAAATTTTGGACCATACGTATGTTAATTAACTGAATTGTAGGTTGTTGATAAAGGGTTAAAACAGTGTTTTCTGTTGCCTTCTGCAGTGTAGGCAGAAGGTCTGCCAGTTGTACTATGTTGCTGATCTATTGTAGTGTATTTTTGTTGCACCATGTAGGCTGTGGTGGGTGTTGTTTTTTGTTGCCTCGTGTAGGCAGTGGGTATTGTCAGAGTTCGGCCTCTGGGATGGAGAACTGGATTACGTTTCTCATCTGATCACTGAAGATGTCCGCAACAACTCAGCATGGAACCAGAGATATTTTGTCATCACTAACACCATGGGGTTCACCGACGAAGTCATCGCACGAGAGATCAAGTCAGTCTTCTGTTGCCCTAAGTCTTTTTTTACCTTAAGTAGCTGACAGGCATTGTCGATAGTTGTCAAACAGTGATGATGGGTGATGACACACAATGACAGACTGCCATCGGTTCTCTGATGTAGGTAAAGATGTTCCTGACTGGATGTTGTTGTGAGCAAGCGGCCACCATGCCATGTAATACCAATACGGAAACCGGGGAGTCAGTTTAATGATTAAAGTGGCCTGCTAAACAGCATCTTATTACACCTGATAGCTTTATTAGGGTGCACGAATGTTACAGACTATCGCTATTCTACACTTAGCATTTGTTGCTGTATGTGGACTCATTCTGGTGGTGCCACTTAAATATCGTTATCTGCCATTAGAAGAAGAATAAAAAGAAGATTCCGCGTAGACCTAGGTCCGTTGCGGGGGAGCTCATCCCCTTTACAACGCTTTGAGCCAGCTAGGGCGAAGCCGGCGCGATGGTTTTACCCACCGCAGTACTAAGCCCAATTAACCGTTTAACGGCCAGCGTTTGCCTACGAGAACATGTCAATATGTTGCACTCACGACACAGGAAAACAGAAAATTTCCATGAAGCTCGTCTTGTGTCGTGTAGTTGTGACGTCTGGTAAATGATATGTGCAATGAACCTAATTTTACAACTGTTGTCGCGCGATTGGATCCACGGCGAAGAACCCTAAATTTCCGATTTTTTGAATCATTTGAGTGAAAATTCCATATAAAATCAGCGGGTGTAAGTTTCTCTCAGACATATTGTGACACACATGCGAGGTTTATGGGAGATGTGATGCTAGCTACCAAGTATTGAAAGTCGACAGACAGTAGGAATGACGGGCTTCTAAATGTGGAGTGTTCTCGTATGAGAACATTTTTAACGTCAGCGTGAGATGGCCAACGTTCGCGTACGCGAACATGTACAATGTAATGCTTAGTGTTGTTGTAAATAATAACAATTATGCAGTCAAGTGTGCTGAAACCAACATTTTATTTCATTGCCACAGCGGTACAGATACAGTATTTACGTTAAGTAGGCCCTATTGTCAGTATTTTCATTCTTTCTGATGACACAGAGCGCAGGACTTCGGTGGCTGCGGCCACTTCGCTTGCATCATCTCCGCCCAAAAAACCTTGTAGCTTATGACTTCATACTTCTCATCATGTCCACTCGGCGGTGTGTCGTCGAACCGTTTGCGGATTGCATCTCGAACGTCGTGCGGGAAAACGTAGGTTGGTGTCAAACTGCCATCACTTTGCCCGATCTTTGCTCCAAACCAAAGTACTTGAAACAGCCTCTTGTACACGTCTGCACGTGTCTTGCCATAATGGCACAGAATGTGCTTCAAGCCGTCGTCGTTTATTCTGAAAAAAAACAACATTTCAATTACTGTAGTGCATGTTGCTGCAGTATGGTTTAGGCCTACCGTATACAGCAACTTACTTACTGAAATTTATGCAGTGACGTCAGTTTAAATTTGAAATTTTGAATGTTGACGTCACATCGATACGTTGGATTTTTAAATTGAATTTCATTTATCGCAAATCAAACCATATATTTCGCTGTGTTCTATTTTTGAAACCTACAAGTTTGTTTTTTTCTTATTTCTATATTTCC
>Ga0209367_1002028_pt1 | contig 26196 bp, 15 predicted proteins | sample WorMetLIZISLAND2_FD_187412 | JGI IMG/M metagenome (GOLD analysis project Ga0209367, IMG submission 187412) | Marine gutless worms symbiont microbial communities from Max Planck institute for Marine Microbiology, Germany - Olavius geniculatus... ... | reverse complement strand
ATGAAATCACCATTCGATGACATATAGTCTCATTAATAAGTGTGCCAAAAATTATTATAATCGGACATTCATTGTTCAAGTTATTGCAAAAAATGTAGTCACATGCTTTTTTTTGAGACACAGTGTAGTAGAACACATGCTACTCTACAAATACTGACAGTCATAACAGAGGCCTAGCCAGGGACCCGATTCACAGATGCAGTCGTAATATATGTTGTAAGCAATATATCTTACAATCATCATAGCAGGAGAGCTAAAATGTCATAAAATTACCATATGACATGTCTTAAATGAATTCACAGAATTTATCTTTGGCTGACTGGTTTCCAAGATGTGACATTTAAACATGCAGGCAGCAACAGAAAATTATCCAGTGAGCAAAAAAGTCAAAGTGCCACAGGCACCAAGAGCGAAATGATGCAGGCGTCAAGCAGAGTAAAATTACGGAGATGACTAAAGGGTCTGGGGAGTATTCAAAGCTCCCCCAGTGTGGTCTTGGGTGGAGCCCTAAACTGTGGGAGTCCTGAGCAAAGATTAATTTGGCACATTTTTGGCCTCACAGAACACTTCTGGTAAAATCATAGCATAACAAGTAAGCAGACCTTTTTCCTTTCACAAATTTCAGCCTTTTTCCTGGATATTTTCAGGCAAGAGACTGTCACATCCACCCTCGCTGCTCCCTCCCCAAAATTTCCACCCCACAGTTATTGGGTAGTCACCAGTACACACATCCGGTGTATTCTCCTGATTCGTAAGTTTGCCATCAACAAGGTCCGTAAATGATGAAAAACAATTCTCAAGACAGCAATATCAAACAGCACGTATTTCTGTACACCCTATGAACTGGGTGATAATGCAAAATCAATGCAGATGCGAGATGATAAAAAAAATTGTGCATTTAGACAAGATGTCACCATAGCTAATTGACACATTTAGCTTTGCAGTCTGTCACACACATATAAATACACAGAGGTGCATGATGAATGACAAAAAGCCACAGTCTTCAAAAAACCACTTCCGATATTACCCTCATGTTGCCTAACTTACATTGTTTGTTTACTACATTTAAGGCAATGACATTACTTCAGTAAGCTTGAATAATAATGCAACAAATGGCATGCAAAACTGAACAGTTTCTACCCGTGTTGTTTAGCATGTAGGAAAAAATGCAATAACATGATTTCTACAGAATATAATTATAGCAGAGTGTTTTGTGCCACGGAGTACGAGTGACAAAATAAAAGTTTCAAGACCATCACCATTCATTATCCTGTCCAAAATAGCAACAACTTACTGTACAATGTACATAATTACTTTACAACTGATAAGGGAATAAATAGATTTTGCTATTTACTACGCACTAATTTAAAACATAAAAAGTATGTGGTCGAGCTGCCAATATCTCCATCAGGTCTGCCACGAAAACCAAAAAATTTTCCAAAAAATGTATGAATTTTTCTGCTACAAAACAATGATGTCACTGAATGCCACAAAAAACAAATGTTTTAGGGACCTATAGTCCACAAAAGGTACAGTCAGTTGTTTTTCACAATAACACTGAAAAATTACTAATTCAGTTTTCACAAGATAGCATTGTGTGGCTGGGTGGTGTAGTGGAGGTGACCCAGAGGTCCACGGTTCAATAACAGCCCAGTGCAATGCCAGGTAACGACCTTGGGCAAGTTCTTCTCACTCATGTGCCTCTGTCACCAAGCAGTATAATTTGGTATTGGCCTAGGTGCCGGGAAGGTAAATGGTAGTATATGGGAGAGGTCTGGCCTACCGCCCATGTAACCGAGCTGCGTTCACACTCACTGCCGACTCGGGGCCCAGACATGGAAATGAGCACCACCCCTGCGAACTACAGAGTTGTGAGAAAGCTCTGTGGACCACCAGACTACCTTTTAGCACAGCAATAGATCTGAGGCAAGGTGGTAGATTTTACTTCGGTTTCTTTTGCCATTTATCTCCCAAATTTTTTAACGACTTTTTCCCATCAAAACATTTGCAGATGAATGGCAAAAGAAATTGAAATAAAATCGACCACCTTGCCTCAAATCTCTTAAATTGTGAAAATTGAATTACAGAAATTCGTCCTAATTTTCCAGTGCTATTGTGAAAAATAACTGATTGTCAAATACGAACAAAATGGCAGTCAAAAGTGAGGGTTGCTTGTAACCATTTTTTTTCCATCAAATCAACCCTCACTTTTGACCGCAGCAGACATTAACTCACCACACACTATGCACACACAACTGCAATGTTACAAGGTATTTACAGCAAAATGCATTGGGAACAACCCACCATGGCTAAGCCATGAAAGAATGTTGTCCGTAAGTAACAAATCACACACAAGATGTAAAAATTTACCACACCAATATTGTAAGTAATAAGAAATCTACAATAAATAGAACTACAGTAGGATAGAAACGCGCAGACAGACAGAACGCACATATACGCACAGAAAGAGTAGTCTTAGAAAAACACGCAACCAAGTTTTTGTTATAACGGCAGCATTAAACAATGACTGTTTACAAAATTAGTTTACTCACACCCAGCACTAAATTTCCAACACAGCGATCACTAAAGATAACTCAAATTCATGCCCTTGCTACAACTGAGTGAGTGAGTGAGTAGGGTTTAATGTCCCACCCGACACAGTACAGGTCATTTCGGTGACAGCCTTTGCAGGCAAAATTGCACACACACATAATAACGGAACGACAAGTTTAACCTTTACAGAAAGTTTAACCTTTACGAGAAACAAAACACAAAAAACGATGGAAACCTAAAATTGTAAGAACTGCCGATTATAATTGTGCATATGTATCGAAAATGGCAGTTCTAATAACCTTCCCTGTTATCCTCCAGACAGTCATCAATCTCATAATGCTGTCTACTGGAGGACAAGGGGGATTGCTACAATTGTTTGTCACCGTGCTGAGTAGAAATAAATAACGACGGTAAACGTAACAACATAGCTGCCAGTGTAAGTGGATATGCAAGTCATATTTGGGACAAGTCATAAATGACTAGACCTACACGAAATTCGGTTCTGAATTTTTTACGATGTGAAAATCAAATCACGAGTAACTTTTTTATGCCAAGTGCAGTGGACCACCCTATCGATATATACACGTTGTATCATATAAAGTTATGATATTAAGTGGCTTTTGATGAGCCACCACATTGTGACATTTTAAAGCTAACATGACATGCAAGTACACGTGTAGTAAAAATGAAAATCTCTAATCGCACACAGCGATATGAAAAATACAGCAAGCCGACATAAGCTACGGCAAGCCACGACAACACAATGCAGATCAGTGCATTCACAAAAATTGAAAATGTCTACATACAATGGTCAGGCCCGTCTTTAAGGGGGTAGCACCTTGGCACTGTGCAAAGAGCCCCGCACCCCGAAGGGGCCCTGCGCTACGGCAGTGATCGCCACAACGGACGACGGATCGGCCGATCAATTTAACCAATTTTCATCACCTTAGGAGACGAATTACCGGCACAACTTAAACTCGGTAATTAAAAGGTCTAGAAAATATTGGAGAAAGCTAAAATCTAAGGTGTCAAAAATTATGTGCTCACTTCACTCACGAAGTTGCATGCCTAAAAACACAAAAAAAATTCACGCCTGCATTTCCTGCAGACTTAGGCCTATCTTAGAAGTTGTTGTATAGTGTGATCACAGGTATGATATGTGTGGTATCAGCGGCGCCGTGGGTAAGTCAGTGCCAAGGACCCCCCGCAGTGGCAATGGTCACTGGACAGTTATGCACACCACTAATAGTCATTTACGGTGCCTGGCTGTCGACTGTACATAAGGTGTGACTAAAATACTCCAAATAAATAATACGTACACACATTTTATGGGAAAGAGAGATGGTACGACATTCAATAACAGAATAACAATGGGCCGCAGCTGCAAAGTTTTAAAAACGAATAATAGATCAAGCTGATAAATTAGAAAACTAGACTAAAGCGCATGACAGCAAAATGCTGCTAGAATTTTACCTTGTTCAATCTTTTTCTTCTGTTCAATGTTATAATCTATGCAAGGCAAACATCCACCTAATGTCCTATCACTTATTATGGACGACATTATGATGCTGAAAAATAGACTACCATTACTTCAATTACTACCATTACATTTTACTACTTTTGATTTTTTAACCAGTCCAGTTTTGTGCAGCAAGGGGTCGTCCATAAATGACGTCACACTCGGAGAGGAGAAGGAGGGTTCACATTATTGTGACAAGTGTGACAAAGGGGAAGGGGGTAATGTAGTATGCTGACAATCTGCGGGAAAGCACAATGGACAGTCAAATTGATGTCGCAAACTCTGTGGTATGTGACAGGATGAGTATGCTTAGAAACATTTCGGAACATTGTTTAATTTCACATGATTTTCTGCATAAGTTGACAGTACACAATTTTGATAACAGACATAATTTTTATATATCATAATTTTGATACGCTGAAACTCATCCCTGCAGACTACACTATAAGCTGCCGGAGGGGGGAGGGAAAAAAACGGGTAAATGTTTCTGACATCATATTTGATGGGGGTCCAGAGAAGTGTAACAAAATGTGACAAAGGAGGGTGGGGGGTTAATTTTTCCTTAAAATTGTGTGACGTCATTTATGGACAACCCCAAATACAATTTACACCGGTCACGAAAGCAGTATTTCATCACACATAATCTCTTTTGACTTTGGCAACATTTTGGCAGTAACTTAATCCATCTCTTTAGAGGGAATACACACCGCAACACACGCACACAGATTACGGTAGAAAGAATTCCGATTACAGTAAAGCTACAGATCAAAAACACCTGAGCCCTATTCAGCCATTTACTTACTGACCTACTTACTTAAAATGATCGGCATCACCAGGGATGTAGTGAATGTCAGTACGCCATCACAACTCTTCCACGAATAGAACATGTTACCCAGTATGTTACCAAAATCCATGATAAGAATGAATTTTCTTTCATAACAGTTTCTGTATGGGCAGAAATTACAAATTCACAATAATTTTCAATGTACTATAATAATTTTAGTGCATTTTTATACAGTATGGTGTTTAAACAAAGGGGAAAAAAATGTAAAAATTCCAGCAAGACTCTTTTTGCCTCACACTATTGCATTCCAGGTACGCCCCCCCCATATTCATTCTACAGACTACACCCCCAGTGTGTCACTGAATGACAGTTGGGGTCTCACGGACCACCGGACGCAGCAAAAGCATCGTCATCATCATCATCGCCGCCGGTGGCGCCAGCAGGTGGCAGAATGAGTCGGATTCTTTGAACGATCTCACTGCGATCTAGCGGACATTCGTGCAGCAGGTCAGAACACTTGGCACAGGTACAAACATGACCGCAGTTCAAAAACAGCACCGTCGACTGCAACAAACAATCCACAACTCACACTACCAGGCACATGTCTATATAGCCCCATGTTGGTCTCGTGGCTGTAGTATAAACCTACTCTGCTTTCCAACCGACAGACAACACAGCGTTCACCATCTGAGCATTCAGCTCAACTGCTCCTCTTATTTGGAACAATTCACCAATGGTAGCATCTATTTCCAACACCGTCCGACGACACCTCAAGACTCATCTGTTCTCGGACAACACCGCCATTGACTAACTGTTACCACCAACACCTACGTTTCGAACTTCTGTCCCGACATATTTGATTAAACTGTGGTTACTTGACGATCGACTAATATTCAAATAACTAAATATTTCTTTGTTGCCCGTTCCATCACTACTGTCACGGTCCTCCGCAACACAGCCACGAGTTCATCGGTCATCATTCCAGTAACCCTGCTGATGCAGTCCAACTATATTAGCTGCAGCATGATGATGCATTAACTAACACGTTAATGCATGCCTTTAAAAAATTCACGCCTCGACAACACTAATATAAACAGCTGTGAGTGGGTCTAAAAATGAAACCTTTGAACAGTGCAATTACCTCTGCGTCCTGGCAGACCACACACTCAGAGTGCAGTCCGCGAGCAGTCACATCGCGTGGTACGACTGTCGACACAGCGGACGCATTGACATCTGTCACTGGCGGAGCGGACGCAGGCTTCGGCACGCTGGCCTGCTTTAACAAGGTCGGCTTCTTCACCTGACATAAAGTAAGGTATAGGCATTGAAATTCTGAAATGCAACCATCGAGATACATCTCAACAAGTGCAGCACTGCAGCGATAATCTTGTCATAATTGTAAATACTCAGTATTTAATAACTTATGATGACAGCACAAAACTTCACTTACCTACTCATTCATGAGTCATGACACAGGGTAAACAAGAAATCTGAGCTAATGCTCATGAGATGCATGAAGGCCTTTAGCATTTTCCTGTTTGCAGGTAATCTTGGTCTATCTCCATCCATTTCACTGCAATTCACTCTTTTGCAGCCAAAAATCATCAAAAAATCACTAACCCCCCGTACTTTTTGGGTTCAAGGTCATTCAAGGTCATCAATGTTGAAATTCCTAAGAAGCTCGTCGCCAGTGCTTGTTATGATAAGCAGCATGTCTGTGCCTATCTGCAACCATTCTCAAGTGACACAAGGCAACAGCAAATAAATAACCACTTTTTAAAGGGGTACACCTCTTTGACACTCATGCGCCGCCCTCCTTGAACCTAGAGGGTCCAGACCTGAATTGCTAAAATCTACATCCAATGCTAAAAATTTCATACGCAGGTTGTCTTGGTCTATCTCCAGCCATTTCAGTGCAATTCACTCTTGAAATGCGTGTTACAGCAAAAAATCGTGAAAAATTCACTAAAACCCCCTATTTTGGAGATTCAAGGTCATTCAAGGTCATTTAACACAATAAAACCAACATAAAATTACTCTAAATTTCTGGACAGTACCATAATTCTAAACGTTCTGATGACACAATTGCTATCAGTGACACACAGCAACACGTCAGATAAGAAACAATCAGTTAACAGCTGTTCATAACAACAGCAAAATAACAGCTGTGCATTCTGCTAGCTGACCTCATCTGCTTTTGATGCAGCAATAAAGTTCTCAATTTCCTGTAGAATCGCTCGCCGTACGCCAACTTCATGCACACCAACCTGTAGCCAAACACAACAAAAGAATAATATCCGCCATCAAATACACACTAGTTCAAATGCCCAGAGTCTAATTTACAAAATTTCCTAAACATTTTTGTAAGATCTGCAGGCCTAAGTTCTCTGTTGTGCATGTTTTCATGTAACTTGTTTGAACGTTTCGCATAAACACTTCCTAATGTCATACCCTGGCCAGGTCTTCATCTGTCATCTGGATGAGCGTTTCGATAGACACGCGATGACGAGCAAAGTTTGGCATGTAATCCGCTGCACCGGCATTGTTTAGAATTGTCACAATGTCATACTCCATATTACTCTCCTATGCACCATAATGACAACAACTTTAAATACTACAACAACAACAATAACAACAGCAACTGTTACTGACTTCTGTTCCTACTACTAAAGATTAAAAAAGTTGAAAATGGTGTATAGCTCCTTATAGGAAACCCATCTCAGAGCTACAGATCATCACCTGCCGCATGGGATCACACAGTGTTACCTGCCACCCAACACAAGTAAGTGTGCCCTGCCTTAACCCCAGCCAGACAGGCTAGTACACGATTTACCTACCCCAGAGGGATGGAAGGCTGAGTTGACCTTAGCGTTAATCTACTTGTCCACAGTCAGTCACCCATCCAAGTAGAAACCACTAGGTAGCGACCCAAGCGGGAGCTGAATTCACGACCTCTTGATTGTAAGTCTGACACCCTACTGTTACGTCACCAAGCTACTACCACTACATTACCACAAGCAGTACAACTTCATCCGCTGGAATCAGGCTTCAGATCCATCCTGTTCCGGTCGCGCACCTTCACAAACTATGTCACACATCGTGAACGATTGTCCAGATACGAAATTTCCCAACGATCTGTCAGCCTTACATTTGGCTGATGAGGAGGCTATTGCCTGGCTCGGCATGCAGAGCATACGCTAAGAAGAAGAAGACTAATACATGTTCGATTGTAACTTCAAGAAAAGTTACAAATTTCTAATAATTTTTGGTGTGAATATTCCTGACATAACTTGCCGTCAAACGACCATTCAGCTTCCCATCTCACCCAATGTTTGCTTCTGCACTACTAAGGGAATGCAGACCAAGTGAAATATGTGTTGAAATACGTAAAAATGTAAAAAAAAAAAACATCCTCAACATTATCAATCATAACTTGAAGAAACATCATCAGATTTTTTTTATAATTTTTGATCTAAATATATCTGACACCACTGGCTATTGAATGATTCTTTAAGTTCCCACCTCACCCAACTTCTGCTCTTGCACTACCTTGGAAAAACCGACCAAGCAAATCATGTGCTAAAATGAATCAAAAAACGTCAGTAAATTCTATCTGTCCAAATCTCTGGCCCCAACACTACAACAGCTAGCTGATTAGAAGGTTTGACTGACATAAAGCAGTGTGTTTACCAGATGACGTTCAGGAATGTTCATAAATTCAAGAAGTGACTGGTGATGTCTGGATTAGTATAAAGCGGAACATTATTATCTGTCCCATTGCTATAGCATAGCATGGGACAGATTATAAAATCACTTCTGTCACACTGTCATTCTATCAGTCTGTCTGTAAACACTCCTATGGCTGCAATTTTGACTCGATTTTGATGAAATTTTGCACAGTGATTTGAGGCCCGAAAAGTAAGATCGAGTTTGTTTGGGATAAAAATCTGATAACTCCTTCCCCTATTTTACCCCAATTTTTTAAAAATTTGCATTATGGCCTATGGGGACTTCAAAGCGTTATAACTCAGTCCCCGTAAAAGATAATTGCACGCTGTTTGCACCTACCCCCCTATTTTTGGGCCCAGGCTATCCGACGGTGTCATTTAGATTTTTCCCCTGCTGACCCCTGTTGCCATGGCAACGAATTTTGAGACAAAACTGACTACAACTCGGCCCCCGTGAAAGATAATTGCGCCCTGTTTGCACCTACTCGCCTTATACGCAGCTGCTAGGCTATAGAGCGTGGCAATAGGACAGACACCTCGTTCCACAGAACGTATCTTTAGTTGATACTGCTTTCAATAAATGCGGAAAGCATCTCCATGCCTGTGTTCGCACAATGCGCCCATATTTCAAGCAATTTTGCTATAGGCAGTTAAAAAAATGAAACAATTGGATGAAATGTCAGCCAAAGTGTCAAGAAAGTTAACAAAATATGTGTTAGTGTGTTATTTAGATTAAGCAATAATACTGCATTGGGTAAAAAGCAATATTTCATTGGTTCTGTTATCCCCAGGTAGTGCACAAACAGACTTTGGGTGAACTGGAAAATTAGACATTTATTTAATAGCAAGTTGTCTCAGAAATATTCTTGCCAAAAATTATTACAATCTGATAATCGTTCTTCAAGTTACAATCGAAAATGTACTACAGTGTGCTACCTGGTCAATGAGAAACTGCGGTTTGGAGTCCAGGAGTCTCTGGTACTGAGCCAGCCAATAGTCTGTCTGCGTCTCCAACTTCTGCATCTCCATCTCCAGCTACAATCAATGTCAATTAACTGCGCAGTGCAGCAAGCAGACATACCACCTGTCCAACAACCATTCAGTCAATCAGTCCATCATTTGATCAATCATCAATGAAGTTTATGTAACAGTATCGGCCGTGGCACAGCCTAGTCATTGCAGCATTGGCCTCTGACAACCTAACTGCTCCATGCCGAGCACGCTTACTACTTGGATGGACGACTGTCTATCTGCCGACAAATACACGATGTTTCAGAAAAAGGACCCCCTTTTGTTTTTTTCATAATTCACTCAAATGATGATCAATTTACACAAAATTTGTACCAGTTGTAGCTAAAGAAATACTTATTCAAAATGTTGCAACAAAATATGGCAGTTGATTAAATATTCTTTGCTAGTCCTGACGTACGTAATGCTGACGTCATGTGTCACAGGTACAAACTGGATAGTCTCAACTGGTGCTGTCAGCTGCTAGCGTGCTCCAATGGTGAAAAATCTGGTTCATTCATGACAAATTGTTAAGTTTTACAGTTACAGTTACAAAAACATGCAAAGCGATGGCATTTACGTGTCTGTGGGGATAGTTGGACTTTTATGCGTTCGAGCAAGACAGTGCACTAGCACACCAAGCTTGCAAAATGGTAGCATTTTTGGATCGCAAGATGCCTGATTTTATGTCCCCATGTTGCTTAGTGCTGACACAACAAACATTTTTCATTAGCAAACCAGATAAAGCTCACCATCGAAACAGGGTAGCAACTGACAGCACCAGTTAAGACTATCCAGCTTGTACCCTTGACACATTATGAAGTCAGCATTACGTCAGGACTAGCAAAGAATATTTAATCAACTGCCATATTTTGTTGCAATATTTTAAATTGGTATTTTGTCAGCTACAACTGGTAGAAATTTTGTGTAAATTGATCATCATTTGAGTGAATTATAAAAAAAACAAAAAGGGGTCCTTTTTATGAAACACCATATAGACCACCTCAGTATACAACCAACCACCCAGACCAACTCAGTTTTCCACCACCCCAAAGTAAAACAATTGATTACCGGCTTGCCTGAATGAAATTAAGGCATGATATATTCACCTGTGTCTAGTGTCAGGTAACGCTGTGCATCTGTTGATCGCATATGGCAGGTGATGCTCCGTAGTTGTGAAATAGATTCACACGTGGAGCTACAGACAAGTTGAAATTTAAATCATCTCTTGACGTAAACAGTTCCTTGGATGTAGACCTTTAGAAAGCAGCTCCTGCTTAACTATCAGTAATACCCTGCAGTAGGTCTGCAGTGCAACAGAGCATGCTATGCAAAATATTCGCCTCTATCTTCACATGCCGTTCAACCAAAAAATGCAATCTGCAGCCACAAGAACTGTTTCTGGACTATAAGTGCACTAGACATGTTTGCTAACAGGGCTCTGCCCCAGACACAACTGAGAGGATGGGCTAAATTCCAACAGCATCAAAGCACTAAGAACAAAAAAATTACTGATGATCATGCATCGAAAAAATGACAAAGATAAGATCAAAAACTGACAAAAACAGCAGAAGGAGATGATGAACAGTATTGCAGTGGTTACTAACGAGTCTATGTCGGAGCTCCGCCTCACGTTGGTCTCGCTCTCTGAGAAGTTGAACCAGTAGCTCTGTCAACGATCGACGTCGTTCTGACAACGTGTTCTGTTTACACCGGCCACATAATCACTTCACTCATCACAAAACTTCTAATATAAAACCCCAGCTTCTAGCCTGTGTCAAAACTTAAGAAACTTGCCGCATTATTAATTTTTCCTGCATGCAGCATGTGTGATTTCAAATGCACTACAAAATACGTCTACAATAATTGTAGACGTAAATGTAGACTATACATTTTATTTTGTCAAAACAGTATATCCCATCATCTGCTTCTCGTACTATACTGTGTCTCAAAAAAAACATCCCCGACATTTTCGACTGTAACTTAAAGCCGATTGTCAGATTTTGATAAATTTTGGTAGACATATTCCTGACACAACTTGCCATCAAACGACCATTCAGTTTTCCACCTCACCCAACGTTTGTTTGTGCACTACCTGGGAAAAACACAACCAGCGAAATATCACTTTTTTTATCCAATGTGATATGATTGCTTAATTAACATAACATGCAAAAACAGATTTTGTTCACATTTCTGACACTTTGGCTGACATTTCATACAGTTGTCCATTTTCTAACTGCTTGCAGTCAAATTGTTTGAAGTATTGGCCCACTAGGCGAACACAGGCAACGAGACGCTTTCTGCGTTCATTGACAGCAGTATCGATAATGTTCTGCTCCAGACCAATAAGAGCTGTAACAGTCGCTTCTTGACATCACAAACATTCCTAAACTTTATCTGGTAGACACACTGATGTATGACAGCCAAACCTTGTAATAGACTGGCTGTCGGGGTCCACAGATTAGGATAGATGGAATTTATCAACGTTTTTTTCATTCATTTTAACACGTATTATGCTTGGTCTGATTTCCCCAGGTAGTGCAAAAGCAGACGTTGGGTGAGGTGGAAAATAAAATACTTATTTAATAACCAGTTGTGTCAAAAATATTTCTGCCAAAAATATTAAAATCTGTTAATCTTGCTTCAAGTTATGATCAATAATGTTGGGGATGTTTTTCAGGTTTCTGTTTATTTCAACATGTTTTGCTTGATTTGATTTCCCTAGGTAGTGCAGAAGCATACATTGGGTGAGGTGGGAAACTGAATAGTTATTTGATGGCAAGTTGTGTCAGGAATATTTGTACCAAAAATTATCAAAATCTCATAAGTGGTTTTATTACAGTCAAAAATGTTGGGAATGTTTTTTTGAGACACAGTGTAGAGACCCGGCTTCTATCAGAGGCCTCGCTTGTATTAAAACAAACTTAACCTCTCTTCTATTGAAGACCTGGCTTAACTAGCAACACAAAAACTGAAATAAATTACCTAGAAACTCACACCAACATAATATTCATAAACAATATATTCACATACACGCACAAGCTATCTAACAATACAAACAAATATCCTGTTTAGACTGACTAGTACCTTATCCGACCTAGAGAAAAAGCCAACCTATCCCATAGCACCCAGAACACCCACAGGGCTTACGAGAGGTGTTCAAAAAAATTGTAGACCGACACAGTTATACACACGAGATATCCATCATATTTTGCTACTTCATAACATACTTTGCCAGAATTAAAATGCACTTGGTCTGGTGTCTCCTCAATGCTCTGATTTTGTTCTAAAATAACTTTTGACGTTGGTCCTCCAGCCAGCAATTTACCCTGAAGACTACGTCCTTGTTGTCAGAAAATGTGTCGACTTTCATGATGTCTAATTATAGCCCAGTAATAAGTTGTGCAATATTGCAGTGCTAGATGGTACTAAGCAGCAACACAGTGTTACCGACATTCATACTGTCCATCTATATTAAACTACAAACTTGCTGAATGCCCCGGGCCCTTGTAATATGCATGGCAAATTTCTGGTTGGAAGACCAAAATCAAAATCATTTCTACAGTGGAATGTGAGCTTTGGAGAAATGCTGGACCAAATGCGTTTCAGCTGGAAAAAAATATGCTGAAATGTGGCAAAATACGATATGAATATCTTTTGCTGAATCGTATCAATCTAAAGACTTTTTTACGACCCTCATACATTACACCAACTGTCGTGCAGCTTACCATCTGTGTGTCGAGTCTCATATCTCGCTGTCCTATCTCGAGCATGGTCAACTCAGCAAGCTCACGTTCAATCAGTTCAATCTGAGAGGTGATGCGCTTGTGGCGGGCGTCCTTCTGACACTGAAGAGCCTCAAAAGCTTCCTTCTGTAACTCCTCCTAAATCATTCATCCACTATCAAAAGTGTACTATCATAAGTTATATTAGAAATGCTCAAAAATCAGAGATCTCAAAACTCCGTGAACAACAGCGCTGCCACCTGGCCAATGTAATGGACCTAATAATTGTTCACTTGTCCTCGCCAGCATTCCCAAAAATTTCACCCGAATACTCATAGATCTGGGGCGGTATGCATAACAACGTCGTAGATTGGTTTGGACGTAAAATCTACGTCACGACTAACTACTTCCAAACTAGAAAGTTGCGTTCGATGGCATGCAAAATGCTGTCGTAGCGAGCGACTAACTACTACCGACGTAGTTGACGTTGGGTAGTTTGACTCTGGAATTTCCTGGCTAAACGCACTCTGCCTCAACCGGCCTGCAGCTAAAAATAGATATGGCCTGACTTGTTGTCTGCTGCAGTCTCGGGCATGCTTGAGCCTAGTTACAGCTCCATGGGCTAAGTAAGAATGTGCAATGCGAATAAGTGAAATTTATCGAATGCTAAACGTTTTATTTGGCAACTTTTAATACTGCAATTAGTTTCAATAGTGTAATTGACTTGCCATAAGTCCTTTACGACACGACGTGATTGCAGCTTCTCCTTAGCGACGTTACTTTACATTGACAATGACCGACTAAATATTTACGACAGGTCGCTGGAGCGACTAGAGTTAGTTCGGACGTAGGCGTCTGACTAGTGCCACGTCGTCGTTATGCATACCGACTTAGCACTACGTCCGACGTAATTCGATTTTAGTTTGGAAGAAAAGTTACGACGTTGTTATGCATACGGCCCCTGGAAACAAAAACCCTGGATCCGGATTATGAACTGAAGTTGGTCTTTGGGCCGCTCTCCACATGTCCGTAAAATGTCATCAAAAATCTGCTGATAATTTGCGGAGATAAATGGCAAACTGTCAGTTTACACCCTATCTTCTAATCAGAAAGGATCGTGAATCATGATCCGAAAACTTGGAAGATCACGAAAACAGAAGTACATCAGAATACACAAACAAAACTGTAATTCTCTGGCATCAAAGATCATCTACACTGCTATAAAAACTAACCACTGTAAAGCCTGCAAAAAAGATCTGCGTGGGATCAAGTGATATCGTACTAGACATAACCCCTGATCCCAACACATGCAGCAAAGGATATTGTTGTAAGTAAGTAAGTAAGTAAAGTGTAAATTTATATAGCGCATACTCAAAAAGATCTCTAATGCACTTAATACACTTTGTTGGAATCCGCCAGTCAAAATGGGCATTGCACGTCGTAGGAAAAGTGACACGCATCTTGCACCAACGCTGCCTAGAGTCGAATGACTATGACCCTTGGACTTTCCGGTTTCACACCTCACGTTTTCAATATTAGCTACATATGCAGGCGGTAACAGAAATAAAAGACAGCCTCTGTCATCATCTGCTGGAAAAGCATAAGACGAATGACGTACAAACAGGGGCGGCGCCAGGTTTTCAGAGCTGGGGTCCAGGGCTATTGGTTGTCGATTAACCGCTGCTACCCCCACACTCTTCGTCCATCCAAAAAGCTCGAATTTCCGCAGATCTCATGGGTCGTTCTGTTGGTGGCTGGGGAGGGGGGTCTGGACCCCTTGACTCCCCCACCCACCGCCGCCCCTGCAAACAAACCTCTTTCATCATCTGCTGGAGCAACATCTGTTTCTGACTCTGTTTCATGTTGAGAACGTTCTCCATCTCACTGTCAGACTCGGAAAACCTGCCACACAGACAGCGAGTGGGTGAGTGAGTCAATCGTTTCTTAATGTCGCATGAGCACACAAGAAGCCATTTTCCCTCCATAGCTATGTTAACAATAAAACCTGAGAAGTCCAATACTGACTATAATAGCACATGTGTTATATAAGTCAGATTCGTGACCAGAAATGCTTTAAAATCTCCGAAGTGGCAGCTAGTGTGTGTGTATAAAAATCATGGCTATTTCACTATATCAAAACACACGCGGTAAAACCATGTATGTGAAGATAGTTACTAAAACCAAAGCATAGTTAATACTGGAGATGTTTTAATTTAAAAACCCCTCAAGGTGTAAAAATGCCTTATTTTGGTGACGAAAACGACGATCGTTACAAAATGTGTCATTAAAGTTTGTTAGCATTTCAGATTGTACTGTCTCTTCACAGCCTAGACACTGCTGATCAAGCAACAAAAAAGGCATACAGCCTGTAGAAAATCAGACAGCTTACAGAGCTCTGGTTTTCTTGGTGACTTCATCCTGGTTGTCAAGATATCGCTGAATGAGGCTATCCAGTGCATTGTTTTCCTGCAGTATTCGCTCCATGGATGCTTTTGCAACATAAATCAAACCTTCGATCAGTCAGTCTTTTGCAACTGCTGCAGCTTCTGTTGCTGCTGCTACTCTAGTAGTGTTTTCATTTTAGGCTAAAATTCAATATGCCACATTACAAATATCCAGTTACAGCTGCGGTTTTAGAAAATTAACTCATCAACCGAAATAATATTGAGTGCCAAAAATTCAGAATTTAGCAAAATCGAAAGAAATGAAAAAATAACCAAAAATATGGTAATGGTGACAGTAAAAGTATACAGAACACTCATTGTGATTAAGTGACAGCCATAGTGCATCGTTCGCATTTCAAATCAGTATTCGAACAGTAGCAAATATCATAGAAAGAGCAAGAAATTACCGAGAATGTCTTTCCGTCGAATCATATCAAGTTCTTCCTGTCTGACAAGACACCATTGCTCCGCCTCCATTCTTCACCCAACACCAACACAGCAGCAAATCTTAATGTAAGTTACAGTAAAATTAGAGCTGCCAAATTAATGCATTAATTTAATTAATTAACGCATTGATGCATTAAAAAATTTAACGCTTTGACAGCTCTAAGTAAAATATATGAAATACTATTTTTTAAAATTAAGCAAGTAATTGGTTGACATACTGACTCTAGTAAGTCTATCATTATCATGCAGTTTGCCATTCTTTGACTTCTAAATCTCCACAAGTTGCCACAAAAGTATAAAAAGTTAAGATATAGAGTATCAATTTGTCAACACATCACACCCGATGTCACAGCCAGAACTGAAATCAGACTTAGTCACAAACATCACATCACACGAATATTCTAATCAAAATGTTACGCAAAAATTGCTATCGACTCACACTTTTTAGTTTTGTAAATAATGCATTACGCACAAAGCATATCGCGGTCATTTTTTCGTTTCAGGTACAAAATGCATTTTTACTGTTTGAGAGCTGTAACTGAGTTGCAATTTGTCAACGCGTTTAGACAAAGAATGATACGATACAAACACCATCAACATCATCAGCAACAGCATGTTGGAAGTAAATAAGCATTATACTTAAAACCTTTACAGCAAAAATTTTCAACTGGACCTCCTCCCAGTCATCAGGCATCCTTGAACGACCCTATATACACTGTAAGCCGTAAAACGTGCCACTTTATTTTTGTCCATATCTTCACCAATTATTGACCTATTTTCAAAATTCTTTCACTGGCACACCTGCAGACAATTTGCGATAATGTGATTATTACAGATCCCACCACACTGTAAATGTGTCTCTACATTACCTTGTAAAATATCAATGAAATATGCATACATAACGATAATAACAAACAAACATTTTGGTAAAATTGAAAAAAACTTTAGACCAACATTGCACTGAATGGTCTGTATGACACTAGACCGTGCGTCATAGAAATCATTCATCGCAACGTTGGTCTGAAGCGTTTTTTTCATTTACCTAAATTTTTGTTATTATCGTTAGTTTTTGCTTACATTTATATTTCACAAGGTAGTGTAAAACGCATTTACCATGTGGTGGAATATATAATACTCACATTATTGCAAATTGACTGCAGAGTGTGCCAGTAAAAGGATTTTGAAAATTGGTCAATAATTGGCAAAGATATGGACAAAAGTAAAGGGACACGTTTTTATGGCCCACAGTGTACAATACAAACAAACAGATGTCAGGCTGACCGTTCTTTCTCCATCTGTTCCAGCAGCTCCTCAGTTTTGCGCGCTTTCTCGCTCATCTCCAGCAGCCGTGTCACCAGCTCCGACGCATTACGCTCCGCTGAAATGTAGTCACAACAGCATGACACGACAGTTAATGTCAGATGCATCAGATCAAATGATTCCAGCATGTGCTCGGGACACAAATGTGACCAATATGGCCACGGTCATAGCAGTTATAAATGTGCCTGGACCACTAAATTTGAAATTAACACCATCAAGATGCAATCATTTCCTTCATATGTCATGCCCAACCACACCACAAAATGTCACCAAAAATACACTGATAACTTCTTGAGTAATCCACTGAGTAAGCAAACAAACAGAAATAAAACTGTCACATAATGTCCCACATCAGCAGAGGTAACTGACAATACCACATAGAGAGAATACAATAGATACAACAAAAAAAGTTAAAAATGATCTAACAGACCTTCAGTGAGCGACGCTCGAAGTCGACTTCGTTCTGATTCTTTGCTCTGATGAGCCGTCATTAACTGCTGGTGAAGTCGCTCATGCTCCTGACCACAATGCAGGTCGTTTCATCAGCGACAAATACAAAATACTAACTTTAAAAAATAAAAACAACAACAACAACAACAACAACAAAAACAACATTTGTGCCTATATACTCAGAGTCCAGTTTGTTCTATTGCTGGTCTGATGAAGGCACTCATGCTACTCACACCAGTCACTTGATCCATAAGAAAGTATTTTTATTATCATTCAGCGGTGCAGCAAAAAGTCCAGCTTCTAGATCACATGCAGCAAACGACATGCAAAATAAAAACGACAAAAACATGTCTAACTGCAACTACCATGCTTGTTCAGCATTCACTGGCACTAAGCAACTAAAGAGTATTTTTCGTGTTTGCACCAAAGTGAACGGTAGTTAGTGCAAAGTTTCTGCAGTCTAAACTAAACCACGCGTAATGTTAACTCCACCTACCCGACGACATCAATAACAGTGGCAGTGACAGCCATGACAACTTTTTAATGCATCATAACATAAAAGCACAATTCATTACGATGATGAAACTAAGACTGTAAGCATAACAGACCTTGGCAACAAACTGTACTAGATGGTTTTTATTGGCAGCCGCCTGTGCAGCTAACATCGCCTGCTGACGTTGGTCGTCTTCCAATTGCTTCTCAAGCCGAATGCACTCGCGACGACGCTGCTCCTACAGCGATACCACACACGGCAGCAAAAATTTACCATAAATAATGCAAAAAGAATGATAATTCAAAATTTCCAACAATCAAGAAAATTTTAATCTTTACATTTCCTATACAGGGTGTGCCAAAAATGAGCCAACTTGTTTTTGTCAGAACTTCATCAAATCTCCACCAAATTTGATAATTTTTGGCACATAGATAGCCAAGATGATAGAAAGACGTAAGGTACACTTATTGTCCACCTCACATAGTTTATGTCAACACACTACCACATAAAACGCAGATGCCGCAAACTGTTACATTACACGGTGATTATCAGTATCAGATTGCTCACTTTTTAATTATCAATTTGACAGAGAGTGCTATGTGATGTAATAATTTTGTGGTATTAAATATTTTATGACGAAAATATCAGACAACAAAATAACTGATTGATGAGCTTAAAACACATTTTATCCATGAATGAATGTTGTGCATTTTGATCAGGCATGTCAAGAGAGTGGGTATACAGGGGGTAAGTTACCCCTGCCACCACAACATTTGGGGGGCCCAGACATCACTCAAAAATATAAAGAAAACTAGAATGCACCATTTGAAAAAAAAAATCAAAAATTTTCTCCCCAGTGGGGCCCTGTGAGAATGTTTACCTGGGCCCCACTGTGGCTCTCGGCGAACCTGATTTTGATCAGTTGATCGTTGATGCTGCTGTCAGCTGTGGCGTCATGTCTAAGCCATTGTATACACTTTGGGCATAAATTCTGATAATTTGAAATCAAGCTCTTACACAAACTTATAATTTTGCTAAATAAATCACATTTTAGTTTATTGTGTGCTTAATTAGGTTGTTAAAACTTTTACGGAGACAACAAATGAGCATTATGCAACAATTTGGAGCACCTGCGTTTTACACGGTAGTGCATTGACACGAACAATGTGAGGTGGACACTGAGTGTACCTTACACATTTCTATCATCTTCGCTATCTGCATGCCAAAAATTATCAAATTTGGTTGAGATTTGATGAAGTTCTAACAAAAACAAGTCATTTTCTGGCACACCCTGTAAAAGCCATGTAACTAAAAGTGCATTAAAAAGTACACCTAAATACAATGACAGGCACCTGATAAGCGATAATCACTTTGTCTAGAGAATATAGTTTGAAATCAAATCATACTGCAATGATATGAAAAAAACACACGATACGCAACACAATACAACTACACAAAAAAACAGAAAGTCCAAACTGACCTTCAGTTCTTCATATTGAAGTACTGTGCTCTGAAAAACCACAAATAACAACAAATGTGGAAAACAAAAATTCTCTTTTCTTTCCTAACAAAAATGACAGCATCGATGCTTGATTTGACCAAAGTCCACAGGGTCTCAGTGCCATCAGGCATTGGCTTCCAACACGCAGGGCAAAACACTGAAAAATCACCACAAGGACATCAAGTTATCGTTCAAACCCTGCAACTTTTGGCAATTGACTCTTGAAACAGATACAATCAGTCTTTTTAAAGCTGCATGCTTATGCAGTCAAACACAGGAAGTAAGTAAACAGATAAAGTTTGCTAAAAAAAGTAAGTAAAACCTTGTGAGCTAGCATCTAAAAATTGACAGTGTGTGCTACTCTTTTTGAGATTCTGAAAACACATTCCAACTCCAAGATAATGAACTTGGCATATCCGAAAACTCAATCTAACCTGTTATGCATTTTCAACCAGAGAAGCTTTGAGTCTCAGGAATAGATATTCTCATGTCGAGAAATAAAATTCTTGAAAATTAACATCCCTAATTTTGATCCCCCCACACATCTCAACATTGTTCAACCAATCTTTCTAAAACATCAAACCAAGAAACATGTCCGGAAGACCACCCCACGAGTTCAACCACTCCTTAAATCAAGAAATGCAAAATATCCCATAAATAAAATTTAAAACTAGCTACAAAATTGGCTGTACGTAAGACAAATGCAAGAACGTACAGTGACAGCCATGTCAGTATCACTTTGTGAACGCTGATCCATGAGAGAATGTTTAGGTTTTGCTGGGTCCGAGAGAACGCAAAGCACGGCTTTAGACGGAGGAACGTACTGTCTCCCTGACTCTGCAACAATTGTCGCATATCATCAGACTAATCGATATGACCATTCTCATTAACATGCTAAAAACTACACCTGCAGAAAATAATGAATCCCACAATTAATCGTTGTAAACTGTTAATGATCAATAAAATTCTGAGCACTAACTTTTCATTTAAAGTCACATCGCTAAAACACAGTTCCTTTTATTATATCAGCTACTTTCTGCAACGGACACCGGCTCATTGTACCGCGCTGCCAACTCAACACGTACAGCCATCAGGCTTTACTAGTCGTGGTCCGATGATCTGGAACTCACTGCCAGAAAAACTCAGAGATCTGGCGTGTGATATTGACAGTTTCATACTGTTCTTTAAAATAATCCAGTTCAGTCAGTACTAATGTGACAAGTGCATTAGAGGTTAATCAACAATATGACCATATAAATTCACATTTTACTTACTTACTTAACTATACATACTGAACCTTTTACTTTTTTACTCTTCGCGCGCTACGTTCCTAACATAGCAAAGAAAAGTATATAAGATCAGTGTAATATTGAGGACCAACCGACCGACGACCGACCTCTGTTCCTGAAAGAGCCTTCCTGGAAGAACTTCAAATGGCCATATCTCCGTAACGGTGCCAGATGGACGCATGGTCACTATGGACCTCCCATAGGAAGTCGACCCCCGGGAGTCGAATGGTCATGTGAACGATGACGTCACGTGACCCCAAAAAGTCAAACTCGTGACCCCATTATCTTTAAGGCACCATATCTCCATAACGGCACTAGACAGATGCATGGTCACTATAGGCCACCCATAGAAAGTCGAGCCCCGGAAGTCAAATGGTGACGTGACCAATGACTTCATTTGCGGTGTGAAAAGAAAGGAACTAAAAAGCAGTTAAAAGAATACAGGAGAAAATAATGCGTGAGAGGAGTACATTAGATTGGTCACAATCTAAAATATTTCTTGTTCAGTCAATATTTCCTGTTTCAGTGTTGGCATCACACTTTCACCATATCATACCTACATGCACTATACTTGATGTACATGCTAGATCACTGTATTACTTACCAGCACACAGGAACTTCATAATGGCCTCAGTTCCTGCTGAACAGATCCCTGGAAATATATCCAACCACAAAACACCTCACATTTTTACAGTGCATTTTAAGCTAGACCAAGCAACCAACGTTAACAAATAGAAAATTATTCCAAACATGTTCTATGTATCGCCAAAAACAATCAATCTATTATCAATGATTTAATTTCAGAACAAAACAATAATAAAAATAAAAAAATAAACTGATATATCAAAAAACACGCAAATGACTCTGACCGACGAATTTCTCATTGAAAACTGAAATATGTCCATAATGACATGAGACAAAAGAATTTCTTCTGAAAAACAGTCAATGCAGACATAAGCACCATATACGGTATTTTAGGTCACATTAAATTTCATTTCTAAGAAAGTAAGATGCATTACTTGCATAGAATCACACAAATAAGCTTCATTTTTACATTACATCAATATTAGCAGTAAATTTCGTTAACAAACCTGAGCTTGGATAATGCATTTGAGCCGCATCTAACATAATACTCTCAAGTGTCTCAATTTCACACAGCTCCTTTGGAAGTGTGAATATTTTGTTGTGTGAAATGTCTAACGTCCGAAGACACTTCAGCCGTGATATTTCAACAGGAATACTGTGCAAACGATTTCCTACAAATAGTAATTATAATAACAATAATATAAATCGTTATTCACCGTATGTATCGTAGCACAAAAAAACAAATAAACCTAACTGAATTTAACAAATAATCGAATTCACACAGTATCATCAATAAGCATGATATTTAGCTACAAATTTGTTGCATTTCTTATGTATAATAACACTTGACAATTTGACCCATGTAAAAAAAGTTCTTGACATTGTTTAATTCCTGTCACATCGGTAGTTCTAAACAAAATCACAAAAAAAACCACCACAAAATCAAGTTCAAACAGTTCATCGTTGTCCTTAACTACACTGTGTCTCAAAAAAATGGACCCCTATTGCGTTTTGAAATAACTCCAACAAACTGTGCCTAATAATAATAATGATTAGCTGAGAAAATCGTCAAAAAGTTGAATACTGCATTTGGGGCCGTGTGCAGCACTGTGTGTACCAGAAGCTGGTAAAAGATGTGGATGAACTGAAGCAGCGCTTGGTGGAGGTCTGGTCTGGCCTACGGCAGACCGTTGTCGATGACGCAATCGACGAATGGAGAAGACGTCTCTGGGCCTGTGTTTGAGTAAAGGGACAGCACTTTGAACATCTGCTGTAACTTCTGACTATGATGTTGCTAATCAACAGTTCGTTCAACTTCAAACGTTGGCGTTATAACATTTGATGATTTCGTAACTGAAGTTGTTGGTTCACTGGAGTACTGCAGTGCAGTTGCCTCTACTGTTGGTGCCACAGGAAAACCTCAGCTGGTACTCTGTTCTTAAAATTTCTCAGAAAGTAACACATGCTATTAAGTGCTGATTCTCTAACAATTATTTTTGTCAAAATCTATTGCTACTGAACCAGGACTGTTGGAGTTATTGCAAAAGGTAGCAGGGGTCCGAGTTTTTCTTGAGACACAGTGTACATCAACGATTGGAAGTCAGTGAATTCCTACCATCAGGTTCTAAGACAATGTGCTAACAAACATTTATGCATAAATGAATGAACAGATGGACGTACAAAGACAAAGAGAAAAAACCTGAAAACACGCCTCACTAATACGGATGTGACAACGTTTGCTGTTTTGCACCGCTCTCTGACATTGCGTAACATATGAAATGAAGAAAATGCAAGGACATACACTGAGATGAATACTGGATATGGAGATACAGTAGTTGAGGTCAAGTTTTGATAAGACTTTAGTCTAAGACTAAAGTCCTAGATGAAAGTCTCAACTTTGGTCTTGACTTTAGAACTGACTTTTGTCTTAGATCAAATTCGAACTTAAACCAAAGTCAACACAAAACTTTAGTCTTAGACTAAAGTCTTAGGAAAACTTGACCTCACTCAGTAAGAAGAAACGATGACAGCATTGCCAAACAAGCACTACACTGAACACCACAAGGCCACAGAGACAGAGGAAGACCAAAAAACGCCTGGAAACAAAGTTGGAGAAAGACATCAGTTTTCAAGTACAGCTAGAGAAAGATGAACAGATAGTGGTGGCAGGACGAAACCAAGCTGGATAGAGAAAAGTGGTCTGTGACCTACGTACCACTGGGGGTGACAAGATATAAGTCAAACAAATTATTTTTTCACCAGCACGTGAGTGAGTGAGTAGGGTTTAACATCCCACCCGACATAGTATAGGTCATTTTGGAGACGGCCTTTGCAGGCAATGCACATACACATAATAACGAAACACCTTTACACTAATAAAACAGAAAGTTTAACCTTTACAGTAACCCAAAACATAAATAAGACCTAAACCTAAAATTTTAAGAACATATGCATGCATATGTAATAAACAATAGTGGTAGTTCAAATAATCTTCCCTGTTATCCTCCAGACAATCATCAATCTCAAAATGCTGTCTATTGGAGAATGTGCACTAACGTATTGTGCTGCAGTATTTGCAAAATAAACTGCACTTGAAACATCTGAACCATGTTGACATACCGCGTAGGTTGAGTGTCTGCAGGGCGGACAGCATGCCGACAGATGCAGGTACGGAGTGAAGCTTATTATTCTCCAAGTTCAACACCTGCAATGTCTTCATGGCAGCTACGTTCACATCTGACAACGTGCTCAGATGATTGCTGTGTAAGTCTAACACCTACAGCCAACAAACGTCTGACTTGTAAAAGTAAAAATAAAGATAAAAGCAGTGTATGACTCCTAATAAGAAACTCTTTACAAAGCATTGGAGTGTCACCTGCCATATGGGATCACACAGAGTTAGCTGCCACCAGACTGATAACTTAAGTCTTCTTTTTCTTTTTCTTGTCCCTCGATTAATAACCATTGGGACCAAAAACAATCTTCCTCTATGTCTCTCGATCTTGAGACAGTCTCACAGCTTCACACAGGGTCAACTCGGTCCACTGACTAATGTTGTCTTTCCATTTCTTCGGAGGTCTTCCTCTCTGCCATACACCATCGACTGAGCCCAGCAACACTTTCTTTACTAATCGATCATCTAGCATTTGACAAATAACTTAATGTCTTTATACAAATTCATCGAAATACAACTTTCATCTGCTGACTTTGTTGACGTCTCTGCAGCTGCTGTTGCCTTCTCCATTCACCATCTGCTAGACCAAATTTGCCATGGTAAAGAAATGTTCATAGATCATTACAGATGTATGAAATAAAAAACAGAAAAAAATTAACAAGACCAGCTGACAAACAGATACAAAGGATTCTACCAACTTCCACATACTTATGAACATTTGTTTGCTGAGGCAATACCCAGTACTACAGCTATCACAGGCTGAACGGTAGTTCAAGCCCTGTGTTAACGGCGACTTCTCTTTCTTAGGGAAAGCCAAAAATTCGACCCCCACAGAATCAAAACCCCTGATCTGATTGAGATAAAATTTGGCACAGTTGATTATGTCGGCGAGATGACCCCTCATGCAAAATTTCATGTAAATCCCTCCAAGGGGGGCTTCCCGGCAAATGGGTGAAATATACGCAAAAATTTTTATAGCTATCCATATACTTTTTTTTAGTCAACTCACCTACAGGTCAGACCCTTCAGCGGATTTTTGCGTGCAATGGCTCAAACGACGCGGTCTTGCACAAGGATGTGCCTTTTGGGGGTTAAAAAATTTGAAATTAATATTTAACGTATTTATTTGCAAAAATCGAAAAAAATTACAATGGCGCCTATGGGAAAAATTAAGCAATTATTTAAACGGTCATAACTTTGGCTGTGTATAAGACAGAGTCATAATTTTTGGTTCTAGGGTATGGTTTTCGCGGATGGCGAATCTAACGGTGTCATATAATTTTACCCCGGACCCTCCCTGGTTGCCATGGCAACGAAATTTGGGACAGAATTGGCTATAACTCGGCTTGTATAAGAGATTTTTGCACCTATAGGGGGTTTTTCAAGGATGGGCCATCGAATGCTGCCAATTGCATTTTTCCCCGACCGACCCCCGTTGCCATGGCAACGAAATTTGGGACAAAATAAGCTATAACTCGGCTTGCTTAGGAGATTTTTGCGAGATTTTTGCGCCTATAGGGGGGTTTTCGGGGATGGGCCATCGAATGCTGCCAATTGCATTTTTCCCCAACTGACCCCCGTTGCCATGCCAACGAAATTTGGGACAAAATTGGCTATAACTCGGTAACAGTTGTAATCGGCTTTGCTACTGTAAGACAAAATCTGAAGCGCAATAT
>Ga0209367_1002027_pt1 | contig 26202 bp, 16 predicted proteins | sample WorMetLIZISLAND2_FD_187412 | JGI IMG/M metagenome (GOLD analysis project Ga0209367, IMG submission 187412) | Marine gutless worms symbiont microbial communities from Max Planck institute for Marine Microbiology, Germany - Olavius geniculatus... ... | reverse complement strand
CAGTATCTCTCATTTCATTTTTCTTTTAAACATTTCAGTTCTTTTTAGTTTATGTGCTAGATTAAACTGACAGTGTGTTTGTCAGTTTTTGAGTGCAAATTTTTCATTGTATTGTATTGTATTGTATTGTGACGAAGCTAACTGCTAGCGTAACTCAGTTCGTTCTATACCCCACTCTGCTACAGTTAACACATGTATTTCACTCGCCTAATAAAGGGAATAGGTCCGGCAATACGCCTTTAGTTTCGAAGAGCTTTACCGAAGCCTCAAAACAGTCCCGTTGTAGCCTACACAAAGCAAATCTGAGTAAGTAAATAAGTAAGTAAAACGTGAATTTATATAACGCATAACGTTAAAATTAACCTCTACTGAGCAACAAAACAGTCAGTGGATAACGTGACTGCGTGTCAGCGGCTAAACTGTCGGAGTGCCGTTAAGTCGGATAGTTGTAACCGGGCCTTAATTAGCGTACAAGACGTTGAATTAACGAAAAATGAAGAATTAGTTATAAGCTAGAAGACAGAATCGGCAGCGGGCGAAGGTCCAGAGGTCAGGACCCCCAACTTCTAACAGTAGGATCCACAAAATTCGTGCATATCCGAGCTTTTTTGGATGAGTGAAAGGAGTTGGGGCAGCTGCGGTAAATTGACAACCACTCGGCCTAGACCCTCAGCTCTGAAAAATTAAAAAGGGGCCGCCCCTGCTAGAAGAAAGAGAAACCTGTTCTATCGTTGAGTGTGTTGCGGATGTGGCTCTGGCCGGAGCTGTCGAGAAGTCGAAGGAATGTCTGAAAATGTTCGTCGGACTTGCGAGACAGCAGACAGAGAAATCTTTCGTTCTGTCTGGCGCTCGTTTGCTGCGAGCTGATGTCTTCTACATCGTCGACGTCGACGACGCCGTCAGCGTACAGCTGGCACAGCAAGCCGGAGAACTTCAGGTTCAGGCTTGCCACGAGGAACAGATAATGACGGCGAACTCTCTCGACGTTGTTGCCCTGCAGGCTTCCAGTTCCATCTGCAGAACAAATTACAGAAAGAATTTGTCAAAAGCTCAGACCGTTGGCACTGGTAAAAATAAAATGCCGGGAAGCACTGTAAAAACATATAATTCCTAAACTTGAAGAGCAAACTTCATTATTTCAATTTGTTACAAATTTGTTGCGCAAACAGTAGGCTACAGCAAATTTACATCAAATTGCAAGTTTGCAGAAAACTTCCTTAGTCAAATGATGATCAATTTACACAAGTTTTTTTTACCAATTGTAGCTAAAAATACTAATTCAAAATATTTTAACGAAATATGGCTGTTGATTAAATATTCTTTGCTAGTCGTGACGTAACGCTGACGTCGTAATGTGTTGTGAGCACAAGCTTGCTTGTCTCAACTGGTGTTGTCAGTTGCTAACCTGCTTCGATGGTGAGCTTAATCTGGTTCGCTGATGAAAAATGTTCATCATGTCAGCACTACGCAATATGAAGGCTTGAAATCAGGTGTCTCGCAAGCTAGAAACTCAACCTTCTCGCAATTTGCGTGTGCTGGTGTACTGTCTTGCTGGAAGCTGCAATCAGCAGCAAAAGTCAAGCTATCCTCACAAATGCGTAAAAACGATTGCTTTGGGCAATTTCTGTGGCTGTAATGGTAAAACTTCAACAATTTGCCATCAGCGAACCAGATGAAGTTCACCAATGAAGCAAGGCAGCTATTCAGCAACTGACAGCACCAGTTGAAACGAGCAAGCTTGTACTCACAACATATTATGACGTCAGTATTACGACGTCACTAGCAAAGAATATTTAATCAACAGCCATATTTAGCAGCCACATTTTGCTAAATTAAATATTTTAAATTAGTATTTCTTCAGCTACAAACGATAAAAAGTTTCTTTAAATTGATCATCGTTTGACTGAATTATGAAAGAAAGAAAAAGGGGTCCCTTTTATGAAACACCGCGTAATTTGACAAGTGTGTAGGGGAGAGGGGATTGAAAAACAGTTGAGTTTCAATTCCTGGTTGGGTCTCATTTCGCCTAATCTCATTTCGCTTAACCCTAACCCTAACCCTAACCCTGACTGTCGTCTGTAACGAAATGAGATTAGGCGAAATGAGACAACACCCAACTCCTTAACCTCCCGGCAATTCAAACACTGAAATGTTGCCGACCAGTGCTGCTCTGGGCGTCGTACACTATCCACTGATAGACATGCTGCTGGTTGGACGCTTTCAGCGCGTCCAGGAAGCTGTCGTAGACGGCACTCGGCTGGTCCATGACGACGTTCAGCAGAGCCTCGGCGGCTTGCGTGGGTCGATCTCTCAGAGACTGGATCGACTGTAGCTCTCTGAGGGTCAAAGCACCATGCTGGAACATCCAAGCCGCCGTGCTGACCGCATTGAAGCGGGTAGTCAGATCTGCGTAGACGGCCTTCAGCTTCTCGGCAGCGTCTATTTACCGCAGTTACATGCCAAAGTACTGTAAGGTGTATATGCACTGTGAGCCAAAAAAACTCATCAAACTTTTGTCCATATCTTTTCTGGATCTTGAGCGATTTTTAACGTTTAAAATTTTTTTTGATTTACGGTGCAGAAACGATCAGAGTTCTCAAACCTTCGCTGAAAATAACGCTGTCACCTGGTGAACACAACGGATTCAGTTATACAGCTGTCGCATCTCCATTAAGATTCGAAGTCTGAACAGTATCGCCACCAAAATCTGACTAATCATTAGATCACCCTGCGTTGCAAAATTATATCAAAATCTGTTTATAGCTTAGTGAGATAAATTACCCTGCCTAACCGCTACAAAATCGTGTGACCAAAATTAGTTATAAGTGGCTATATGTACATAGAACAGTCGCAAAGATATTTTAGACGTGATTAACTACATGCAAAAACAAAATACAACATTTGCAGCACTAAAAAAATTTCGATAGAATTATCGAACAAGACAATGAAACAAAGCCAAAGCAAACTGATCACCAACCCGAATCTTTCTTTTCTCCGGTCCCGTGGTTTTTTGCTGTTTCTTCGATTAACTCAAGACACATCTGCCTAGTGTCCTCGTTCACACAGGTGTCTTCAAGCTCTCGAAGGCTTCTCAAAGCCTGTACTCGCCGAATGTCTTCGTTCACACAAGTGTCTTCAAGCTCTCGAAGGCTTCTCAAAGCCTGTACTCGCTCCATGCTTGCTAATTTTTCCTTGAGGTCAAAAGTTTTCCTCTGAAGTACAGAAACTTTCTCCGCTTCAGCAGTTAACTGGTTAACTCTTTGCAGCAGGCGTCGCTTTTCTGTTGTGATTTCTTCCACGCTTGCTTCGAGACGATTCAGTTTAACCCTTTGTTGTTCCTGCTCCAACTTGCTTGAGTCCAGCTTTGCTTTGAGATCATCGATGTCTTTTAATAGCTGTTGATTAGCCTGCAAAAGTTTCTTAGAATTAAACGCTGATTCGGACAGCTTGGACTTCAAGGTTTTCAAATTGGCGTCCAAGAGCTGTTCAGCTTTCGTCAGTTCGTCCACCTTGTTTCGCAACGACTGATTTTCTTTTTCTAACAGGTTCATGTTTTTCAGTTTGTTCCACGTCTGTGCGATGTCGACCGTTGCTGCCATCTGCAGTAGTCGGTCATTAACTACGCTTTGTTTTTCACTGAGCGACTGCAGAACGGTCGTGTAGGACGTCTGCTGCTTCGTCAGCTGCTGCAACTCCATCAGCAACTGACGCAGTTCGACTTCATCGTCTCCAGCTTTTTCCGAGTCGATCGTGTTTGAATCCATGTCGTTCTCGATCAGCTTATTTATCTCTAGTTCATGGCTCTAGCCTGTAAAATGCACATCACAGTAATGTAGGTACAACAACAATGTTTGCGAAACCAGACACGCTCTTAGAAGTCACCAACTGATATTGATAAGGGTCTTATTGTCTCAATCAAAAAAGTAAAAGTCGGAAGACAAATTGCTATCGACTTCCTATGTTGCTGAGACACCGTCTAACAACGCCTATAGAAAAAAATCAGCAAGTTTTAAAGATAAGATGAGAACACTAAAAGCTTCTATTCATATCATTTAGGCCTTCAGGTACTGTCTATGGTAGCCTACAGGTAGTACTGTACAATCCATTTTGTTTGTGTTATCGCTCCCTGAGTTATTTCTATATTTGCATGTAAAATTCAGGAGTCTATCTGTGGCTATTTTTGGCTAAAAGCGAATATCTACTTTCTGCAGAAAAACTGGTTAAAGCTCTACGGGCATGAAGCTTTATATTGCTTACTATTAATTACTAGAAATTTAGAGTAGAGCCAACGTGAGGCCGCCCGGCGCCGTAAATCCAATTGCAGTTATTTGTACTTAAGTGTCTGTTGACGGCAATGTAATTATGTTAATAAGCCATTTTGTTAACTATAAGTATTTTAAGCAAATTTTGGCTTTTTGGTTAGTCAGCGATAACAAACGCCTGTTGTCAAAATCAACCTTTCTGAATAAAATATTCTAATTAAAATTACGTAAAGTATTAAAACAAAGCATATTTTGAATGTAAGCTATGTAAATTGTGACTTAGCGAACGTAATATTTTGGGATCTAACTTGTCCTATTATCCTAACCACGTACATTAAAAGCGACCCCGCTTCTAATGTGGTAAGCGGGGCCGCTATCGCTAAGACCCACTATAATTATGACGCGGCTCTACCTCGAAAAATCCCCACTAGGAACTTTGAAATACAAGCGATATAGCCTTAGGCCTATGGTTAGGGTTAGAAATAGGGTTAACCTTAGTGAAATGTTGCTTCTACCATTCACTATAAAGGTAATCAATAACTTTTTGACGTTTAGTGACTTAGTGCGTCACACTTTTTTACAGTAAGGCACTAAATATCTAATCGACGACGAGAGACGTACACTAGTCTATCACACAAAACTTACATTTAGGCCCTACAATATTAGGCCTAGGCCTACTGTGTGCGCTCGAAGCGCATAATAATAGGCCTGGGCTTAGTTCACTAAGCTTATTCGTGAAGGCCCCGAACGCAGCGTGCAACAGTAGGGGCCTATCAGCCTATACAGACGAGAAGACCACGTGAGTAATAGGCCTACTCTTGCCGAGACGAGGCACGGCGCAAGAAATCTAAATATATAATAGTAGGGAATTGCTGCATTTATTTCAAATTTAAGTTACCTAGCGAGATAATTCTCTGTAAATTTCAGAAATCTGTAAACAAACTTGAACTTCAACGCTGTACGTTAAGCTGTTAGAATACTCTTATAGTTATGGTTATGCGTGTCTGTGATATGCTATAGCCCAGTAACTGTTTTACGTAGTTTTGTTTTGTTTTCTACCACATTGTGTTGGTGAATAAAGATTATCAAAACTTGAAAACCTATTTTTTTTTACTTTCAAGGCTTTTTAAATATTTTTTTTAAATTAAAAAAAAACTAACAGTTTTTTCGAACCAGTTGACAGCAGTATCAGCATATGCAGACGGGGAGACCGCGTGGGTAATAGATAGGCCTACTCTTGCCGAGATGAGGCACGGATAAGGAACATTAGGAATACAAATTAAATCTATTTTCACACTTTAATCGTGATTTTTGAGCTCTGACGTGACGCGACTCACACAACAACAAAAATGTGAAATGAAAACTAACTGCAAAATGTTCACTTTACGCGTAACTTATATTCCTAGTAATAAAAATATTAAATGATTGTTCTCCAGAAGCCACAAGGCTTACCGTAATCTAATGAGTGCCTTCTCGGGACAGCTCCAACCCCGCTACATAATTTCATCAAAATCTTTTCTCAAATTTGTGAGTAATCCAGGCGACAGACGAACATTCTATTCTGTAGCTGCCCCTACTATTTGGGATTCCCTCCCTTTTGACATTCGCAATAGTTGTTCAATAGCGTCCTTCCATCACCAACTCAAAACGTTTCTTTTTTTAACCTCTAGCCATCTCTAGTGCCCCGCCTTACCCCAGCCCCTCAGATTCGGCGAGTTGCTCGCCGACATTTTGCGCGCTATATAAATTTATCTAATTACTTATTTACTTACTTAATGAATGAATGAATACGGGCAATGCTTCTTAAGACCCCCTGAGTGTTGGTAACAAGTGACTGGATAGAACACAATGCTGATGCTGCTGCAAGCTGCTATACTGTAACTTCAAGCCTATCGGGTGGCAGACACCGGCTATTTTACACTTGTCGCACCGGTCAACAGCTGATGAGTTACGGCTTAATCCATTAGTATGTTGCTAGTTGCTAATGGATTAAGGGTCCGTGGATGAGCAATTTGAGACGCTGCGATTATTCAGCACCGCGCTGTCAGGAAACGTTCGTGCATGCTGCTTCAGTCACTGCTTCACCGATTCGACTAATACCCCGTTTACACGAGAAAACATACACGAAGCACACATGAAGCACACTTAGAGCAACCTTAGAGCAAAACTAGAAATACGTTCCGTGGAACGATGTATCTGTCCCAAAGCCACGCCATATATAGCCTAGCAGCTGCTTATAAGGGGGTAGGCGAAAACAGAGCGCAATTATCTTTCACGGGGGCCAAGTTATAGTAATTTTTGTCCCAAAATTCGTTGCCGTGGCAACAGGGGTCGTCAGGGAAGAAATTCAAATGACACCATCGGATAGCCCGGGCCCGAAAACAGGGGGTTAAATGCAAACAGCGCACAATTATCTTTTACGGAAACCGAGTTATACCGCTTTGAAATCTCCACTGGCTGTAATGCAAAATTTTGCAACTTTTGAATGGTTGCTATGGCAACATGGGTTATTAGGGGGTAAACTCAAATGACAGCGTTAAATTGCCCGACCCCCAAAATAGGAGGTAGGTAAACGCAGAGCGCAATTATCTTTTACGGGGACAGACTTATGCCGTTTTGAAGTTCCCATAGGCCGTAATGCAATTTTTTTTAAAAATTGGGGGTAAAATAGAGGAAGTAGTTATGAGATTTTTTATCCCAAACAAACTCGATCTTACTTTTTAGATCTTAAATCACTGTGCAATATTTCATCAAAATCGAATCAAAATTGCGGCCGTATGAGTGTTTACAGACAGAATGACAGAATGACAGTGTGACAGAAGTGATTTTATAATCTGTCCCATGCTAGGCCTATGCTATAGCAATGGGACAGATAATAATTTGGAGCAAACTTAAAGCACACGTCGGGCACTCTTAAAGCTGGTTTGATAACGGTGTCTATTGCAAACATTCACGAGCGCTTCATGTGTGTGTACTTGATGTATGCTTCCTCGTGTAAACGGGGTATAACTCGACGTAGCTTCCGTACAAAACAGCAGCTGCTGCACACGCCCGTTGGCGTCAGAACAAAATGGATGGAAGCGTTCATCAGACGGACTTTTCGCTGCGCCTGGGGACATCAGAAAGTAATGCGGACGAGAACAAAACGACAACAGCAGCGTCAGTTGTGATGCATGATTTGAACGAACTTGTAAGAACCAGCTGGACGTCGACGATCATTTTCCGTCTGTCTGTCAACTTGCTGCTGATGTTGCTGACGCTGATCGGGAACGTCATAGTCATCATCACCATCGTGAGTTGTGCCGAACTGCGGAAGAAGCGCGTCAATGTCTTTATACTCAATCTTGCCGTCGGAGACCTCATCGTGTTCCTGGTGTCGACAATCATCGAGACGCACTACATCGTATCCGGTCGCTGGAGGCTCGGATTTGTCGGCTGCAAGTTGGCTGCTTCCAGCTACGTCGTTACGATCGGATTTCCTACCTTTCTGCTGACTTTTATGAGTGTCGACAGATACCAGGTAAAAGATGATGCATAATGCATATGGGCCTATTCACGATACAGACACATAGAGCCCAGCTGTTGCTAGGATAGCCGACCGTACTGGTTGTCATTGACTTTCAAGGTTATTCAAGATCGACGATTTTCATTTTATCTGAAAACGCGTATGTCACTTCTTATTAGTGATTAATGGTAACCTTGGTAACCTCTTACCGTTTCCGAGATATGGTCAGTTTTCCGTTGAAAAACGCACAATTTTCATACTCCTCCCCCATTCAACGCTGAATTTAAAAATGTTTCCTTTGCGTGCCTAAATTTAAAACACGTGGCTAATTATCTGTGAAAAAATTTTTCTCTACGACCTAAGGCCTAGGGCCATATCCAGGATTAGCCCCAGCCCCCAGATGGGGCTAATCTTTTAGCCCCAACAAACACTATAAAAACCACAAATATTTAACGTGGTCATGTTATAATGTACGTAGACTTCATGATAATGACCATACTGCGTTAATATATAACCTCCAGGAATAGCCCCAGATAAGCACAAAAAAGTTACAAATAAACGACAAAATCAGTGTTCTGGAACTATTCCTGGAGGTTATATATAAGAGCAAAGCTATCATTCTATATACGTGTTCAACTATAGAAACCACAAGATTACTGGATTGCGTAGTAGAAATGTAGTAAACTGTCATAACTGAATAAGCCGCAACACAGCCTAAAAGACTGTGTTGCGGCTTATTCAGCTATGAACATAATTATTATACTTGTAATAAATGACCCCAAAAAAGTCCAGCCCCAGTTGGGGCTAAAGTTGGATAATGCCGATGATTGTCCAGATATGAAATTTCACGGCGGTCCGTCAGCCTTACATTTTGCTGATGAGGAGGCTCGCCATGCAAAGCACACGCTAAAAAGAAAACCGAATATCGCAAACTCTTAATATTACTGAATACTGATAAATGTTAAAGCTTGACCTTACGTCATTATCAACTAAAGCGTGCCTAGTTACGGCCCGTGAGACCTGCGTGGATGTCACATCAGCGCTAACAAGCAGCTAACAAGCGCGCAAATATAACTCGCGAAAACTCCGCGACGAAAAATAAAAAAAAATCACTTTGACAGCAGCAGCCGCAGTAGCAGCATCAGCTGTGTCACGATTTTATGGGCATTTATGCCCATTTATGGGCAGGTTTTTGAGAGGCTAATTGTACGAAGGTCGCTACACTCTGTGGCATACGGTTTCTTTTCTGGAGAAACTACTGCACTTTGTAACAAGTCCTCTGGCCATTTCTCTGTTTCGTATTTTCTGGCACAGATTTAAAAAGATCTTAACTGTTCTAGACCTCATACATCTAAGCAACTCCGTAGGGATTTTATATACAACTTTATTCACCATCATACAATGGTAGCACAGTTAAACAAAAAAAAATAACTTTTATCTGTCCTTACAGCTTTAATATTTTTCATGTCACTCAATGTCGCCATTACTTCTTCCAATATACACGGACCGATATCAGCATGAACACCTTCTGTTTCTGGCTCAAGGTTTAAGTCTTCAGGTTTGCTGTCTGCAACATACAGTTCTTCTGTGTATTCTATTCATCGCTTTTTACTAGCTCAGGATCGGTGAGCAGTTTGCTGTTTTTATCTTCAACTGATATAGGCCTAGATTTCCTATTCAGACCGTTGGTTGTCTTGTAAATCTTCATCTGATCTTGCTTTTCCTGCTTATCCAGTTCTTCAATTTCTTCACATCGCTTTGTCTATTTGTCTTTTGCACCTGTGTTACTTTTCGTAGTTTGTTGTTTAATTTCCGGCATTTCTGACGTGCTTCCTTTCAACTTCCTTTGTCGTCTGATGCTTTCTTTTCCGCCGCTTACGATAGAAGTCATAAAAACGTAGACTATCTATAATGTATGAATGTATGTTATGGGCACGCATACGCTAAATTTTAACCGTATATCCACGCCAAACTCTTCAACTACAATTTGTTTTACGTCAAATAAAGAAAATTAGGTAAACTTTGGTTTACTAACAAAAGCGTTCCGTTGTCTAATGCTTACTCACTCAAAATCACATTACGTGCGCTGTGTGTAGGCTTAGGCTAGTGCGATTGCGTACGATCAGAATAATTTCAACTTCGTTATTGTTCTCCAAACAGACTAACGGCATACTTCTCGTTAGGCTGTGTTTCGAATTTTTAGTTTCTAAATTTCAAATGCGAAAACATCATATACACACTTTTTATCAACGATAGCTTTAACTCTGAAGGTTTCGAAGGAGGCGGATATTTCTAAAAATACGCGTTCTCGTCGCGACAGCCACACCGTCGTGTGACGACGCCTCATCGTCACGGAAACCCACGAATTTCCTCATAAACTTTATACTGCTTGAAAGCAGAGTTTCTCGGCTACATTTTTGATAATATGATTTGATTTTTTTTCAGATCTTTGTGCCGAGCTTCAAAAGACTTATATTTTGTGTATAGAAGTGCGTAATGGCCGTTCAACGTCATCTAAAGTCATTGATTTAATAATCTTAATGCCTGTCGAAATTGCCTATGTAACTTTTTATTAACTAGAAATACGTTCTGTGGAACGAGGTATCTGTCCCATTGCCACGCTATATATAGCCTAGCAGCTGCGTACAAGGGCGTATAGGTGCAAACAGGGCGCAATTATCTTTCACGGGGGCCGGGTTGTAGTCAATTTTCTCCCAAAATTCGTTGCCATGGCAACAGGGGTTGGCACGAGAAATTTAAATGACACCATCGGATAGCCTGGGACCGAAAATAGGCGGGTAAGTGCAAACAGCGCGCGATTATCTTTTGCGGGGACCGAGTTATAGGCCTACCGCTTTGAAGTGCCCATAGGCCGTAATGCAAATTTTTAAAAATTGGGGGTAAAATAGAAGGAATTATCAGATTTTTATCCAAATCAAATTTGATCTTACTTTTCGTGCTCCGAATCACTGTGCAAAATTTTATCAAAATCGAATCAAGATTGCGTTTACATACAGACTAAGAGACTGACAGAATGACAGACAGACGCAAGTAATTTTATAATCTGTCCCATGCTATGCTATAGCAATGGGACAGATAATGATCAACATCCTTTCTGAGATACGGCGACTCAGTGATTACAAATTGTTAATTTTTATCTCTGCCATTCCTTTAAACCTTTTATTTTTATTTTTATTTTATTCCCCCTCATTTAACGCCGTCGTTCGGGGTGACCACCTTCAAATTTATGGTAAAGCCTTACGGTTTTTGAAACTAGAGTCTTCCAGACAGTCGTCGGTGAAGATTTGATGATCCTAGCTTGCACCGTTTTGGACTGATCCACCCGTGTGACGAACAGACAGACAGACAGACGGACAGGATTGCGATGGCTAAGACGCAATGAAAGCAGTAGCTGCTTTCCCGCGTAATGATATGCAGACACACAACACAAGCGGACAAACAGACGGACGTACAGACGGCATACACTGGCATTAACCGTCCATGTAATAGCATATTGATCGTAAAAGAGTGTTTTTACACTGTGCCTGATCATTAAGAACAGCCATCTGCTGACTAAATGCTAACAGTACTGTTGAGAAGGGTGAAGAAAAAAGTAAGGGAAAGAGTGTTAGCGCAGACAGAGAGAACGGGCGAAATGAATAAAAACAAAAAAAATTTAGCTAATGCTTACAAGACGCGCGAAAGCCTATAGCAGTTCCGGTTCAGTAGTTTAGCTGAAAATTGGGGTGTTCACGCTAAGTTAATATACAAGTACCAAATTTTCTATCTGGATCGCATAACGATAGTTTCCTGGCGCCACCTCGTGAATGATATATATTTGTGTCGCAGCCCGAAATCGCCAAAAAAATCTATAAAACCCTCTATTTTGGCGTTCAAGGTCATTCAAAATCATTGAATTTGGCGCCAATCGAGAGCCAGTGCACGACTTCCTATTAGTGATTAATAGTAAGCTAAGCCCTATCTCGCACCGTTACTGAGATACAGCGACTTATTAGCCAAAATCGCAAATTTTGCCCACCCCCCTCTCATTTAGCGCCTTCGTTCGGGGTGACCCACTTCGAATTTATGGAAAAGCTTTACGGTTCCTGAAATTAGAGTCTTCCAAGCAGCCAAAGTAAAGATTTCGTAATCTTAGCTTGCAACGTATTTGACTGATCCACCCGGGTGACAGACGGTCAGACAGAATTGCGATGGCTAAGACGCGCTAAAAGCAGTAGCTGCTTTCGCGCGCAAAAAACGGAGAGGAGAAGAAAGATTTAGAGACCCGATATATTTGGGTAAGAAATTTGACAACTTTACCGATACAATTTGTTACAGCGAATTGATTCACAATGTCAATGTGACAATGGCTGGCGCTATACCAAATAATTGTTTTCATATTACGTTACATAGTCGAACCAAAGTTGAGTCAGCGTGACCATCTCTTCTTGGGAGGGCGCAGTGAATACCAGCGAAAGCTGGGATGTAAACTGTTACAGTACACCGCGCGATGCAATACCCCGTATCCGTGGTGTCGCAGTAAACTGGTTGTTGGCTAAGAAACGGAGATCAGCGTCGCCATATGGAAATTATGGTTCGGGAAGGATTTTACGTTTTTTACGTGCAACAGCAGCTACTGCTACATAGCGCGTCTTAGCCATCGCAATTCTGTCTGTCCGTCTGTCAGTTCGTTCGTCCGTCCGTCACACGGGTGGATCAGTCAAAAACGGTGCAAGCTAGGATCACCAAATCTTCACCGTCGACTGCCTGGAAGACTCTAGTTTCAAGATCCGTAAAGCTTTTCCATAAATTCGAAAGAGGTCACCCCTTACAAGGGCGCTAAATGAAAGGAGGTAGGAAAAATTTGCGATATCCAGCCGATACGGCGTTGGTTGAGCTAAACAGGTCATGCCCTCTGGTGAGTACGAGTAAAACATTATATACACTATAGCCGCCGGTCGTCTGGCGCCCTCTGGTGACTGACTTAGACTTTGTTTCACTGGGCTTTCAAACATGCACCGCTGTTGCACTTTCCCGTTTGCGTTAGCAGGGCTTTTCTTGTTCGCATGGTTGAGGGCTTGTCTAACTGTCATGTTGTCGATGCCTTGATTCAGTTGTTTTGTGTTACATGTGCGTGCACTGCAGGCGCTAGTTCGACCAGTGAAGTTTCTCGACGGTTTGACACGGAGCGTCTGTCGCTGCGTTCTCGTCTCGTGGCTGCTCGCTACGCTCGGCGCAATTCCTCACTTCGTCGTGTCCGTTCAGACGGAAGAACGCCTCGTGGCGTCACCGAACGATATCATCGTCTATCAGTGCCATCACGGTGCCGCATACACGGCCGCGTGGCAGCGCAAGCTCTTCGTCACTTTTGTGTCGTTCTATCTCTTCGTCAGTCCGGCCTGCGTCATGACGTATTGCTACGCCAACATCGTACGCGTTGTCGGGCTGAGAGCTGGTACATAACGAGAACAAGTTTAGTTGTTTCAGATTCGAATGTACAGGCGACAAGAAACACGTAACACCAGTGGTTAAAGTACTAGGGAACGCCACCTCTGGCTTTCCCCACCTCTGGCTTTCGCTCCCCATCTTAAGTTCCCAAAAGACGCAGCAAGGTGCCCAATAACACCAACGAGGACCCGAAGCCAAACTAGTGTTCCTTCGCCTTTGTTATTGTCCGGCTGAGAGCTGGTACGCATTCGACAAGGAACATTGACAAGCCACGAGTCCACTTCGTCACATCTCGAAGATCGGGCTCGGCATCCGATACGCGACCGGCAGTTTGCCTGCATGCGGAAGTCGGCGGTGCACGGCCAGACCACCAGCAGCGAAGTCCCCGTCACCCACAACGATGTCAGTTACTGCAGACGACAGATTCCCAGACGGACGCCGTGTCCGATCTCCCAAAGAGACTGACGACCACTCTGACGACGAAGCGCAGCGTTATCATGATGGCCATTTCGGTCAATGATGGTGATGTTTTATTCATTTATTTTTTATTTACTGTAGTTTATCAACGATAAATTTGTGATGATTGATGACGTAGATGGTTATTTCGGTCACGCTCGGCTTCATGATCTGCTGGACGCCGTTCTTCGTCGTCACTCTCGTCCGTGTTTATTCCGACTACCGGTTCACCTGGTCAATCGCCAAGACTGTCAGCATGCTAATGGTGCTCAGTCATAGCATATGCAAAGCATATGGTTGACCGAGTGGCTGATTTTTTGACATATTTTGGCTGTATTTTATAGGATGTTTGGGCGCTATAGATAGAGTACTATTATCATTGGTCGTCTGTATGTTCTTGGTGCTTAGTCATAGTGCCGTGAATCCATTCCTGTACATTATATTTTCGACACGTGCCGTGCAAACTGCTTTTAGTCGTCTGTGCCAGAGAGCCGACCCACGCTGTTGCCAACGCTGACGTTACGATCATAGCCTCATAGGCTGTTAAGGCGCGTATAGAGTACAAAGTAATACCCCGTTTACACGATCAAGCAATAATCAAGCAGACATCGAGCAAACATCGAGCAATTAGAGCACACGTCGTGCACGTGCATTTTGAATGCATCTTTTTGATGATGATGAAAATGATGATGAAGGACGAATAAACTTTAGCGTGGCGTTAAGTCCTAAGACTACAAGGACACGTAACAATAAGCTTAAACAGTGAAGTCACGTAGTACCGTAGTAGTCAGTGCAATGAGACGTTCTTAGTCATACATGTAGCTGTAAGACCGGGCAAAAAGTTCGGTTTTCAGTCTGCTGCGGAAAACTTGCAACGACGGCGATGACCGGACTGACTCCGGCAAACTGTTCCAAACCGATGCATTTGCTGGATGTTTGCTTGACGATTGCTCGATGTTTGCTTGATCGTGTAAACGGGCTGTAACCGAACTGAACTGAGGGTTTAGTTTTTGACGAAATGACCAATAAGCAGGCAGAGCGAACCCATTGGTCATTGTCTCATTGATTGCCGCGTACGTGCCCGTAGTCACGTAGACACTAGACGGTGCCTACTGTAATGCATGACTGCTTGCCTATTGGTCAGTTCGTCAAAAACTAAACCACGTACGTTCGGTTCAGTCCAGTTCAGTTATGCCGCTCTGTACGCGCCTTTACAGCTGCTGTATTTAGCTGATTCCGCAAAAAATCACGTACAACCAATAATATGCCTACTTACTTTTTGTCCATTAGACTAGCGTCATGGCAGAAGGAACAGAGGCCAGTTATCTCTTCCTCGTTCTCGTAAATTTCAGCTTGTCGAAAATTTTATACAAAAAATAAAACGATAAAGCTGCAAGTCCATTTTTGGAGAATTTGAAAGAAAAAATAGAGATTTTGAATGTCCGCATCTGCTTCGTCGAATTTTGCATCTCTCTGTCGAAAAAAATACAACTTCTTGCGGACGAAGGCGTCAGAAGTCTATCAAAGTTGGGAATGTACGTGTTGGGGCGTGGGGTAAAAGTACCCACTATACTGCGGTGGGGTCTGTGAAGAGGCTTGTTCTGCCCCTTTCCAGAAAATGTTTGATCTTTTGCTTCGAAAAGGTGAGTTTTGGGTGTCTGGGACGAAAGTGTGCTTCAAGCCTTCAATTGTTTTTCTGAGATGAATTACACTAACATTAAGTCTATTTCACATACGGTGCATAGATGTAAAAACATGTTCCAGAAAAAAACGTTAAAAAGTAAAAAAAAACATGCCAAAATTAAAAAAAAACGTTCAAAAACCTTGATAAAACCGTTAGCCTTAATTTTAACTCCTTGGCTAAAACCTAATGATGTAGGCCCCCTAAATACAGTATAGCTAGAAGTTAGAACCAGAGAGAGAGAATTCTATTTAATTTTTATTTAACTGTGTAGTCATAAGACCAAGTATCACTAAACTAAGTAAATAAACTACTGACTTGATGGCGTAGCATAGTGGTTAGAACGTCGGTCCTGGCCAGCGGACTTTCCTTATCCTGCGCTAGACTGAAGGATGGCTGCTTGACCACTTTGTGGGTACGGCGTTCGCTATCAGCCAACCAACAAGGCCAACTCAGCCTGTCATCCCTCCGGGGTCGGTTAAATGAGTAGTAACCCATTATATGGTCGGTTTCACAATGCGTAAACGCAGTCACGAAATTTGTATTGGAATATCTTGATAATCACCTTTGTTGCCAATTTTTCACAGAATCTCCTATGCTGAAATAATTTTCCAAATCGTTCAGTATTTGGCGAAGATACCGGTATTGACAAAAGTTTGTTGGCATGTTTTTATGGTTCACTGTGTAGATCTAGCCTAGTTAGGCGATTGCTGCATCCAACCCGAACACCCCCAAATTGAATCACTGGTAGTTTTTGCCATTCCCGACATTCCCAGAAAATTTCAGAAAGATCAGTCCATAACTTTTTGAGTTATCTTGCTGACACACAGACAGACAAACAAACATCTAACGGCCAAGTAAAATGTGATTCTTTTAAAAAACGACGAAGTTAGACTTTTTAACATGACTGCCTACCGATTTTTCAGCATTCAAAAATGTTCAGGCTAAAAATGATATTTAATTTTTAAAAACTGGTTATACGTTACTGCCGATGACGTCACCGTGACGTTTTGATAAATGGTAATTTATATTGTTTATAAATTATCACTAAATTATCGTTCCTTTAAAGCAATCGCCGGCTGCCCACCGGATTCATCTTCCAACAGAACGGCGCATCAGCAAACACAGCGCACAACGCCGCGCAGCGCACAGAACTGGCTGCGGGCCAGTTGTCCAGATATCATCACAAAGACCAATGGCCTCCAAATTCGTCGAATATAAACCCAATGGACTATCACGTATGAGGTGCAATGTTGGAGGCTTACCGCAAGCTTAAATCAAAGCCGAAAACAAGCGCCGGACTCAAGGAAGCGCTTCAGGTTATCTGGGGCACCACGACATGGCTGTAAAAAAATTCTCAAATAAGGCGACTGGAGGCTGGTGTTGTTGCTTGGAGCTAGTGGTGAACACTTCAAACATTTGCAGTGACAATGGAATTCTGGCATCTGATCATTATTTAACTGTGTTGTTTCAACGACGTTATTAAATTGGTGTTGTAGCCGGAACATTTTTGAATGCTGAAAAATCGGTAAGCGGTCATGTTAAAAAGTCTGTTGCTTCGCCATTTTTCAACAGAATTATATTTTAATTGGCAGTTAGATGTAGAAGGTTTTAATAAATAACTGTGTAAAATTTCGAGTTAAAATTCCAAACGGTTTCTGGGAAAACAGCAAAAGAATTAAGGGTGCACTTTTTTGCTGCATCCTGTATACAGCATAGGAATAAACAGACTAGAAAACTGTCTCCTAAGCTATAACTGAAAATAAACATTGATGTCCAGAACTGTGAACATGCCAGAATGCCACAAGAAGCAATAAAGAGAGGCAAACAATGGCAACAGATATATACAAACATAACGGATTAACTTTCACCACCATCATCAGGGACAACAATTTTCCACATGCCATGGAATATTCCGAGGAGCTGCAGAATGTGACCATTTCCGTGGAACTTCCAAGTTTCTAAGTAATGAACACACGGGACACACACAACTTTGCTGAATTCAGTGCTGATTTGCGATTAATTTTATATCCCAACTTCAATCCAAGTTTGCAAAGCTTTTACGACAAAAATGCCAATCTTCTTGTCTACTTCAGCAATCAGCAAAAATCCACTACAACACCAAAAATACTGCCACCGCTGATGAGGTATAAAATAATCAACAATTACTGAACATATGACAAACAGAGTGACAAGAGTTTAAAAATCCAAACCAAAAAGTCGTCAGTTTTCCTAGGATATATGATGCCTTAAAATTCTTAAAATTTTCTGTGGGAAAGCTGCAAGCAAACTGGCCCAGAAAATTCGGATAAATTTGCTGTAGAGTATCGTCGTCCCTAAACATCATCATTATTTATCATCATCATCAGGGTGCCATGGCACTAATGTTATCGAAGATCATGCACCTGGAGGAGTCTATGCCATATCTTGTTTTGAGTAAAACAGTTCCACTATTGTCATCATCATCAATGCCATGAAAGAAAATACAAGTGATCGAATTTACTCAAATTAACAGACTAAACTAAAAACACACAATCAGTCAATGTAGTGTGTACATCAAAATATGTCAACTGACAGAAACAACTAAAGCACTGTAACATATAACACTGTCTGTTGTACATACATAGGATCTTAATAAACAAGTCCAAAGTCTGAGTTAACAGTAACAATGATTAACAATGTGCAACTGTCCAATTTCTTTACATCACATCTCTTATGCATAGCGTGATGCAAGGGCCTACAGATAAATACAACGCCACCTCTCTGTACCACGTCACAGACTGCAATTATGGCATCGTCGAATGGACTGCTTGATCAAGGGAGCGATACACACACAAGACAACTTTACGAACAGAGACAAGGGGTCCTACCAACATCCTCATATTCATAACAAGCAAATTGTTCGTCACCATGTCATCTAGCTGCGAGCGGAAATAGTTCCAAAAAACAATAGTGCTCGGAAAAAAACAACAAGTTTGCAAATAAAACATCTACATGTAATCTGATGAATTATTACTGTTCAACTGTTCAGATGGTCTTTATATTCTCAGTCTTAATCTTCTCACATTGACAGCAGATTGACATATCCCAGCTTAACGGAACACGTCTTGAAGTGACTCACAACGTAGTCTTTCTTTTTGTAAAATTTGCCACATGACCCACAGCAGAATAGCTTGACATCAGAGTGTGTCAGAAGATGACGTTTCGTTTCATTTGTTGTACAGAAACGCTTTGGACAATCACTGCAAACATATGGCTTCACACCTTCATGACGATGTAAATGTACCTTAAGATCTCCACGGCGACTGAATTCCTTAAGGTCTCCACTGCGACTGAATTTCTTCTGACAAATGTGACATGTGAACCAAGTACCTTCATTGTGTGACTTCAGCAGATGTGCCTTGAGTTGGGAATCTGCCACTCTGCTTAATTACATGTGTTTAAAATGTTTAAAATGCAGTCAACAGGTCTCATGACAAACGAAACAAAACAACAATTGAACACAGTATTTACAAACAATCAAGCGTGCTGCAAGCAAAACTTGAACACTTAATTACTGATGCAGTCAAACTATCATTTTTAAAAGACTTATTGTTTTTCATGGACTTCGGGTTAAGCAAAACAAAAATAATCGCTCACAAAACCTCCACAATTGTGAAGGCAGAAATGTAACTTATGCCAAAAAAATTCAAACCACATATCAACCAAGTTTTTTTACCACATATCTGGCACCTGTAAAAGGTAATTGTGCACTATTTGCACCTACCCGTTTATTTTCGGGCCCGGGCTATCCGATGTTGTCATTTAAATTTGTCCCATGACGACCCCTGTTGCCATGGCAACTAACCGTTCTTATTCAAAGACGAAATTGGCTGCAGCAGACATTGTTACATCACACATAATTTTTTCCTTGCACCAACTTCCTTTACCTGGCCGGAGGTATTCTGAAAACAGTAAATAAATTTATTGTCATAAAATCAAATAACAAAAATTTGAACAGAATTACAAGACTAGCCGTTCTAAATACTTGAAAAATATTACTGTAGGCCTATATCCTAAACAAAATTTCGTTGTAGATACTTTTACTAGGTGCCAAGCTAAGCTAAGAGAAAGCCGTTTTCGAGTGTTGACTCATAATTGCCTTTACGTAGCATTGTAAACCGCGCAAGCCGCTTGTGAGAATGCGTTATATAAGTTTTCACTCTATGTAATTAAACGCACAGTGAATTTTAAAGTTAAGATAATAATAATTCAATTGTTTCTTTCGTAACAGTAACGGCCTATATATTGTATAGCTATAATTTGCTGTTACTGGCACGCTGTCAGCGTTGCAGCTGGTGACGTCACAAGCAATGCATAAACTGCTGCTGGCCTACTGACGTCATAGTCACTATGACGTCACGCCACTGCGCGCACATGCAAACAGAACGATAGACTAAAATTCAGACATGCCTAGACGTGTCTTTCTACCATGGGCATTAGCATTCACTGCAATATATGTGGTGTCAGCACGAACTGGTGTACTACATTGTTTCGGCTAGCGACTTGTTTTTGCATTTTTATCTCAAGTATTTAGAATGGCTAGTATTGTAAGGGCCAGTCTGGAATTCAACATGCGATAATATTGCCCCAAAGCCATTTTTGCTTTTTTCGAGTTTTGACTCATATCGCCCTTACATAGTTTTGTAAACTGTTGAAGAGTTTTTGCTCTGATTTTTGCTGTTTTTAGTCGAATTTTGTTCAAAATTTTGTTATTTGATTTAATGACAATAAATTTATTTACTGTTTCAGAATACTTCCGGGTGGGTAAAGGAAGTTGGTGCAAGGAAAAAATTATGTGTGATGTAACAATGTCTGCTGCAGCCAATTTCGTCTTTGAATAAGAACGGTTAGTTGCCATGGCAACAGAGGTCGTCATGGGACACATTTAAATGATACCATCGGATAGCATGGGCCCAAAAATAAACGGGTAGGTGCAAATAGCGCACAATTACCTTTTACGGGTACCGAGTTACAGTCAATTTTTTCCCAAATTTTGTTGCCATGGCAACGGGGGTCAGCAAAGGATAAATTTAAATGACACCGTCGGAAAGCCCAGGCCCGAAAATAGGGGATAGGTGCAAACAGCGTGCAATTATCTTTCACGGGGGCCGAGTTATAGTCAACTGTGTCCCAAAATTCGTTGCCATGGCAGTGAGGGTCGGCACAGGAGAAATTTAAGTGACACCATCGAATAGCCCAGGCCCAAATATAGGGAATAGATGCAAACAGCATGCAATTATCTCTTACGGGGACCGAGTTATACCGCTTTGAACTCTCAATTGGCTGTAATGCAAAATTTTGCATTTTTTGAATGGTTACTATGGCAACAGTGGAACTTTGACGTCACATACGTCACAGCTACGTATGGTACGTCACATGGAGATGAAATTATGTTCATTTTATTCAGAAACCTTATATTTATATCTGTTGCCAATACATTTATGTGGTCTTAAACCAACCATAAAAAAGTTAGTAAAAATTGAAATTTTCAAAGGCGGCCATCTTGAAAATATGCAAACTAACCATGTTCCCGGGGTCATATGACCGCCGATTTTTTTTCTGAGACTCAGCATGACTAATTAAAGCAGTTAAAGCAAAAAATGATTTGTTGGAATTTTTGGGGGTTCAAGCACATTTGACCCTATTTGACCGGTACCAAATTATACTGTTTGGTGAACAGAGGCACATATGTGTGTGAACAACTTACCCAAGGTTGTCATCTGGCAATGCTCTGGGCCCAAGTTGATCTGTGGACCTTTCGCTCACCATCTAGACCGTTAGCGTTATAGTACCAAGCCAAGTCTTGGCCATGAAAAATGTTATACATTTTAGTACTGGCTGCAATGGTCCAGCTAACTATGTTTTGAAAGGCTTCATTTTACTGCTACAGATTTCAGTGGGTGACAACTAAAAACAAACCCTTGCGGAAACCTCCGCAATTGTGGATTCCTAGTAAAAACACTTTTGCAGCATATGGAAAGGAATATTCATGCCACAAATACAGCAAATTTAGTTCATCAAACTAGACAAGCACTCATGCCACACATGTGGTAAATTTTGTTGCAAATGTAAATTCTGATGCAATGTATAACAAAATACACGTTGAGAATAATGTTGAACAAACCGCACTGCACAAAAAAAAGACAAAAACAGTCAGTCATGGCACAGACACAGTGTCTCTGTACAAACCAATCTACACACCATAACGTAGGTTAATGGCATCAGCAAATGCCACTCTGTCAGAGCATTTCTTGAAGTGATTTTTAACATCTGGTTTGCGCTTGAAGCATTTGCCACATGGACAGCAAAACTGCTTGTAGTCCAAGTGTACTGGCATATGCTGCTTCACCTTCACCTGCTGTACAGAAACACTTTGGACAATCACTGCAAACATATGGCTTCACACCTTCATGACGACGTAAATGTAGCTTAGGGTCTCCACTCTGGCTGAATTTCTTCTGACAAACGTGACATGTGAACCAAGTATCTTCATTGTGTGACTTCAGCAGATGTGTCTTGAGTTGGACATCAAATGTAAAACAGTCTGAACAGTATTACGGCTTTGTACCAGTGTGAGTGTAAACATGAAGCTTCAGTGCATCACTACGTTTAAACATCTTTCCACAGTGACGACAGTCATAAGGTCTTCTGCTGCTGTGTGCATGTCGTTTGTGTGACTGCAAGTTGCTGGACTGACTGAAGCTTGCATCACACAGTGTACACTTGTATGGTTTGTCTCCTGTGTGAACTCTCACATGACTGAACAGATCTCCAGACTGACTAAATGCCTTGTCACACTCAGGGCATTTGAATGGTTTCTCTCCACTGTGAATTCTGCTGTGTGTAACAAGGTGACTTGATTGTGTAAATCGTTTGCTGCAAACAGTACATACAAATGGTTTCTCTCCAGAATGACTTCGCCTGTGTGTTGTTAAGTTTCAACTGCTGCTAAAGCACTTTCCACAATCAGTGCACTTGTATTTACTGCTGTGAGCATTCATGTGCTTCCTCAAGCAATCCCGAGTGGCAAACTGTTTCTGACATTGACTGCATGAATGCATCTGACCACCAGCATGACGCTGTTTGTGAATATTCATATACTGCTTTGTTGTGAACCGTTTCCCACACACTGTACACAAATACGGTCTAGGCTTGTCATCATGTGCACGTCCAGAGACATCATCACTATCAGTTTCAACCTTCACTTGGACTGAACTTGAAGCTGCATAACATAGCACAAGACATACTAGAGCTGTTATCAGTAAGTAGTTGAGCTATCAAAGCATTAATTTTTTAGAATTTGTGTTAACGCATTGTGTTAATTTCATTAATAGTTTTAACACATGTTAACATTATATTGCTGATATTGCAGGTGGACTGCATCGAAAAGGTGACTGGAATGATGCCCAACAAACTCGTGGCTGTGTCACAGATTGTGACAGTAATGATCAAACAGCAACAAAACAACTTTTTATGACTTAAATGTTATTCCGTTTATTCAGTTTAATAAAATACTAAAACTCCTGCTTCACAGAATGAAGTAAATTTACGTATGTGTGTTAATATTTTAACAGGCATTAATTCTTTAATGCATTAACGAGTTGAGTTAATGCATTAATTCAACAGCTTTAGCAATTAGACATCTGTTACCAAGAAAAAATAAAATAAACTAGCAATTTGAGGCAAAGCCCAAGGAGAGTCCGCCCAACACGGTAAATCCAATTGGGAAATTTTTTTTTTTTTGGGGGGGGGGTTGAAACTCCCATCGTGGCAAAGACACGTAACTTAAACTCAACTACCTTACAATTCTTTCTAAGTAAATTTAGACTAAAAGTTAAGAAATAAGTTTATTTAATCGACATAGCGTGGAAAGCTTGTTAAGAATTAATCGTGTAATTAATTGATAATTTCTGCAACTATAGAATCACATGAAACATCATAAAAAAGTGAACATACCGGCACTTGAATGAATGTTTACATCAGAAAGTTGACTCATTAAGCTACAAAAATAAACATCATCATAGCTTGCAATATTGACTACATGCTTATCACATAACATTTTGCCAGATAAAAATTCAATGCTCTTTGTCATACACATAGCCATAAACAAAATGCAGTTTATCCAATTACCAGTTTGTAGATCAGATTACTCAATTAATTTCTGTTCCATTTGGTTTGTTTAAAGTTTTTATTTAGCATAGCTATAGGGGGCCCAGGGGCCCAGTTCCCTCTAATCTAAAAACAGACATTAAGCACTCAAAAAATAACTGAAATTTTTGCCACCAGATTGCCTAATTTAAGGATAATATTATGCACCAAATTCGATTTTGTCTGGGGCTCCACCCCAGGCTTCTCTGGGGAGCTCACGGTGCTCCCTCGACTCCTCAGCTGAATTTTATCAAAATCGAATCAAAACCTGTGACGGTAAAATAGCAATGAGACAGATAAATATACTTTAGTGATGACTCTATATCAGGATTTCAATTTTGATCCAATATTACGTGAGTTCATGTTTCGTCAAGTAGCAGGATTATCGCTTCGGTCGACACTTTCTCTTAGAATAAATACCAAGATAATCGGAAACATGAACTGAAGCTAGAATTCGGTGTTATATTTCTTCTAAGAACCAACATTTCCGATTATCTACCAGATAAGAAGAAAGATTATAGGAAACGGCAGCTAACACCAAAGTTAATCCGAGCATTACCGATTAACACCAGAGAGCTGCAATGCAAAAAATAGGCTATTTTCTTAATCCCTAGCGGTCAGAAACTTTCTAATCGGTTTTCAGTTCATCTATGGATAAGAAGTAAATTAATCGGATTCAGTTCTTAGTGGATGTCAGATTAAGCGGATGTCGATTAGAAAAAAGATAATCTTACTTCTCGACGAAACATGAACTCACGTATTGATACAAAATTAGAATTAATATAGACTCACTACACTCACGTATTGATTTTACAAAATATCATGACATCAATATCGATATCAATATTTTTTATCTAATCAGTATGTAAGTCTTACACAAGCACCGAAACAAGACACGAATGGATAATAAAATGTCTCTGAAAAAAGACTGCAATTAAATTACGACAGGCTTAAGAGCCGGCGTCACTGCATTTGCATCTTTCTTTCCAGTCATGCATTGTATTGAAGAATCTGTAGCAAATATTGAGAAAATATGGAAAACATTGCAATATATTAAAAAAGTCAATATCTGTTTCGATGATGCATTACTATATATTGACACTGAAAAAAATATATCGATACTTTCGAGATATCGAGTCATCACTAATATACTTCATTAATTCTACAGCCTTACAACGTGTTTCTGCACTGTGGGTGAATAGAAACAGAAAAAGAGTAAGCAGGTAGATTATTATTAATATGACACTAAAACACAATTTAGTACAGTAAGATAGCCCACTGCTCCGGTGGCGCGACATACTGCTGACAGTTGACTTAGGCCTACTGTTTCCGGTGGACATCTTCGTACTTGACCAGTTGCCGGTCGATCAACTTCGGTGACTTTGCAACCCCAATCGTTTTAGAGGCGGAACCCACACGGGACGTTCAGCTTAACCGAAGCCCACTGGAGTCTACGACTATCGCGAACCGGTTCTCAGGGTTGCAAACAGTGGCGGTTTTAGCTCACAATATCTGGGGAGCACATGCCCCGCCTGATGGCGAGCGCGGCAGCGTGAGCCTATAAAGGGGGATCTGAAGGCAGCGCCCCCAGCGGGGTCCTGGGGCAGAGCCCCTGGTCAAGGGGTCAGGCTTCGCCCCCTGAAGCTGAAGCACTTTTGGTTTTTTGGACGTTCAATAGAAGCCGCAAAGTTGGCCACTTTTATTAAATTTGAAAAAGCAAAAAAATCAAAAGATTGTGTTTTTCTTTGGAAACAAGAAATTTGAGATAATGCTCACGAGACGCGCGAAAGCCTATAGCAGTTCCTGTTCGCAAACTGTCAGTCTATCTCCAGCCATTTTGTCGCGACTTTTACGGAAGTACCGCTCTTTGATGCCCTCGTGCACAGGTTTCCTTGAACCTAGAAAATCAAGACTTGGACTACGTTCAATGCTGAAAATTTCATACGCAGCTTGTCCATGTCTATCTCAACTGGTTTCGGCGCAATTTGCTCTTGCAATGTGTCTCGCAGCCTGAAATCGCCAAAAAATCCATAAAACCCCCTATTTTGGCGTTCAAGGTCATTCAAGGTCATTGAATTGAGCGCCAATCGAGAGCCAGTGTTCGACTTCCTATTAGTGATTAATAGTAACCTAGGCCTTATCTCGCACCATTATTGAAATACAGGGACTTATTGGCCAAAAATCGCAAATTTTGCCCACCCCCCTCATTTAGCGCCCTCGTTCGGGGTGATCCCGTTCGAATTTGCCGTACTCTGATGTTCTGTTTTTAATTTCTCGTTTGCATACTGTGCGAGATTTTTTTCGTGTAGACCAACTTTGTGTACGATGACATAATAAATATATACACCGTGGTCCAAAAAACGTGAAAATTTCTTTTGAATAGCTCCGTGAAACATTGGCCGATTTTAATAATGTTTGGTATGCAACATCAAGAAGAAATTTGATGCAAATGACTGTAGTTTTGGCACGAAATTTGCCAATTTGGTCAGTTTATTTTTTGGAAAAATAATTAAAATTGTTGCCACCAGATCTTATTGTTTGAAGATAAAATGCACCAAATTTGATTTCGGCTGGGGCTCCGCCCAGATCCCGCTGAGGGAGCTCACAGTGCTCCCTCAGACGCCCTAGGTGCATTTTAAAAAGTCCTACTTCTAAGGGAG
>Ga0209367_1002023_pt1 | contig 26212 bp, 10 predicted proteins | sample WorMetLIZISLAND2_FD_187412 | JGI IMG/M metagenome (GOLD analysis project Ga0209367, IMG submission 187412) | Marine gutless worms symbiont microbial communities from Max Planck institute for Marine Microbiology, Germany - Olavius geniculatus... ... | reverse complement strand
ATAAATAAGGTGATAATACACCTCCTTGTTTTGTACCGTTACCAATGAGAAAGAAGTCAGAAATAACATTTCGCCATCTAACATAGCCCTGCTGTTCTGTGTACCAGAAGACTAACAGTCGCACGAGAATTAAATCAACCCCATCTGATAGTAACTGGTTGAAAAGTTTCCAGTAGTTAACTCGATCAAAAGCTTTGGTGAAGTCAACAAAACAAGCAAAAACATGGCTACCGTGACTTGTGTAATACTCAATACCCACGGTATCTTACCGTATATAACACCACTCTTCGTCAGAAACACACAAAACATTTTTTGTGCAACTAGAAATACGTTCTGTGGAACGAGTTATCTGTCCCATTGCTGCGCTATAGACCTGATGCGTTTGACAGACTCCATGCAATCACAATCACCAGAATCGAGGTGTGGGGTTCTTTTTCAGACGTTTTGAAGTGAAAAGAAAAGGCCCTGTTTGTAGGCCAACTACCTGTGGTCCTGGCCACATGTGAATCTAGAAGTGACATTTGGGGAGCAGATCGCGTCGAGGCGCCAAAGGCGCTGAGGGGGTAGTGTCACGAGGGGATGGGGTCTGGAAGTGCCCTCTCCTCAGAAATTTTTTGATATTTTAATGTCGATATAGTGTATTGTGTATTTTTGTGAAACCGTCTGTGCTAAATATCGTGTTTTTCTCTATTATCAAAAACGGTAAAAACAGGCCTACATCCTGAACGCATGGACTGCCGTAGACATTGACGTGAACGCAAAAAGCGAAATTCATTCTTTAGGTCTTATTTACTGCTTACAAGACTCTCAGTCTCTCATAAAGACAGCAAGAAATGGGAGTTTGTAGGAACGAGCGGGCTGCGGCCTAAAGGACCGAAGACCAAGGTCATGCATTCTTGGAGACGGAACAGCGATCGAGTCCTCTCCCCACCACCTATTTTAGTTATAGGCCTACTGCACAAATTTGCATATACAACTGAAGAAAGGAGGGCACTGGATAGGCAATTCAAAGCAAACTGCGACCTTTGGCATATGGGACATGGCCTCCTTGCCCCCTCTCCCAATCCGCGAGTCACGAACTATGCGAAAGGCCATGAAATTTGTAGTATTAAATTGGTACGATATTGTGGAATTGGAATATCGAATAACATAGAATACAACACTGTTTGCAACGGCGTTTGCATTTTGCATGTCAGCAGTACGGTACGAGCAAACTGGGCGCCTATTCAATACCGATATCGGATAGTTCTTTGCTATTTCAGACTTGACATTTCTAATACTAATTCCACATTCTTTCGCATTTAATAATCTATAAAAGCTTACAACGAGTCTGAAATAACGAAAATTTTCCCATCAAGGGGGGGAATTTGTCAGGAATTCGCTTAAGAGCTTACATCACTTTCGCTTTCTGTTTCATGCACTTACGACCATAGAAATAATTTCTATGCTTATGACTCCTGATCACAGACCGTGATTTGCGTTTATTATTGAGCTCAAGTTGTACATCTTCCAATGCAAAAGTAGTGAACTGTCTACCGTGCCCATTTGATAGGCCAGATTGCCATCTCGTTGTGCCCTATGCAATATAAATTATTGGCTTGGCAGAGAAATTATCGACCAGCACTCCAGCAGTAGGCTATCATGCAAAATTACTAGCACAAGTCGCAGTAAGCCTAGCGGTTCTCAGTCAGCTCAATAATAAGCACTGTACCTTCGTTGCGCATTGCAATAAGTAAAAGATTTGCTACGTTTACCAACAACGCGGTTCCCCCGCCAGTTATCTGTTTGACAAGCTGTCGTTGCTCGTTATAGATCTATTAGGTTTTTTACAAAATAAGTAGGAATTCGAGGTCAGAGCCAAAATAGTAAGGGTACATAATAATCCTTCAGTTGGACGTGCAAACAGTTTATAGGTTCCGTTTTTGGCAGCTTAGCACACTGTGCGGCAGTGCGCATATTTAGACAGAGTCGACTACTATAGGGCCTAAACCGATGGACTAAATAAGTTCTAGTTATATCCCTTTACTGTCTGACATGTGTCTGTGAAACTCTAACAGGAAAGGGGGCAAAAACTGATAAAAAGGGCAGTCTGAAAGACGGCAGATCCTTCTGGCACCAGGGTGCAATGATCACAACAAACAATAACTAAAAAATGTGTAACACTGATATTAACCAATTAACAATGCAGAAACGTGACTGCAGCCTTTTATCCTCAAATGCAAAACGAGTATCAAGCACAAGAAATTCTGCTGCAGCTGTTATTAGCAGATGCAGCATTAACTGCGCATACACTTTGTACTGTTGCAATCATATCACCATTATTATGGTGGCCGTCCTAACAAGCTGTATTACGGGTCTCGCCCACCTGTCGAATGTGAGTGCCACTTGAATGTGGTGCTCTTCGTGTTTTCTATCTTCCTCTTCTGTTACGTTGTTTCTACTTCTGTCCAGAAAGGTCCTAACCACACTGAGCTTATGTTGTAATGTGTGGTGGGAGCAGAAATGTACACCGTGTCTCAGAAAAAAAACAGTCAAAATTGTTTTTGTCAATGCACTACCGTGTGAAACATAGATGTTCCAAATTGTTGCATAGCGCTGAGTTATTTTCCAAGTAAATGCTGTAATGACTTAATTAAGCACAAAATAAATCTCAGTGTAAATTATTTAGCAGAATTATAAGTTTGTATAACCACTCAGTTGCAAATCGCCAGAATTTATGTCCAAAGTGGGCCCCACATACAAAGACAATGGCTTAGATGCAACACCACTGGCTGATAGCAGAATCAACAATGACTGATCAAATGGCATTCACTTACAGTTGTCTGCTGTTTTAGCCATAAAATATTTAATACCACAAAATTATTAAACTATGTGGCACCCTCTGGCGAACTGATGAAGCATAGGTGAGCAATCTGATACAAATAATCACCGCGTAATGTAAAAATTTGGAGCATCGACGTTTCACACGGTAGTGCATCGACATAAATTAGGTGAGGTGGTAAATAAGTGCACCTTGCATAATTCTATCTTTTTATGCTAAAAATTGTTAAAGTTGATGGAAATTTGTCATTAATTGTTCATCTGCATGGACGTCAGGTAGCATGACATTTCCACGAAGCACCAATTACACTGCAGCAGTGCAGCTTATGTACACTGTAAACTGGGTGGTCCATAAAGAACAAGTCCTTAACTTTCAAACATTCACAACTTCATCAAATATTAACTAATTTTCAAATCTGTTAAACTAGCCACATCAGTAGCAAACTTGGAATAACCTACACTACACAACACACTCTAAACGCATCGTAAAATACAGTCAGCTACAAAATATACTGAAAATTACATTGTAAACCACTTATTTTAAAGCTCAGAAAAGATTACACTGGCAGTATGCCTGCAAGTTTTCCAGTACAGATCATTTATCATATATCATATTTCACATGCTTATGGTGCGATGGAGTCTGTATAATGATCACCAAATTGTGCAGATTCATTGCAGAGTGCATTGGTGAAAGAATTTTGAAGATTGGGGCATATTTTTGGGCCACCCTGCACTACAACTGAATGCAGTGCTCCAGACTGCTCCTATGGCGAGATGTTAAGAACTGTTGCAGTCGGTGTATCGCTCAGAAGCAGACGGCAGCTGTGGACTCGGTGAATGTTTTCATCGTCTTCGTCAAGACAATATCAACAACTGTCGCCATTTGCTCACTCTGCACAAGCAAAGAAACGACTGCATCCTCACACACATGCAAAGCTGCTCCTCTGAATCATTTCGCTGTATTCAAAGGAAACTGAAGTTTATTACATGGGGTGATATGCATAGTTTTGAAAACTGTTAGTGTTGACCAATGCAGCGAAGTGTGGTCATGTTGATTAACAGTTCAACATGACTAATCTTCTCTGCAACGATCGAGACTAATAAAAAAACTGTCCAAATGCTTGATTTATACAATGCATCATGCACATAAGTTCCACTTATTTAAATGCAACCTGTTGATAATAATCAACATTCAATATTTTGCCAGTTTTGCAAGAATCTGAAAGAATAATTCGCCATTTTTGTCAGTCATCGGCACACTACCATCAAGAGTACTAAACGTGGTCAGTGCAAACCAGAAATATGCCAACATGAGCTTGAATCAACACAAGGGTATTTTAGTTTGCACCAAAAGTGAATAAATAATAAAAATGAACATTGTTACAATAGCGCACACTAGTAAACTACTGTGGCCTCTTTTTTCCGTACAAATACAATAATTCATACTGTGCATGAAAACATGTTAAAAAACTGTAAAATACTGCTTTAGCCTAGTCAGTGGCCACAGTTACGAAAGTGCTATAAGCAAACTAAGTAAGACTATATCAGTGATCGGACCAAGGCACCAACTCTCGAGGCCAAGGCCAAGACCAAGGCACTAACCCTCAAGACCGACGCCAAGGCCAAGGCATATAGTGCACTGAATGCTGAAGAGGACACTTCAGAGGTCCGAATAAGCACACTACAAAACATACAGCTCAGGGGCCAAATTTTCGATACTTCTTAGGAAGATCTTTGGAAGACTCCTTTTCCTAAGAAAGTATGCAGATTTTCGAAAGTTCTTTGGAAAATGTCTTTGAAAAAATTTGAGAAAAAATTCCAAAGAAGATTTTGAGAACGGTGCGCAATTTTCAAAACTTCTTTGGAAACTTCTTTGGAAGAATTTAGGCAAGTATACAGGAAAGCAATAACCTTGTCCTACACAGAGAAAGCTGTGTAATAAAACGAAATTTGCAAAAAAGTACACAATGTTGACACTTAGCTTAGACGTCATATGTGACGTCATAGGTTATTTGCATAACGCTGCGGTAAAATCAACAACGAGTAAGTAAAAAAAATTGACGTTTGGTTAACTTAAAAAACGAAGCGATGTGTAAAATGCGTTACTCGTGGACGTGCTAAGATAAAAAGTTTTCCAAAGAAGTTTTCCCAAAAAGTTTTGATTACGTCACATGGTCGGTATAAGCGCATCTGATTGGTTGAACTAGTTTAGGAAGATAAAAAAAGAAAAAGTTCTTTGGAAACGCAAAGAAAGCCGTCGAAAATTCAAATAAGAAAACTTCTTTGGAATTCCTAAATCATCTGACATAGGAAATCTTTGGAAAATGTCTTAGAAAAGTTTCGAAAATTTGGTCCCAGATGTACAGAGTGGGCCATAAAAACCATCCCCTGTATTATTCTGTTTAAAATGCTACTGCATTTGTTTATATGAACAATATGACACACCATATAAATTGCTAGTCTGTTCTGCACATATTGATGTCAAAACCTGATGAGTATGTCAAAATGTTATTAACAAATAATACGATAGAATCAAAGCACCCCAACTGTATTATATCACAATGGTGAAGCACACATAGAAATACGTGCTTGTGTAGGTCTATATGTCTAAGTAAAACAGTGAAAACTTCATACAACAACAAGACAGTTTTCAATCTCAGTCGTCACTTTTATAAGCTGCATTTGTCAGCTTTTTTAAAGAATAAAATGAATAAATGAACTGATCAATGGCTCTATTGATTAGTTGTTGATCGAGACTGTCCCAGCAGGTACACACTCTGTCTTTGAGATCCTCCAAACCCACGATTGAAACTTTGTACGCATCTTGCTGCAGAGCACCCCAGACAGTATAATCGACGGGGTTTATGTCCGGACTGTTCGACGGCCAGACAGAAGGCTCGATAAAGTTGGGTACATTTTGCTGCAGAAACTCAACCGTTAACTTCAAAATGACGTTACACTGTTTTCCCCATTGTGTTTCCTGTAGAGTTGGGTTGCTTTCATTTATTTTATCCCATTACAAAATTATTGAAAATATTTGCATGAAATTAGCACATGTTACATAGAATTGATTATATTTCAACGTGCGCTATTCACTTCAAATGTATATTACTCTTGGAAGACATAATTAGCTGACATGTAGGGGGACGGTTTTTTATGGCCCACTCTGTAGAATCTTCTATTAGGACAAAAAATTTCAATAATCCTGTTAATCCAATCATATTAAACATCAGTCTAATCTTTACATTATGCCATGCAAGCTTAATAGTCCATCTCAACTTATCAACTGCAGTAACAAATTTTGCTTATTGCATCTTAGAAAGAACAGATTCTCAAGCACAGGGTCTGACATTTTTGAACGGTGTGGGCGCTTTATAATGCTGCCGTGTGAGAAAACTCGTTCTACAAATGCTGATGTAGCAGCAACACTGAACAGGCGAGAAAATAGCGATCTAAAGCAAATGCATTCTATGTCAGAGAAAAAATTTTGTGTCTTTGCAATCGTCAAAATTTATGGCAGAAATGTATTTCAACAGCTTGAGATCAGGCAGAGCACTAGGTGGTAAACTTGCTGCAGGATTAGGCATGCTTGTACAACAGCACCAAAGGCCGGAACTTTGCCTTGGAGGTGAGTGTCTTGGTCTCAATCTCCTGACAAGACCAAGACCAAGGCAGTAAAAATCTGCCTCGAGGCAGCCTCAAAGTAAGGCATTGCCTCAAGGCATCACATCAATGGACTATACGCTGCAAAAGATATCATACTACAGCCAGATGTGGGAGAACAATATCTGATCATCAAACCTGTTTCACTGGTCCGCTCTCTCTTCAGTGAAGAAAAATTGATGTTAATTGGGGAGGAATGCTTTGACAAGACTTTCTGATTGTCCATGTATGGTCGCAGAACGTCCGGTATGACAACTGTTCCATTCTGTAGCAAACAATCAGAAAAAGTCACATCTAAGCACATTCCACTATTGGCATCTTAATTAATTCCATTAACACTCATAATAACAAAATGTAAGTAAGTGAAAAATATGAGGCAATAAATTTGTTTGCACTTTTTGCATCATTCAGATACCATTAGTTTTATTCCCATAACTTGCGATGGTCTGACTAACCCACTAATTAACCAAACTAAACAAAACTTTTAAAAAATACACAAAAAATTTCACTTTGCATACAACAAAAAATTCATTTTGGTTTTACAGACAAACCTATGAGGGGTGTTCAAAAAGTTTTGCATCCTGATACATAAATCTGAAAAATTTATCAACATCTATACACCAGTAAAACATATATTTCTCACATATTCGTTTGTTTATCAGTGCAAGTGACATACTCACAGATTGCTGATAGTTTTCAAGGATGGCAATTATTAACCGAGGCACAGCACACGCAGTTCCATTCACCTGTATTACATAACCAGAGTGAGCATTGAAAGATCTCAGTTTTATATACAGGGTGGGCCAATAAAAACATGGCAGTTTACTTTTGTCCATATCTTCGCCATTTATTGACCGACTTTCAAAATTTTTTTACTGGCACACTCTGCGGACAATTTGCAATAATGAGATTATTACACATCCCACTATACTGTAAATAAGTCTCTAAATTACCTTGTAAAATATAGATAAACAATGCATATACAACGATAATAGCAAGCAAACATTTTGATAAAATTAAAAAAAAGCACTTCAGACCAACATTGCAATAAATAATTTGTATGTCACTAGACTGTATGGGTCTAACACAGTCTAGTGTCATATGGATTATTCATCGCAATGTTGGTCTAAAGCATTTTTTTATTTAGCTAAATGTCTGTTATTATTGTTAGTTTTTTTCTTACATTTATATTTCACAAAGTAATGTAGAGATGCATTTACTGTGTGGCGGGATATATATAAATCACATTAATGCAAATTATCTGCAGAGTGTGCCAGTGAAAGAATTTTGAAAATCGGTCAATAATTGGCGAAGATATGGACAAAAGTAAAGTGCCATGTTTTTATTGGCCCATGGTGTACAATGATACGTGCAGAACTAAGCTTATAGCAGCTACAACTCTGACAGCATCACTTTAATCTCTGCTTGAAAAACAACAACAAAAACAAAAACGTTGACACAAATATGCAGATTTTAAAATAATGGAAACACTAACAATAATCGCATCAAATACAAAATTCATTAGTCAATTTTAAAACGATATAAATAAAAACAAAAAAATACATCATGTAAAATTGAACAGACTTCCGACTATGTGGCAAAGTTTCATGGCAATCGGCTGAGGGAGTTCAAAGACCTTGCATTAAAAATGAGAAATAAGTAACAGCAGTAAAACATAAGACCTCCCATTAATAATGCACAGGTGGCCTAAAATAAAACACAAAATACACTGTACACCAAAAAAGTTATGACAAAACAACCTACAACAAGATCAGTCTAAAGTTTAACAAAAACTCACCGTGTGACAATGCTTTATGTCACCACGCTGTGTTTGATATGTAATGTTAAGACGTCGGCTCTGGAAATCTGTGCAGTTTGATGCACTTGAGATCTGCAAAATGCAGACAGATGCTCTTTTTTCTGCCTAAGTACACACTGGACGACTTCACTTTTTGACTTAAACAGGTACATAGACCGAAGTTTAGGCTCAGCGAAAGTCTCAGCAAAAGTCTAAGTCAAAAAGTGAAGTCGCCCACTGTGAAACAACATGTAACATAACATAAAGCTAAACTGAAGCACAAGGCCCACCCATAAAGCAGCGCTGATCTCAATTTCCTTAGCCCTCAGCCAGACATAAGTTTGCACCCCCAGACCACGAATATGAATCTAGTTATTCTGCTGTGTGCATGTTAACATCCAAGCTTTTACTGGTATTTACTGTGCCCACAGAAGGATGGCCAGGCTGAGTTGATCTGGGATGCTGGTTACATACAAAGGTTGTTTACCCATCTGCAATGGTTACATACCCAAGTAAAAACCAGGCTCAGTGTTGATTAACGTTTATGATCGAAATGTATCAACTACTACATTAAGCAACCATATGCAGTATTTTCAATTAAAAGTTTAAGTTATTTTAACAAGTAAGCGAATAATCACACCGTTTTCAATTTTCACAGTATTTAGTATTTTCATGATAAAAATACAACGCAACATACTTCGCCCCAGAACTCTTTCGCTGGGAGCCAAGCTTCCATGTCATACTTTCTGTAAGCAGACGCACCAAGCTCTTGACTCGGCATATCAAGGACCCTACAAGCACCGTGAAAAACAGTGACATTGGTCATTAATGTGACATAATATATGCAGTTTTAATCACTATTAGAGCTGTCAAATTAACGCGTTAACTTTATGCATTAATGCGTTAATTTTTTAATGCGCATTAATTTATTAACGCATTAAGTTAACATGCATTAAAAAATTAATGCACAAAATACGTAAATTTACTAAACTCTGTCAAGCAGGAGTTCCAGTAGTCCATTAAACCGCGGTTATTTGACAATCGAATAATATTTATGTAATTAGCAATAGTTTCGTTGTTGTTCCATCACTACTGTCATGGTCCTGCAACACAGACACAACTTCGTGGGCTTCATTTCAGTCACCCTCTAGTCTCTATGTAGCCCACAGACAATATATAAGCAATACTAATGTTGCATAATACTGCGTTAACAAATGCATAAAAAAATTAACGTAATGCCTTAACACATTTAAAAAATTAATGCTACGACAGCTCTATATGTGTGTAACAACTGCATTCTGGCTTTTCCTAGAATCAACAGAAGCAGAATATATACTGTATGTGACTGTATAAGCAGCACGTTTCTATGGTTTGATATATGTTTTAATTTTTATTTCAAAGCAACAGTTCGATGCAGTTCGCTGCCTTGTTGTTCTGCCATCATCGCTTACTCTGTATGTGTTGCTTGCCTATGCTTGGCGTCACTGAATAACGACGATGAGGATATCCAAAATGTTTTGCAGTCCAACTGTAAGCTTTCCAGATGGCAAATGGCAAACCTGAAATGGAGTCCAAGTTGTTCAAACAGATACTGCTGAATTTTAATAAAGTCACTCAGTGCATCATCGCTTTCACGTCCAGTCTGGTTCGCCGTCACAGAAAACATCTCCACCTGCAACGAAGGCTAAAAGTCAGACTCGTGGCCAGAAGTGCTTTGCTATCCCCGAGATGGCAGAAATCCATTGCGCACACCAGTAAACAACTAAACATGCGGTTTGCAGCTATCAGATATACCACCACCCCAATCAGCCACATTAGGCCTCCTTCTCGCTATAATGTAAACAATATTACAATATTATTTAATATCTCTGACAGAGTCACTGTAGTGAATGATAAAGGTTAATTTTTCACTTGCGTGTGTGTGTTTGTGTGTGTGCGCAAGTATGTATGCAAGTATTGTGTGACTCACAATGCAGAGGCGCAGATGACATGACGTCACAATAGCAATAACATCATTACACCACCAGCAGACTGTGTCTTGTCTGTGAGGCCACAAGCAGCAATGTGCGCTGTGACAGCGCTATAGTTATAGCTATGAGCATTAGAAAAAGAAGAATTTCAGTTAATTATTTCAATGTCAGAAATTCACAAAATGCGTTTGAATTAGTATTTTGTAAAAATTCACTTGGCGGAGATATGCACTCTCATGGACGCCTTCCAGTTTACGAAGTGCCAACTTACTTTTGCAACTAATCAACACGGGAAAACCAAGTGCCTTAAAATACCAATAAAATAATACCAACGGAACAGCTGACAGCCTGGCTATGCATACTACTGCAGCAGACAGTACAGACAGCAGACAGGAAGGCATCATACTTTTGTGAACTGATGAACTCTGTAGATGCCACGCTCTCTGGAGATGTCAGCAGTCTCAGCGCGGAAACAACGACTGCACGTCACAATCCTAAACACACAAATGATTGATCGCAGTGAGACAAGCCATTCAGTATATCACACTGCGTCAACGATATACACCATCATTCACCAAATAACAAGTTAACAACGTAGTAACAACAGCACTGTAACAAACGATACAAGGCCACAAACATGATAAAGATCAAAGAAGTTCCAAACCAATGTTAAGTTACCTTTGATTTGTCGGCTATCATCTTACAGCAATTGTTACAGCATCTACCGCTCTTTCTATTCTTTATTTATGTTTTTTAGAACTAACATCTATGAAGAGCACACAAACTACGTGGACAGTTAGCAACTACCACTAACAGTACTGTTGTGCTTTCCTATCCTACATCAAAATGCTTATCCATTAAGTTCCAACTCTGCAACAACTTACTCGAAACTATACAATACACACTAAACAAAACATACAAAAACAAACCAACCTTTTCGGTAATTCATCTTCATGAAGGCATTCATTGAGAAAGAAACCTACAAATATTAAATTAGCTCGTACATGAAGACATCAATATTTGATTTCTGTATAGGGGCATCACAAATCTGAATGAGAACTCCACAGCATTAATAGTAAACAAGTAAAGCTCTGCTAACGCAAACAGGCACGCGTAACAGCGGTGCACCGTCGTACGCTAGTGATGCGTAGACTTCATCCATAGATCTCATCCGTACGGCTTTTGGCTAGTTTCACAGAAGGTCCAGTAAAACAAAATAACTCACCAGATGGCGCCAGACGCCCTACGACTAAATATGTAGGCCCTAAGCTTATGGTGTCTTACTTTACTCACCAGATGGCGCCACTATCTCGCTCTGACACCGCCGTATCAACTGGATGTCGCAGATTTTTCCTACCCCCTCTCATTTAGCGCCCTTGTTTGGGGTGACCCCCTTCGAACTTATGGAAAAGCTTTACTGATCCTATAACTAGAGTCTTCCACGCAGCCGACGGTGAAGATTTGGTGATTTTAGCTTGCACCGTCTTTGACTGATTCACCAGTGTGACGGACGGACGGACGGACAGACAGAATTGCGATGGCTAAGACGTGCTGCAGCAGTAGCTGCTGCTGCGTGTAAAAATGCATTTATATAAAGGACACTTAACACCGTTGCTTGGCCAGAACAAAGGGCAACTGGCTTGCAGCAAGTCCTGCTGCAATAATTCCCAAAATTATATTTTTAGTGACCTAGTCCAAAGTCTCTAAAATACTGGTCAGTAGTCAGTTAAAAAAGTCATACTTTACACAAACACAGTCAGTAATTTTCCCACTAGAATATTAAACACACAATGGCAAGCATCCTTTTTTGAAAAATTATGACAGTACCTTGCAAGAAATGTGTACATCAGCCATTTATTGGGTAAAACATATAGATAATTTTATAGCATCACAAAAGAAGTATATAAACAGCAAATCCACACTGACTGACCAGCAATAGGAAATTCGCCGGTGGCTGCTAAACAGACATCTCCATGGACTTCACGATCTAACCAATACACCTGAGAACGTTTCCCTGACGTCTTGAAACCACATGCTTCCTGCAAACAGTTTGAAACATTCCAGGCTTCCAAGTGCCCTACCCCACCCTCACGCCAACTTTTATTGACGTTGTGTGCTCTACAAATTCACCTAATTACTTACTTACTTATGAATGCTTAAAACTTGTCAATCCAACATTAAAAGTACTACAAAATAGACTTGCATGACATTAGCAACACACGCTAACAGAGAGGAAAAGAAATGCAAAATTTATACGTTATGCAGATAATCAATGTAAAATTGACAGTCAGGCGATATAATAATATGAGTAACAGACCTGTCAAGAAATAACAAATATGTCATAAACAGTAAAGAACTAGAGTGTACTTGTAAGAGTGCATATCTCCACCAAGTGAAATAATTTAAGCATTATAACTACAAATCCAACTACAACAACAACTACTACTACCACTATGCCTACCACTTCTATTAATTTTTGGCCAAGTTCCATAAATGTTATTGCCATAGCAACAAAGGTCGATCACAGTAGAATTAGATTGGCCTCATCAAATAGTCCATCCCCCAATCTCCTCCCTCCCCCCATTAGATGCAAAGATCTCGAAGATATCTCTTAAGGAGATGTCAGACGAACGACAAAATCGGCCAATTTTATCTGCCGACAAAATCGCCCAATAAAAATCCGTCGTGTGTCATGCAAAAATCGCCCGATTTTGTCAGCCGACAAAATCGCCCAAGTCTTTCGGCCAAGATAGAGCATGTTCTATCTTCAACGATATTGTCGGCCGACTTTTTGTATATCGGACAACAAATTTTGTTCACGTTGCCATGGTGATTGTTTACAATGGAAGATGAATATTTATTTTAGTTATTTATTGTGTTTGTTATTTATTTTCGTTCATTAGATGCACAAAAAAAGTGATGCAAGTATTATTTTGCGATCTGCATTCAGCTGTTGTGCTAGCTGATATCGTACGAAGTAGCAGACGAAAATATCGGCCGTGTGTCATGGTTCACCGATTTTGTCGGCTGATTTTGTCGGGCAACTAAATCACGCCCACAAAAATCTGACGATTTTGTCATTCGTCTGACATTGGCTTTATACAAGCCAAGTTACAGCCCAGTCTGTTTCAAATTTCACTGCCATAGCAACAGCAGTAGGTCAAGGGTAAATATGAATGACATCACAATAGCAATGACGTCATGGATGCTGAGTCACTGATGTGCACAGACACACACACAGACAAAAAAAAGTGATCTCTTAATCTCCACCAATGTTCACTACATTCACATTGGCAGAAATAATTAGTCAACAGTTAACTTACTAATAAAACTAGTTTACATGAAAATCAGTTTACATCTCAATGAAAAGAATAAAAAACTTACTATAACTCCTGGTCGTATCATAACGGGAACTGACATCAGATTAAACTTCTACAATAACAAAACTAACACAAATTAACACCTGTATTTTGTGGCCATGTAAAATTTTTATTCTGCATACTAAGATGCATCACTTTTTACTATATTAAAATAAGAACTGTGGTAATTAACACAAAAAATCACCAGCTTTCAAATACGCTGAACAATGACCACTAAAATTTGCCAAAATTGATACATTAACACAAAATATGCTTCAAACTAAAACACATTTGTCATTCTGTGGAATGCAGTATCTATCTCACTGCCAATATATACTTGTTCCATTTAACTGGCATTAATTAATACATCAATCTGCCGATACATTTACATAGAACACGCCTTAAATAATGAACTGTTCATAGTTTTATCTTGCTGAAGTTCCAACACAATCTTAAGTGAATAACTGACAAAAACGTCATTTGCAGTACTAATGATTCTACGACACCATGTATCACCAATTCATGAAATAAAATAACATAATCAACGAATAATAGTCCTGACCTAAATACTATGAAAAAACGAACACTTAATGAACATTTTCTAACCATATTACAATGAAACTGCATACACTGAAAAATTTTATTTACTTACTTATTTACTCACTTATAATTAACTGCTGGTCCAATTTTCTGAAAGACACAAAAAGCCAATGCTGACATATTTCTTGAGCAAAGTGTCCAAAGTGAAGCAAACAAGAGCTTCTTCCATGCGAGCGAGATCATCCACGAAGTAGTAGGTTTTTGATCCCGTCGTATGACCAACAAACCTACAAAACATATCTATGCAAACTGCACACAGCACAATTGACTGCAATTTGTAAAATACACCCAGTATATCTTAGTATCAAAACATGTCCCTGGATAAACACAAGATTTAATAATAGAGAGCTGTATAAAGTGATGAATATAAATTAATCAATTTTAGCATTATTTGCCAACATGTCTACTATTCAGCCATTCTACTGCCTTCTTTGTAAACAGAAGTTGTAATTTCATAAATTTATACAGATTATTAACAAAGCACGTGCTTCGAGTAATGAAGTGCATTGAGTGATGACTGACTTACTGAGTTCGTAGAATGCTGTAACGCTGACCGATCTGAACTACTGTTCTTGGTGCAAAAGAAAATTCTTCAACACAACATCATATTTGCAAATAATGCAACAAAGTGAAATCAAATGCATTCATGAGACTTGATGACACCATGACATCTGCAGTGCACATGTAGTCTGTGCAAGTCTCCAGAATAGCATGATCAGAAAGTACAAATAAAAAAGGTCACACTCTTCACGATAATTAAATCATAAATCATAACAGAACGACAAGAACTATCGCACAATTAATATAACCCTTTTGCACTGGAAGGTGAGAAGATACAAGAGAAAGCTAAGAAAACAGCCAAAAGCAAAAAAGATGAACAACATCAGTGTCGTCAGAGGATATAGGAAGAACATGGACACTACCTGAAGGTGAGAAACCAAAAAACTGGCGACAAACCGAACAGGATGGCATCAACATGTGGCCAAATGCACAGGATGCGCACTAGATGAAGATCTAAGGGACGATTTATTTACGTCCAGGTTAATGATAACTATAGGTTAAAATCGGTAATTCCAAAACGTAACCTTTGTCGCGTTGATTCATGACACATCAGTAGGTTAACTCAATCAATTATCTCAGACTTAACTTGCACAGTTAACCTCCCAATTTTGCGAGGTTAATCTGCAATTAGTGCAAGATCGAAGCTGATTCGTATAAATATCTGCAAACCTTTCACAGTCGTAGATCGATGAACCAGAGGAGAAAAAACCGTGACAAAGTTTTGCGTAGTGAATTCTATCATTATAGCCAGCGAAATTATCATAATATGATAGCACTTTTTCTATGGGCGCAATTCACCATGTTGCTGTGAATGAAAATGCCTCACGCGAAACAGTTGACTTTCACATAAGGGCGATGCGCAGTAAAGCTGACAATATTAAAAATTTGTGTAATAATCGTAATTGCTATTATGTATTTAAATTGTAATTTTCAGTTTCTGCGATGTGTTGTATTGCATTTATTGCATCCTGTTGGAATACACTGTACATTAATTGCCATTTAAATATCCTTTACTACCCATACACACGCCATTTAGTTCATAAGCCTATAGTGGGCCGTAAATGAACAGCCACATGACTAATACCGGCACTCAAAATGCTTGATTCATGGCATGGTTATATGGATGACGTTTAATTCGGAGATTAGCAAACTCTGGTTAGTTTTTACGTGAATAAACACGACAAAGGTTAACTCTGGACTTAACCTCGTGACCAAGATAACCTAGGTTAGGTAACCTAGAAGTTAACTTAGACATGAATAAATTGGCCCTAAGAGATTGCCATTAAAGTGATGTACGACAAAGTTATCAATAATGCAATTTTCAACAATATGTACTTCCACAAAATAATCCAAATAAAATGACATGTTATTATGAATGTACCTCGCTGCTGACCACAGATGTAAACCTGTTTAGCACACGATTCGTCACCAACAGGCTGCAAACACAACAGAACATACACACAGTAATGATGCTTATAAGGCATTCTCACATTCACATATCATGCAATGCATCACAAACTGCAGCATATTTAACACTTCTGAACTGGAACTTAGTAGCTTGAATATGCGTATGCAAGACACAATTTTCACAAAATCTAATAAATGGTCTTTTCTACTAAACACAGAAGATCGCACTAACACCAAGGTGTTCGGTGTTCGGCTGGCATCACTTTTATATGACAACTAGCAAAGACTATTCAACTAACAGTCACATTTTGTTCATATATTCTGAATTTGTATTCTTTCAGCTACAGCTACTAAAAATTTTGCATAAATTCATTGTCATATGATGGAGTTATGAAAGAAAGAAAAAAGTGCCTTACTGACTTTTCTATGTAAACACCATGTAGTAATGAAATTACTGCAAACACACTAATATCTCAAGATTTTGCAATCAAAACTTCTTATATAAGAATACAAAACTAGAAGTCACTAAAAATCAAAGAGTAACTCAAAGCCAGTGCATACACACAGCCTGTGGGTGAGTCTTGTTTGGTATATCATATGCAGCATTCAGTAGCTGCTGCTTCAGCGATGAATATCCACTGCTAGCCTGCAAAACAACTGCTTCATTATTCAATTAAATTAACATTATCTTCTACCATCATCATTACTTCAACAGAAATATTGTCACTAGCTGTCAACTGTCATCGCAGATGAATATATATGAATAATATCATATGACCATAACATAACACCAAACATTTACTGTATGTCAAACAGATCAAAATAATACAACTAAATTGCTGGTAATAATGATGATTAAAACAATTTTCAAATATGGCTTAGTTATAGTACCAATTCTGTCTGAAGTTAATTCTCAAAAGCACACGACAAGCAAAACGCATGAAAAATCATTCCTGTAGCTATTTCTCTCTTTATAATTAAAGACCCCAGTTTTCACAAGCAAATTTTTCCAAATTCAGTTTGCCAAATTCCACAGCTCATGATAGCGAATTTTCCTAATTTATTGGCATGTTATCTATGAAGTAAATATAAAGCTGTTTGGATAATTCAAAGTACCCAGTATGAAAGCATATGTCACACTGTAATGTTCAATAATCAATGATTAGCTGACTAGTGCATACCTAATCAGTGTCTTGTGCTGCAGTGTTGTTTTGTTGACTGCTCAAGTAGTTGGTCGATTTAAAAAAATTGGCAGCTTTGTCAGAAAGCTTTACAAGCTTGTATTTAAATTGCAAAATGAAAGTAAACACTGGCCAATAGTGAATTCCATGAACTTCCCACAGAACATAACAAGGAATGCTCATGAGATGCGCGAGGCGAGGGCATATACCAGTTCCTGTTGACAGATAATCTTGGTCTATCTCCATCCATCTTATCGCAATTCACTCTACTGCAGCCAAAAATCACCAAAAAAATCACTAAAAGCCCTTTTTTGGGGTTCAAGGCCATTCAAGGTCATCGATGTTAAAGTTCCTAAAAAAGCTCATTGCCAGTGCTTGCCAGCAGCCTGTCGTGTCTGTGCCTATCTGCAACCATTTTCACATTGGATGAACCAATAATGGTTGAATAACGCCTTTTTAAGGGGGTGCCCCTGTTTCATCCCCTCATTTGCAGGGACACCCTTCACCCAGTGGCATGTAATTTTGTCACGTAATACTAGAGACACTAAGCTATCATGTGGTCCAAACCAGAACTCTCTATCTCACGTGAGCTTAAATCGGTACAAGGTCGTGATGGACAAATGGACAGGCGAACAGACGAACAAAATTACCACAGCTAATATGTGCTACAACTATACTAGCTCTCGCGTGTAAAAAGCTACAAATATTGCCCAAAATTCTGCACCCCACTGAAAACATGCACTGGCAAGTGACTAATAAGACAAAATGAACAAGTTAAATGCATACCTTATCTGCAACTTCTAATGACTTTTTTAGAGATAACTACAAAGATAAGCACATGAACAACATTGGAATGAGATACATAAGACTCAAATATGAATTTCTAATGTAAATTTCCGCAACTATGCAGCAGCCAACTACTCACTTGCTGGGTGAGGAAAATGCATATTTCACATTTCATCCAAATATCCAAATTATACAATGCACCAATGTATTACTAAAATTATTGCACGTACTGGAAAAGCATCTGATACACCCTCTCAGGAGTGAACGCCATAATGACGTGATTGATGTCATAACTGAAAAGTCACAAAATTGAATATATGTAACAAATTTCACCACAAACAAAAAACCTAATAATTGGACTTTTCAGGTTTATTTAGGTTTTTTCAAAAATGTAGGTTTTTTGCAAAAATTTTCTAGCCCTGCTACTACTACTACCTCGGGCATCTTGAATTTTTACATGTGACAGCATGTAATGCTTTGTGCATCTTAGTCATGCTTTGTGCGTCTTAGTCATCATCATAGTGTCTGTCTCTGTCTCTCCGTCTGTCTGTTCGTCACACCATTAAGCCCTCTGACAATGATATAAGCTAGAATCACAAAATCTTTACTATGGGATGCCACAAAAACTCGAGTTTTTTGTGACAAAATTTCAAGCCTCTGTGTTACATTGATCGTTATGTAAAACTATACTCACAACTCTGTCAATGTCGCCGACATCTTTCCGATTTCTGATATTTCTACGAATTTCCTCAGCATTATGCTCACTAAGGTATTTCCAGTCAAACTGTGCTTCAGGCATATCATGTGGCTCATCCAATTCACTGACAGGTTTATTCAAACCACTGTGAAACATAAACATTCACAAAAGTGATTGAAAAACGTGAAAAATACTGACAACAGTCAACATAAAAATATTGCAAAGCAGTAACAAATAAACATGCCACGATCAGAATAACTTCTTAAATTACATAAATAGTGAAATTCACCAATGAGCATGTTGAGCAAATAATCGATGACTCATCTGACTCAAACATCGTGACAAATACAATTCAGTATGTGGTGTGTATGTCAGAGCAGTAAATCTTCGCATGACACACAAAACTGTCATAATTCTGCAGTCAACTGCAAACAAACAGCACATTTAAATAAAATGAAAAGTAGTAGCAGTTGCATCAATAAATCATGTTTTCCACCGACACAGTCAGATATTTTTGCACTCGAAATATTAAACATGTCTCACTATTTCTTAATCCATCATATAATGCAGTTGGTAATTTCTGTGTACAAGAATACATTCATCTAAATACACTAGCTATCAGTGGCTTTGTGGCAGGGAGAGTGGCATTTTAGCTTATTCAGTAAATTTAATGCTAGGCTACCGTCTTCACGGTACCGTAGCCACTGCGCTGATAAAAACGCGCAAAATAGTTTTGCCAAAACGTGATGCTAAAATGCGTCTAAATTGATATCTGAGTCGCCGCGATGCATCTCTATTGAGACTCAAATTCCTTAATGTCATGGTAATAAAAAAACTGCGCAAACTGACTTCTAAAAACCGGAAAACACGGCAAATTTTTGATTGCATCTAAAATGAGCTCTTGAATTAAAAACCTATTTATGTTTAGGGCTGTTATTCTATTATTTTGGTAATCGATTAATAAACTTCACTAATCGTCGATCATTTATCGGTCAATTAGATTGATTAACTTCAAACGTATGCTCACGTGTCATCTTTTTTCAGCTATCTACATTTTCACTGCGACGTCCAAGTCCGAACTTAATCCGAAGTTGTAACAAATTTACTACATTGTCGGACTAATTTTTAACCGACCGTATAGTTACCATTAACGGTCAAGCTATTGGCACGAGTTATCGTCCGTCTGCACGCTGTACACTGATGCCCAACTGGCAGGACCGATGCTGTCGTACGACACGTGAGCTTTGCTCAAATTACTTGATGACAACCGTTCGAACGTGCGGTCCGTCCGAACGGTTGTCAAAACCTCCAACCGTTCGGATGAGCCGTCCGTCCGGACCGCTGGTGTGAACTGGGCTTAATTATCTGCCTGAAAGTAGAGATAATGTGCCACTTAAAACAAGTATACAAGTGGACATTAAATTTTGCGGCAGAGCCCAATTTAGTCGACAAGGCGCCGTAAGTCCGATTAGGGAAAAATTACGGGGTCTATTGAAATTCCTTCGTAGCAAAGTCACGTGTTCCGAATCCGAACTCAATGCATTAGCACTCGCAGTGTTGACATTAGGTAAGTCAACATCCGCGCCCTTACCTTCGTTATTAGTGGACCAAGTTCATTACGTTTTGTTCAACGCGGGAGGGATCGTAGTTGATAACGCCGTTTACCGCTTGTTGATATCTCGATCAGTTTCAGGGGCATGCACGGTCAAAGTCTGAAGTTGACCAAAATCGCGCCTGATTTTAGACGTTTTTTGTCCTCCCAAATTATTGAGGTGCGGACTCCCCAAAAATTTATACTCATATTATCATGCCAACATTATGGCACGTCATGTGGAAAAGTTTCCTGGGGTTACTCTCCATACCCCTAAAGTTATAAGTGCACATTCGCTGAATTTCAAGACAAATTTTGACCCCTGCTTGGCGTGTGCTAACAAGCGTTTGTCATAATCTGGCGCGTGTAAAAATTTGAGGGCTTTCGGAAAAAGTAGATTGTGGTGGGCCAAAATGCACATCCGAAACTTTATCTTAAGTGGACCAAAGGTCACCAGACTGTGATTCTTGTCACGTTCTTTCAACAAACACGGGAAGAGTCACAGTTGATCGCCTAGTTTTCCAACTTTGGATATCTCCATCCGTTCCGGATATATTCGCGATCAAAATTTGAGGCTGTCCAAAATCGCGCCGAATTTTGCATGTTTTGACCCCCAATATTATTTTTTTCTGTGGGGGTGCCTCTGAACTTTAAGAGGAAAATTACAGAATTAAACATGTGGCAAAGTTTCACAGCAATCGAGTGACGAAGCTAGGAGATCTCGCAGTGAAAAAAAGAATATGGTAATACCAGCAAAATATAAGCATGTGGGGAACAACCGTTGCAAAAGGACTAAAAAGCACATGGTATATAAGATGACAATGAATAATTTGCAAGACAATATCATCAATATGATACGATAAACGATTTGCATTGCTCTGACAGGCAAGATGTCAGTTTAATCTAGCACACAAACTAAAACAACTGAAATGTTTTAAATGGGAATGAAAGAAAATGAGTTGTGAGTACTGTTATGTAAAACATGACAACATCCATAAATAAATGCTTATGGTAGAGCCAAAAACCTGAAATCGGAAAAATTAAAAAGGAAAGAAATAACAGCAACTAAAACTAAAAAAAAATATAAACATATAATTTCATATGCGGATGCAGTTATGCATGAACACACAAACGATAGTGCAGGCTACATGACCAAGCGTGAAATAAGGTGCATTAAACCACTGACCAGAGTGGGATTATCAGTCAATCAATAAACAAATGTGTAAAGCAACCTTAACAGAATTCTCAGAGGTGTATGTAACGAGTAGCCAGGTACTACGGCCCAATTAAAATATCGTCTACTGATGTCATTGTTTAACAGTGCCGAAGGAGATCATTCCACATCGATAAATACCTTTAACACTCACTTATTCCACTCCATAGTCCAGACGGAGGTTAAATGTACACATACTGTAAAAATTTGGAATAGAAGCATGTCCCAAATAAATGCTAGTCCCAGATACGAACTGGGGGTACAAAAGCTTGTACTGGTAGAAGCTGAGTTCGATTACAAGCCAGGTGTCTTGTCGGGTTCCAGGCTGGTATAACTAAGACATGGGTAAATGTGACACATGGGATTAGGAGATGACAGTTTTCTGATTATTATAAAAACATGGTAAAGTACCAGTAGGTCACGAAAGTCCATGTAACTTGTACCAATAGAAACCAGGGACTTCTATTCTAAGTTTTGCAGTATCACATATATGCCGGTTTTCTCCTGGACGTCACAAGTCACAACACGTCGTGGGCAGGATGTAGCTTGTGGACTGGAGGCATGCATAACTGAAATATCCTTGCCGTATCGTAACCACAGACATCAGTTTCATGAACCAGTGTCTGTGAGTGAATACTGTTTACATTTCACTATTCTCACCAGATCAATGGCATCAACGGCGCCACAAAACCTTGCCAAGTAATTGAGTCCGGGAGTGGATTCTAGTCAGACTTAAGTTCTTATTTTACCTGATTAGGACTCAGACTCAAACCTTCGTGACTTGGACCCAAACCCTCATGACTCGATCTCTAACCCACTAGTTTGAGATCAAGTAAGAAATCTGTCATTATTTTGTTTTTCTTTCATTTACTGGGAAAATTTTTGAATGTTTTTTTTCTGTTCTGTCAACCTGTGTTTGCTATATATGGACCCATGCAATGATGTAGAACTTTCGAGTCCTGCAGTAGATCTGAGTCCTTATTATACAGGACTCAGACTCAAACCCTTGCGACTTGGACTCAAGACTCAAACTAAGAAGACTCAACTACATCACAGCTGAAAACTGAGAAGCTGGAAAGTATGTCTCTAAATTTTCTTTGTTTTGACTTTCTTCTTGTTAATATCAGCCACCAGCAGCTCGGCTGCCTGGGAGCCAGTGTCAGTGGAGGTGGGGCTTGGTTGACGATGTGTCGCCGCTGAAGTCTGTGATGACGACCGACTGATGAGTACCAGCTGAAGTGACGACAGCATTTCTCTCAGCCATGGCACCAGCTGCAAACAGTCCACGTGTACGTCATGCTGAGTAAATACAGTAACCATCCGGTGCAATTCAAATAAATTAAGTTCAAAATCACAAACCGCTTGGCAGCCAGGCTTTGCCCAGTCCTGCTAGAGAGCTTAATATGTATGTAGACTTTTCAAGCGTGCAGTTCTATGCACACTTTCTAAAACTAAAAATTTTGGACAGAGCCCAACATAAGTCAGCCCGGTGCCATAAGTCCGATTGGGAAAAAAATTAGAGTTGAAATTCCACTCGCAGTAATGTGACGTGGCATGAACACAAATGCATTGGTCAGTACAGCACGTGCATTATTGGGTCAATACGCGTGCCTATAACTTTTTTGTTAGTGGACCAACATTCACCAAATTTTTTCGCCCAAAACCAAAGAGGTGGAAAAAGACAAAGGGGGAGGGCATGAAAGAAAGTAGAAAAAACGCATAGCTCTGTTCAGCCGATGTCTCCCAAAACCTCAATCTGGCCTTGAAAATGTCCCTTTAGCGCTTTAACACAGTTTGCCCAGCCTGCAAAAAAACACTAACAACTCCCACAAGTTTACTTCTGCTAACCATGAGTAACTGCATGAAAATAACAACAAAAGCAGTAGGAGCAGCTTGAACTGAATGTTTTTAATACCTTCTGATAGTTGTAAGCCAGGAAGAGAATGACAATTGTCAACGGCAACATCATGAATGAAGTATGAGTCAAGTCCTGCTCGACGACCTTACGCTACACACAATCAGCATAGCAATCATCAATTTCATACTGGCTTCATGGCACAGGGGCAGCGACAGCAGGCAAATGCTCATTACCCCCTCTGAAATTTTAGCACATTGGAACATTTTCTTCTTGTCAGAATTGTTTTTCCAAAAAAGACAAATTCTGGAGGCAGAAATCTACCACTGTAAGGGAAAATCAGTGGCAAAATTTAAATTTGTATTGTGTATAATTTCCTGACAGAAATTTTCAGCTATCTGTCGGAAAATTGCAATTTCCTACCCCCTACAATCTTATGAACCGATAACGCTGCTATTAATATCTGTAAAAAGAACTTCACTAATACAGAATCAACAGCAAACCACACACTCAACATGGTCTACAAAGTCTCCAAATATGAAAAAAGTTCTTTTTATTTTAGTAAGAAAACAAAAGACATAAAATATCTGACACAACGAACGCAATTAGCACAAGAAAATGACTCAACACACCACAAACACAGCTGATACAAGCAATGCAACAGGATATATGCGGTCTTTTGTCTTGCGTTGCTCTGTCGAGTTGGTCCGTTGCGTTCGCTGCGCCGCATAGGTAGCATCTGTTTCGTGCATTGCATTCATGATGTTCACGGAGTTTCACCTATTTTGTTCCTTGCGTTTACTGCACTGCATGTGTTTCATCTGTTGTGTGCATTGCATATGCCGTGTCCATTGCGTTCATTGCATTACACGTGTTACGACCATTATGCTGTCCGATCCGTTTATTGCATTGCGTGTGTACTGTCCACTATCGGTTGCATTGCATCCACTGCATGCATGTTGAGTGATTTAGGAAAAAGCAAAGTGGATTAGAAAAATGTCAAGTAGACTCTGAGAATATCGAGTAAATTATGAAAAAGTGGAGTGGTTTAGGAGAATTTTGAGTGGCTTGCAAGAATGTCAAATAATTTGGGAGAATTTGGAGTGATTCTAGAGAGTTGGCGGAAATGGTATCAGTACCGTATCACTCACCTATACCTATATGTTTTTGGTGGTTTAGTTCCCATAGTGCATAAAATAATAAGCACCTTTATAAAAATAAACTGCTACAGCAATATCCATCACTGTTCGTACTCCAATGTACTACAAAAATAAACTCTCAATTGAGCCGGATACCTGTGCATCAAAGTGCAGTGTAAAATGCCGATAAGAGACGTTTGCAGTGAACTGTACTTCAGGTAGAGTGTAGTCATATGTAGACGTGGACAGCGATGACGTCAGCTTCAGGACATAGCCCTGCAATGAGTGTGTGTGACATTAAACTATGAGATGGACTGCAGTGACTACTACCTCATTCATTTATGTTACTTAGGCAGAGAGCTCTATCCCTTCTACAGGCCTTGAACCTGTAGCCGATGGGTATATACAGTAAAGCATGAAATAATGTTTGCCAGAATTGTCCCATATGTGTGCTCAGGTCAACTCAGTCTCCAACCCTCAGCGGGATGCAAAATGAGTAGTAGCTCAAGGACCATGGCGTGAAGCCTAGTGTGGCTGATTGGGGTGGTGGTTTGTCTGCTGGTTGCAGCCTGCGGGCTCAATTGTTCGCTGACACAAACAACAGATGGCCGCATAGTGCGCTGTGGTATCATTAGTGCATGCAGATCAGCTGTCACTTCCAAAATCAGAAAGCACTTCTGGTCACACAAGTATGACTCACACAGACAGTGCTACAGCAAGTATCTGACCTTTAAATTTACGTTTGCATTACCAAAACTAGTAACAAGGAAAAACAGCATCAAATGGGACCTGGTTATTGATGGGAACTGACGGAAGATAGAAGAATGACGTTGGTCCGAGTGAGACTGAATGGACGGGAGAATCCTGGCTGGAGTCTTTGAACAAATAAACCTGGTCACAGCATAACAGACAACTATTTTGAAAAATGATGTGGCAATGAAAGTTTGATTAAAGTACTGTGCCTGTATATCTAGTGCACAGGCTGCTGCTATTTTCCAATCTGCATCCTTAGCTGGCGTTGCTATGCAGAAATTGCCTAAATCTGATTATTTTCTATAATTACGGGTGTATACCTTGCCAAAACTCACTATGAAAATTATTACCCCAAAATGGTACCAATGGCCCAAATTTGGAATTCTGGCTCATAGACTAATTTTCGTTTGGTTGCTGAAATACATTGCACTGTGTTCTGTGACTAAGTGTTGACAGTGCCTTATATTTTATCTTACTTACTTACTCAGATGAGCAGAGTGAATCATGTACTTGAGGCGCGTTTCGCACTTTTTTCTCTGAGAATCTCTGAGAATCTCAGAAATTCTAACCTAGAAGCGCATTTCGCACTTTCTACTTCTCTGAGATTCTCTGAGAAATTGTAAGCAAGATTTTCCTTTGCTACGTTATGCTAGCTCCGCCCATTTGCTTGTGAGTTACATCATTCAAATAGATACAAGAAATTTGAGCAAAGCTCACGAGACGCGCGAAAGCCTATAGCATTTCCAGTTCAGTAGTTATAGTTTCGAAAATCGCATATCACTTGGACTCGGCCCATCGGGACCATAATACACATCGGC
>Ga0209367_1002021_pt1 | contig 26213 bp, 26 predicted proteins | sample WorMetLIZISLAND2_FD_187412 | JGI IMG/M metagenome (GOLD analysis project Ga0209367, IMG submission 187412) | Marine gutless worms symbiont microbial communities from Max Planck institute for Marine Microbiology, Germany - Olavius geniculatus... ... | reverse complement strand
GGGCAACCCTGCAGGAGTTAAGCCACGCTGCCGTAGATAGGCAGCGGTGGGCAGCGATAGTAACAATGGCGTCAGACACCAACGGGCATTGAGCCCACGGTTGTCGATGATGATGATGATGATGATTGATCTTTTGTGATGATATCTGGACAGCTAGCTCGCAGCCAATTCTGTGCGCTGCGTGGCATTACACGCTGTGTGTGCTAACGCGCTGTCCTGCTGGAAGATGAATCCGGTGGGCAGCCGGCAATTGCTTTAAAAGAACAATAATTTAGCGATAATTTATAAACAATAAAAATTACTGTTTATCAAAACGTCACTGTGACGTCATCAGCAGTAACGTGTAATCAGTTTTTGAAAATTAAATAGCATTTTAAGCTTGAACATTTTTTAATGCTGAAAAATCAGTAGGTGGTCATGTTAAAAAGTCTGTAACTTTGTCGTTTTTCAACAAAATCACATTTTACTTGGCAGTTAAATGTAGAAGGTTTCACTAAATAAAGCTGTAAAATTTCACATTAAAATCCCAAATGGTTGCTGAGAAAACGGCGAAAAAATTTAGGGGTCCACTTTTTTGCCGCACCCTGTAGTTCGTGGGCCCATCAGCCATCTCAGAGAGTTCCCAGCAACCACTGGGTACTGAACGTCAAGGCAGAGGTGGCAAAGAGCACAACTACCCCCACTCACATGACCAGTTACTATACTCACCAAAAGACTTCACAGTTCCCACAAGAAACTACACCTGTCAGCAGAGCAGCCACACCACCCCGGCCACGCTCCCGAGCCAAACAGGACGTAGGAGAGCACCGCCCTCATCTGGGTTTTCAAGCTGAGAGGAAAACCGATTAGTTGTTAAACAGCATCATTTACGAGAAATTTAAAAAAAAATTAACCCTTTCGCTACGACTTCCGGTTGAATCTAGCGAACTGGACAATAATCAGTAAGTAACGGCCTATGAGCGCGTCACTGCAAACGACGCAACCAACTTTTATCGCGCGATAACACCAGGAAAATTGTTTAAAACAGAAAACATTTCGTTTACATCCCCACAAAGAATATATATTATCATGCATAGAATAAATATTAACATCCAAAAATAGAACCAAATATTAGTGATGTTCCCGTCAACCGGGTGCAACATATATGCCAACTGTCCACGCTTTGTCATGCACATAAATTCACTGTTTTGTGTTCCAATCAGCGCTACATTAAATATAATAGAAAGATTAACAATTTCAATTATACTTTGTAAAGAAATAACGGCATATGAAACTTTTACTGGTGCAGATAGTGGAAATAGAGAAGATGACTTGATGTACAGAAAGAATTTTTTCTAGAAACAGGAAATAAAGATGACCTGTCTCTCACTCGTTGTATATTTCTATTATAAAATCATGTATGGTACTTAATAAAATTAGTCATGGGACTATATGTATCTGAGACAAATAAACGTTCTCTAGAGCTACAGAATACTGTATTTCGTATTCTATATAGGCCGTACGTACAGTATAGTAAATTTTTGTTTGCAAGAAGTGATGAAACAGAGTATCATGCCCAGATCATGACGATGAAGATGAAAAATGATGATGACCATCCCGTCCACCACAACGTCACACAGCCCACAAAACATGCAAGAATAAAAAGAAATTAATTTAGCACAAACACACATACCATGATTGATAACATAGCATCCAATACAACTAAGACAATTGCCAGAAAAACTTGAAATCATCTATCTCCTCCTGCAAGACACAAAAAAGCTTGTAACAAGAAAATTTTTCCGCAATTTTAATTCCGCAAAATACGCCTTTACGAAATTCCGCATACCGCAATCCGCATTCCGCATGTACACCTTTCTTCAGTCGTAGTGATTGCAATCTAGGGATTGGATTTTCAATCCCGGGATCCGGGATTGAAAAATTTGTAATCATGGGATCCCGTTTCGGGATTAGGCTTACAGATTCGTCATTATTTTGGTATCCCCAATTGACATATTTTATGCACAAGTCTCCCACGAACAGTATATAAGAACTGTAGAGAGTGACACTGTGACAGTGACTCTCGAAATACAAATTTCCGGCGACAGCACGAAGTGATCTAGCGTTTATAAAATATTTTATTCATCAGACGGCAAAAAAATCTTATTGCTGTCATTTAATACGCGAAAAAGTACAATTTTAGCTAATTTTTGTAATTTCGAAATCTCGGGATTGAGACGCTGCCAATCCCGGGATTCGGGATCCCGAGATTGCAATCATCGTTTTCATCGGACGCAGGTTTTCGCAACCTTCAGCTCGGGCCTTCTCGCATTTTCCGATTTACGTTGTTGCATTGTTGTGAATTGAAAACGAGGCTGTTGATTGTGTGTGTGCGTGATCTAGTGAAGAATTTCGTGAATAGATCGACAAAATCATTGTTTGCAATGTCTACCAGATCAAAGGCTGCACTCGAAGGAGAAGGTAACTTTACGGGGAGAGTTTTGGAATGTTTATTTGTGGCCACCGTACTGTTATTTATGCAAACGATGTTTGCCGACGTCACCCGCCATATTGTTTACGACTCTGGTAAAAAAAGCGGATGAGCCGATTTTCGGATATTACGTCAGATTTGGAGATATGGTTAGGAATAAGGTTTGGGGATGGTTGAATTAATAAGTTATAGCTTAATTGGTAAACATACAGTTTAGCGGCCTAAACAAAATACGCAGTCAACTTACTGCCTATACGGGCCAAAGCGTGCATGCGGTCAGTTAACCCTAACCCTAATCCTAACTCTAACCCTAATTCTAACCTAACCCTAACTCTAAACCTGAGCCTAACCCTAAGCTTCGCCTGTATATAGGCGGTAAGTTGACTGTGTATTTTGTTTAGGCCGCTAAACTGCATGTTTACCGCTTAATTATAGTGTTACCGTTGCGACATCTGCAGACCTACACATTCTGTTTTTGCCGTGGTTGAGGTTCGATATGACGATTAGTTTTAAATCGAAGATTATATTTGCCGTGAAAATTGATGGAAAATAAGTAAGCATTTCGCTATCTGCCGTGAAAATCCATATGTACGAAAATTGCAACTGTATACTTTTTTCTTTTTTCAGTTAATACTGCAAATTATTACTGTGTTATTTTATCGCTTATTCAGCATGCTTTCATCGTTTACAACAGGCCGCCATAGCAGGGACATGGCGGCTTTGGCTATGGCGACAACCCTTGGCCCTTGGCTATGGCGGGCCACAGTCGTGTAGACAGACCTCTAGTTGACTGGCTATAGTCCGTCTAGACAAAATATTCATGGCAGATAGCGAAAACGCTTACTTATTTTCCATGAATTTTCACGGCAAATAACACCTTGCGTTTTAAATGCTTTTAGTAAAGCATATCATTGTGATTATGTGAGCCAAAAATTATAAAGTTAAGTTTAATTTTGTTGAAGTTATTCAGGAAAAAGTGTAGACTTTTTTTCCGGACACGGTGTAGTTGTTATTGATTAATTTGCAGAAAAGACATCACCGAAGAAGAAACGTGGACGACCAGCAAAGGCAAAAGCAGGTGAACACTCATTGTTGCTACAGCTATGCCACTGTTTAGAATTATGGTTTATCTAACCTTAGTGCTGTGCTCATATACTTTTGCACAGGTCAGTGATGGCATATTGCAATTACTTCGAACTAGTTTGGAGCCGTTTCCTATTCACCATACCATTATGTGTGCTTCACTCTTCTTTAATTCGCAGAATTTAACGCAAATAAATTGCTTTTTTAAAATACATTCACCCAGACGTCATTCTAATCAACATGATTCTGCATGTGCATACGCTGGGCTAGAACGACTTTCTGTACGAAGATATGATTTGGAGAGAAAATTTTTTTTCGCACAGTTACAAATGCTGACAGTTGTTTACACGACCTTCTTCCCCAATGACGAGATTCGGGTACTATTTCTCGACTCCGATGAGTAGACGACATACAGCTTATTCCATACCATGGACAAGAACTAACAAATATCGGTCTTTTATCCACTTTGCCCTGGCTAAAAACCATTAACTTAAAAATATAAATACATTTGTATAACAGTGTGTGCTTTGTTTTGGTGTATCTCAAAATATATATATGTGGATGTGAACCGGACTGAAATGAGCGTTGTGTTTATTTTGTATATTGTGTTTAATGTCATGTTATGCTCTATTAGCTATATGTTGTTGCTACTTTTATGTTTGTATATCTTTTAGCCATCGGCTATCATTCTTATTAAATCTCAGTTGAGTATCTGTGTAGATTATCAATTACGCCTACAAACTTTTTGCCAGTTGTCAGAGGTTATTAGGCTGCCCAGAATGATACCGGTAGTTCAGGAAGGCCTTATGTTTTACTGCAGTTTCTTTTTTTAATCGCGAGATCTCCGAGGTCCCTAGGCTGATCTCCGCGAAATTTTGCCACACGTTCGGAAGCATGTTCAATTTATAAATGCCGGTCCAAAAGTTTGGGGTCTGTCCCCCAAAAAAATTTTGGGCGAAAAACATGCTAAATTTGGCACCGTTTTGGACACCTTCCTACTTTGAGCGCGAATATTACCGGAACGGATAGAGATATCCAAAATCTGAAAACCTGGTGCACGGCAGCATTGCTTCCCGCGTTGGGCGAAAAAAGTTTAGTGAACTTTGGTCCACTAATGATGTAGATTTAGAGGTGCAATTGTACCCCTAAAAATTGACTTTTTCGGAATACGATATTTCGGCTCCTACTGGATGCTGTGCCCCAAAATTTTTACATGCGCTATAAAATGTCTAAGTCTTGCTAGCTCACACCCCACCGGTAACGGGAGTCCAGCTTACAATTTTTTTTCAAAGGGGGGTCAAGAACTGGCTTATAATTCAGTGTACTAGCACCTATATCTTTAGGGTTAAGGGGAGTAACCCCATAAAACTTTGCCACGTGACGTGCCATAAGGTGGGCATTATCACTTATATACAGCATTTGGGGGCACCGCCCCCTTAAAATATGGTAGGGCAGAAAACGTCTAAAATTTGGCCCGATCTAGGACAACTTTTGGCTTTCACTGCGAATATCTCAAGAACCAGTTGATATATCGAAAATGGAAAACAAACTTCATTGAGAGCAATCCCTGCGGCATTAAACAAAAAATATGGTGAACTTGGGTCCACCAACAAAGAAGTTATAGACGCAGATATTGACCCACCCAAAATCGACTGTGCGCGCTATTTTAAACAACTTCAGAGTTTGGTCGCGAATATCCCAGAACGAATCAAGACATCAACAACTGGAAACAAATTTGGTCAACCGCCATCACTCACGCATTGGACAAAAAAAATAGTGAACTTTGGTCCAGTAACAAAAAAGTTATAGGCACAGATGTAGACCCACCTTAAGTCAACAATACGCATTCTGCGTATGCTAATTCATTTGAGTTCGGGCCATGTGTCTTTGCTACCAGGTAAATTTTAGTTGCCTAACCCTTTCCCCCAATCGGACTTATGGCGCCGGTTGGCCTCACGTTGGGCTCTGCCCCATATTTTTAGTTAGTGATGCACTAAAATTCAATAATGTCTGAAATAGTGAATAATATCGACGTCGATATTTTTAAGTAAAGTTTTAAACAAGCATAGTAACAAGACGTGAACATTGAGCAAAGCAGTATGCTTTATTTAGCTAACAAAAAGTGTTTATGAGTGAACCTGTAATACCACTATAACTAAATTTAAATATTTTATTTGAGTTAGATCATTAGTTTAATCAAAATGAAATAAGTTTAGTTGCCAAATTAGCTGGAGAAAGTTGAATTAAAATTATTAGTTTGATTAACTACTTTGACATACTAGTTACCAAGTAATAGTTAAGTTAATTTTCTTTTACCTTACAATGCAGTTCTGGTTTATTATTTTTGCAATAAAAGAAAACAATTTTTTTGCGTTTAGTTTGGTTAATTCAGTGAAAAGTGAAGCATATGTAGTGATAAGTTGACAGAAAATGGTTGGACCACACTAATTCGAGGTAATCGCGATATGCTATCACTGGCAGGTGCGAAAGTATAATTGCGCCCCTTATTACTTAACCATTTTACCATGCCCATAGATACGGTTAAGGTTAGCAGTAGGTTTAGGCATATCCTCAGGGCAAGCCTTAGGATTCAGCTGGGTAAGTTTTGCGATGATACCCACAGCGGCTTTTATCTCTATACCTGGTGTATGCAGCTTGTGTTCATGAAAAAATAGGGGGGAGTTTTGTTAAGGGTATAGATCAAAATGTTTTCTCTATTTTTCACTGGGCAATCAACACCCTTAACGAAGAGCCCAAAAGTGGGGGGAAACTTGCATCCCATTTTGACTCAAGATTTGGGGGCATATGACCACTGAATACCCATAATTCCGATAGGTTGCTTACCAGCCTAACATGATGTTATTCGGAAGCAGATTTGTAAACGTCAACAAACACATTGCTATATATGTGGCACATTTTTGTCAATGTGTGGTTGAGATGTTGCTCTGTGGAAGAAACTGTTTATCGGCTATTTGCTGATGTGAGCTACTGTAGGGCACAATGGTTGAATTTTTGTTATTTAGCCTAGGGTTTTTGTCATTGTACTTTGACCTTGGAAGGTAAAATTGCAAATTGAGTAATGAGTATTTGGCCATCAGTCCTGCGCGAGGCTAACTATGTTTTGTGTTTTATCAGTTGTAGAACAACCAAAGTCGGAGGATGATGACACTGATGTAGATGAGCCATTGATGGCACCAATGACAGGTGGTGATGACACTGAAAAGATGGACGTCAGCACTGAGTCTAGACCTCCGGACCAATCACCGGCAAATACCGTCTCCACAGGCGACCAGGAAAATGGACTGAAAGGGGTGCACAAAATACCAAAAAAAGACAAGACGACTGAAGACATGGCAGAGAAAGTTACAGATCGGGAAAAGCCTAAAGATTCTGAGGTTAAGATGAAAGCAGAGCTGGGAGACCCATTGGAGTTTAAAGATGAAACTGAGGAGGAGGTCGGGGAAGTAAAGAAAGAAGTGGCGGTTATTGAGGAGGAGTCGGACCCAGAGCCCGAAGATGAGGTTATTGAGGACAGAGATGATGGTGGGGAAGACCCGAGTGAGATTGAGATTGAGAAATTCAACATGCCTCTTGAACAGTCTCTGCTCTCCGGTAAGTACTTTTTACTGTCTGTGTGTTGCAGTTAGTTACATGTGTCAATATTCTTAGTGTTTGACAGGAATTCATAGAAGTCTGCTGTTAGAACTTTCAAACTTGGATTATAGCCATGATCCAAGAATGTTCTGGAAAAGTTCTGAGATAAGTATCATGGAGTCTTGGAATTTTATTATGGTTATTGGTTAAGTGTGTTTTAGTTACTACTAAGTACTAACTGAAGTTTATCCTGTTTATCCTGACTTCATTAATGTGTTTAAAACACTTTGATTGCCATGTATGATCAACAATGTTTGCCATGTTCACTAATTTGTTTTTCGGTTTTTATCGGTCAAGTAAGCCACAGTTGTTTTGGTCAACATAGCAATATCAGCTTTTGCTTAGCAAAGTTACTTGTCTTTTTTCATTCCAGATGTCTGAGCTCAGTAACCCAACACTGCTAGTTATACCTCAACTACTAGTACTATTATTATGTCGTGTGTATGTATGCATTAGATCTGACGGATATGTGTTGCCGCCATTGGCTTGTCATCTACCCAGTACCCACTGAAGCTCTGAGCTCACTGAATGACTTTGATACTACTACTGCCGCTACTACTACTATACTACTACTATTTGTGTGGGTGTATGTGTCAGATCTGTCAGACATGCGTTGTCGTCGACGGCTTGTCGTCTACCCACTCAAGATGTCGGAGCTCAGTCACCCAACGTTGATGGATGCTGTCGGCCTGGCAACCGAGTTTAAGACGTCCTACGTCAAGTCTCGTGTCAGCGGCTCGGCTGACACCATGAGCTGGATCGGGTATGTGCCGCTGCTGCTGCTGCTCTTGTTACTACGCTGACAGAGTTCTGACAGTCAGTTAACATTGTATGGACAGTGGTTGAGTGCCATGTTTTTTAATTCCCTGTATACTACAACCTGCTGTGGCCTGTTATGGCGAAAAGGAAATAGTGGAGAAATGGCATTGCTAGAGTTGCTCTGACCATTATTGCCTGTATCACGATGGCTAGCCTCCAAGATCTGTATGATTACAAATGCAATTATTTGATTTCATGCTGACCTGTCAGTTCATTTTGGTCATCTGATCGTAGTTGTCGGTCATCATTTGATGGCAAATTTAACTGTTCGCCTCTTGTAGGTGAGTCATCAACAGGTTGTTCACTGATGGCTGCTGCTTACAATGTTAACATGCTATTACTGCTGCTGCTACTGTAGTGCTATTACTACTACTACTACTACTAGTTACTAACTGCTAATACTACTGCTGGATGTGTTACAGCTATATGGAGCTGCACATGAAGACCACTATCACTGCGTCTGACACTGAACACTTGCTGAAATCCATTCGTGAAGACCTCAATGTCCACATCCTGGAGCCGGGAGAAAACCCACGTATGTACACTGCTATTTGTTGCTGTCAGTGTTTGAAATACTATTTTACAAACAATTCTAACATTCAACTTATAGAAACATTAACCTTGTTCATGCGATCATTTTTGTTTGTCTTTTGTATTTACTTCTTAGCTTTACCCTTCACACCTTGTGGCTTTAGTAGGCAATAAGTATTTGTAAGCATGTAAGTAAGTTATGGTTATTAGTACTACTGTTACAACTACTTCTTTTTATGTGCGAAAGCAGGAACTGCTATAGCATGTCTTAGCCATCACCATTCTGTCCATCTGTCACATGGGTGAATCAGCCAAAAACAGTGCAAGCTAAAATCACCAAATCTTTACCGTTGACTGCCTGGAAGACTCTGATTTCTGGATCCATAGAGCTTTTCCATTTCACAGGGGTCACCTCGAGCAAGGGCGCTAAATGAGAGGGGATAGGAAAAATTTGTGATTTTTGGCCAATAAGTCGCTGTATCTCAGAAACGGTGCAAGATAGGGCCCAAATTACTATTAATCACTAATAGGAAGTCGTACACAGGCTTTCGATTGCCACCAAGAGCAGTGACCTTGGATGACCTTGAACATCAAAATATGGGATTTTATGGATTTTTTTTATTTTGGGCTGCGAGACACATTTCAAGAGTGAATTGCGCCGAATTCACTACAGATAGACCACTGCATATAAAATTTTCAGCATTTAACGTAGATTTCAACAGTCCAAGTCTCAATTTTCTACGTTTAAGGAAACCTGTGCGCGAGGGCATCAAAATGTGGTACCCCCTAAAAGTCGTTATTTGACCGCTGTTGGCCAGTCTACCGTGAAAACGGTTGCAGATAGGCATGAATGTGCTGCCTATCATAACAAGCACTAGTGACGAGCTTTTTTGTCGTATCAACATCGATGACTTTTTGAGACCTTGAACTCCAAAAATAAGGGGTTTTATTATATTTTTGCAATCTTCAGCTGTGCTGCACGCTTCAAGAGCGAATTGAGACAAAATGGCTGGAGACATCTAAGGCAGTTTGCGAATAGGAACTGTTGTAGGCTTTTGCGTGTCTCGTGAGCATTAGCTCAACTTTTTTCTACTATTACTACTACATTGTTGTGTAACAGAGAAGCTGGTTCAGTCATCAGTTCATCAGCAGGAGTTTGCAGACTCTGACACTAAGCTGTTCAATAGTATCATACTGGCACGACCACTGCCTGATGATGCTACTGTTACCACACTGAAAACTCTGTTTCCTGGTGCCATCGAGATTACGTTCCCTCGCCAAATGCTCGGTGCTAGGTGTGTGATAACCATTTCTATAATTACTACTATGTCGGCAATGAATCCAGCCTCTATGTCTGTCTGTCTACATAGTTTTCCGATTTAGGTGAAATTAGATGTGAAAGTAGAGGTCGCAGAACAGAAGAATTACTGTTGTGCATTACAGGCTAGACATAATTTGCTACTTACAGAAGGGCTTAAGTATGCACCAAAATGCACATTTTGTGACCCCTCAAAAAATCTACAATCTTTTTAGATACGTCCCTAATCGAAAGGAGATCGGATGCTAGTAGTTGTAGTTTTTGTTGTTGTTGTTGTACTAATAATGGGGCTTGGTAGTGTAGCGGTAGCATGTTGAACTGGTGATTCAGTGGTTTACGGTTCAGTTCCAGCCTGGTGCACAGCTAGGTAATGACCTTGGGCAAGTTGTTCACACACATGTGCCTCTGTTCACCAAGCAGTACAAATTGGTACCGGCTTCATCACTGGGAAAGGTTATGGCAGTAATATGCGGAGGTCTGGCCCTCCCATATATAAGGCAGGGACGTGTTCACCTGGTTGGGTGGCAGATAATACTGTGTGATTCCATATGGCAGGTGATGTGTCTGCGGCACTCACAACTGGCTCAGGGCTACGGAAATGGAGATGAGCATCACTCACGTCGGCTACATTGCTGTGACAGAGCGCTGTTGACTATCTGCAAAATTAACAAATTAACGTAACAAATTAACCTTTTTTGTACTTAGGATGGCGTACATGATCTATGAGGACAATGCAGCAATGTGTGATGCATTTGACAAACTCTCAGCCAATCCTCCAGCACTTGATGGCAAACCACTACGTCTTATGAAGTACGACCCAACGGTTGAATGGCCCGCAGGTAATTGCAGCAGCTACTGATACTAATACTGATACTAATACTAGAGCTTTGTCTTATCACCCGATAGTTGAATGGCCATAAATACAACCATTACTACTACTGTATTGTTGTCTTACGAAGTATTACGCATGGGTTGAGTAGCTTAAGGGTTACTAATAATACTACTACTACATTTTTTTCACTGTCTGAAGTGTCACTTGACAACATTTGTTGAATGGCCCACATACAGTGGTTTAGACTCAAGAAAGTAGTCTACTACTGCAACAACAAATTCTGCTACTATTACTACCAGTACCAGTACTACTGCTGCTGTTACAGTTAATTTATGTTGTGGACTGTCCATAGGTCTGTTGAGGCTGAAGAGACGCTACCGAGTACTGCTTCAGATGAACAGACTCAAGAAAGCCATCAAGGACCCGCAGAATGGTCGCTACATGGACACCATGAAGAGTGTATGTGCTGCTAGTGGTAGTAGCAACAGCAGTGGTGTCGTAGCAGGAGGGCACAGTGACAATACCCCTTCCCCGAATTTTAACTTGGTAGTTGAGTTTTCACAAGTACAAAATTTGGGACTGAAAACACCTGTTTTTGGGAATTGGGGAGAGAGGGGAGAATTGTTGGAAATTTGCAGCTGTCCATTGCAACTTTCTGTTCCGCACCTTTTTGGCCCATGTCACCTCTGAGTAGCAGCAGCATTGGTAGTTTTGGTAGTTCACTGCATGGACATCATGAAGAGTGTCAATAGTAGCAGTAGTAGTAGTAGTGACTAGCAGTAGTAGCTGTTACAATAGCTGTAGACATTGCCATTAAATATTGGCAGGATGATACCTACATAAGGAGTGTATGCAGTCTGTTGTTTTTACCAGTTTTTCTTAACACAAATGCTATTAACCTTTTATCAACATCACACCTTGTTTCTGTAATAAGTCTACAGTTTTACCGCTTTAATCTGCACTATTAGACTGTAGAGCTGATTAATCTACATGTGTATGAATATGATTTCAGACGGTGTCTCACTGCAAGTCGCTGATTGAGAAGGACGATACAGTGCGCAAGGAGCTCGGTTTTGACGTTCCGTCATTTGCCGAACTGCGCCAGTACAAGAGGATCCGTGAATCTGTGAACGAGGATGCAATCTGGCTGCCAGGGAAGCGGATGGGCGGATTGCTGGATCGACGCAGCTTTGTTGACGAGGATGAAGAGGACGAAAGGTATGAATGCTACAAATTTTCATTCTTTCTCACTCTTATCACCATGTTGTTGTAGCAGCAGCCGCAGCAAGCAGTAGCTCAGAGTCTGACCCCTCCCCCTTGCCCCTTGTATGATTTGGAGGCAGTGTGAGTATCTGACCTAGCTGCTTATGCTAATGTTAGCGAATTACTGACCAATTGACATTCATTTGGTCTCAAGCATGTGAGCTTCATCTCATAATTCTCTGCTTTGCTCTTCCTGGAAATCCATGTGAATTCGTTATGATGTTCTAAGTCAGCGGGCTTATGTTACTCATATACCCACTACCCAGTGGTAGGCTGTCATCATTTTGTAGTAGGTGCTTTTATTTACAATTACCATCCAACCCTCTGAACATCTCGACTGCACGGTGGAAAAATCCACTTCACAGAACTGTTAGTTTTAACTGCTGCAACAGTTGATTTGCAGCCATTTGGTAAACCACATACAGCCATGCCAGACAGTCGGTATCTTGTATACAGTCAGTTGGAATATGCTACATGCATAGTTATATAATGTGTTGCATTTTGCAATCTCTTTCATGGCAAGATGGCTGTTAGCATTTTTTGGTAATAAAGGCTGCCATTTGATCTAAAGCAGTTTGCTGGAGCCATAGGTAGGCGTTAGCTGCAAGAACACGCCATACAAATTGACATTTGCTGTATTGCATTGGTTTTTGGGTCGGCATAGGAACAGAAGGTATTATTAATGATATTTCACCGCAAGACAATTACCCACCGAGCCCATCTCCCAATCCAATTTCTGCCCTCCAGAAAGCATCAAAATGCGGTTGATGGGATATGAAATGTGGTGGGATGTATTTACTGACGCGGTTTCGAACTATGGCTAGCTGGCATCGATCGTCACGGGGTTCTGGCAAGCAGAGCACCGTCTCTGTCGTCCGGCAGCTGTGTCAGGCGATGGCAGCCAAAGTCCTCACAAGGTCGTCTTGAGTTCTATGGAAGAACACTGTTCGGCCGACTGTTGGCAGCGTCGCTGTAGTGGGTTGGTATTCTGTGAACGGTGAATCTGCTGTGTGTGTGTGTGTGTGTGTGTGTGGATAAATCATACTCCACAGCCAGTAACATGCATTGCCTGCCTGCCTGCCTCGGTAATAGTGGGCTGGTTACTGGACAGAAAACTCCCTATTCACTGGTACAATCCCTGACTTTGTATAACTTTCCCTTCCTATGAAACTCGGCCTTCCTACCCCCTTTCTGTTGCTTCAATAGTACTGCTTACAGCAGGTTTTCTTGGAGGGTAACCGAGTAAGCTTTATATAAAACACAGTTACACTTTGCATAGGCTTGACCTCCCGACAACCAATGTAGTTATTTGCCACTGCCTAAGCTCCCACATGTATGTTTGAACAAACCTGACTTATTTTAAGACAAACTGTGTGTGTACTTTATCTGATACAGATACAGATTAACTGAAACAGTAAATAACATTCACCACAGGGTGACTAATAACATAACTAACAACAGTTGGGTCTGGATTATGAGAAGCTTGCCTTAATATCACTGTGGTACCATAATGGCTAACTGATTCCAATATCAAACTGAGTAACAGTCGATGGTGGGAAACACATCTTAGTCCCTGTTTACTCAACCTTAGGCTGCGTTCACATAAACACGAGTACGAGTCCGGCATTGTACGGGTTCTTGTATACGAGTTCCCACAAACACTAGTTTGCATGTATTTTAGTGGCGGGTTACCTGTAAATTTCACTCGTATAAGTAGTTTCTGTGCAGGTCATGTTTTTATCCAAGTTGTAGAAAGTAAACTACTCGTAAATAGCATTAATATAATTTATAAAAACTGTGGCGCATATTTGACATCAGAACTGACACCATCGTAAAATTGTTCATCGTTAGAGATGTTCGGTTTGTAAAAATAGTAAATTTGTAAAGGAATATTGTTGTTTTAATGGCGAAGCATTCCTTCGATTCAGTTTTATTCAGCATGGCCGACATGCATTTAGTTATATGCTTGTACAAGTGACCGTGAATGCTCCACTCGTACGAGTGGAGCTTCTACGAGCTGTAAACAGAAACCCGGACTTGTACTCGTACTTGTACTCATACTCGTGTCTGTGTGAACGCAGCCTTACTCTTGTTCATGGGATTAGGACATATTATGAATGCATGCCTTTTAAGGAAGCTCAGAAAATCACTGAATTATATTCAAAATTGACGGTGTGGTTTTTAATTAGGCACGATCTGTGTAATGGCTGTAATACATAGGTGATCTTAGACTAGATAGACAATAACCATTAATCTGTTATTTTTGTAATTTATTTGAACATTTCTGGATATAACAGTCTCATATGAAAATGGGAAACCCATTTCCCCTTTCAGTTTTGGCCATTTCGTTTAACACTTATGGCACTAGGAATTATATGGGTTGGTGTAGTATTGGGACATGAGGAGAATTTTGTTTTGAACCATGTCTTGTTGCCCCAACTTTCTGATTCACATTTCATGTCTGACTGAGCCTCACTAGCATGTGGTAAATATCCCTGTGATAAGTTAACATTTTGCATGTGTAAATTATGTATTATTAGACCCGCCACAATCTCCTGTTAGTACAAGTTTATTTCTGTGCAAATTTCTGCAAACAGTTTAGGGCATTTTATCTGGGAGCTTTCTCCTTTGCACTTTGACCGATATGCCCAACCCTGAGGAGCATACCGAACTGTAAGAAGTAATAGCATGGGAAATGTTTTACTGGATGTGATAAGAATGTCTGGGTGGATTCAAACAAACTCGCTGTCTAGTACTATGCCCTATAACATCTGGCCACTATGTAACCTTTCATGGCTCTTTAAACCCACCAGTGACTGACCAACACTGTTTGTACTACTTTCCCATTTGCCTGAGCAAGTTATCAAACTGTCCACAATGCTAACGTGGGGTGTAACGCTGTTAAGAGTTGGTTTCACAAACTATGGCGTCGTTCTGCAGTCATTCAGCAGGCCGTCACTGAGCATGGATCAGATCAGTCACTCACAGTCTACTGCCAAAAGTCGTGTCTGTCCTCGGACAATGGTCAGCCAAGCATCGCGTCGCTGTAGTAGAGGTGAAGGTCTGTTGCGTCTGAATAACAAAAGCATGCTGTCGATCTCTCCCTTCACTGCCTTGCCACTCTCACATTATGATTACCTCCGTGTCCTTTGCAATTTGCACCAAAGACCGATCGTTTTTAAGTATAGCATTTGCAGTCATTCGCTGCTTTTCCCGGGTAGTGTAATTCCCATTTTTTGGGGTTTTAATCTTGGTTCAGCTGATTATTCCCAAACAGTCTTCGAAGAAACCTTTGGAGAGGAGTGGGATTTTTTTATTTATGGTCGGTCCCCTTCCTGCTGCACAGGCAACAGTGGCCAAACAGCTAAAGTCATAGTAACATTTGCAGTGTACAGTGACGTCTGTAAATGTATTTCCTGGAACTGACATGGATATGGAGTTAACCCACTGGGGAGGTTAAGGGTGCCATTATTATTTTCAGTTACAAGGTAGCTGACACATGTGTTAAATGTATTTGTACGTATATATCCATATATACAGCCTATAAGGTGGGGGATTTTTGGTTACAGCTGAACAAACAGTCTGTCTAAGAGTACAGCCATCCATTGTCTGCATAGTTGGCCCTGTTCCTTGGGTAAAATGGCGAATGTAAGAGGATGTGATTAGATGAAGTTCCTTCGATTTCAGGCTAGAAACTGCTGTATAGTGTACCAGTTGGAGGTGTGTTTTCAAAAGGTTTTTCGTTCATTTGAGGTATAAAATATATGATGCCAGTAATGTAACGATGAGTCTTCATTGGCCACCAAGTGATTCTGTTGCATGACTGGCACATTGACTATTGTACCAGAAAATGCCATTTCATGATGCCAACAAATAGGTTAACTGGTACTGACTGCCCTGAATGGATTTACAGATTTGAACTTGCTTTCTTCTAACCGAATTTTCTTAAGGTACTCAGATTCTCCTCCAGATTTCTGAAACATTCAAAATTCTGTTAGCTGCCCCAATGGCCATCACTGACTTGCTGGTTGTTAGTGAGAATGAATCTTCTCTTGAGAGCCTTTGCTTTAACTGCAGTGGCAAAGATGGGAATGCAGAAAGCATATCTCGACTCGCCACTTGCAGTGATTACCAGATTTCCATTGGCGCTTGTGAAATACTGGCTGGCTACTCCATTACAGTTCATTCTAACTGTAGATACAGCAGAGGACTGCTGTGTCATTGCTGCACTCGGGAAGCATGCAGATTGGTTCTGCACTTTGTTTGACAGTGAAATTTTACCGGAACTGTTTTGTGTGCTGTAGGTATCGCAGAAATCGTCGAGGCATGGTTGGAGATTTAGGGGGAATCCCATCTCTGATGAGCGTTGGAGTTGACCACCCAGGATACAACCCAGTAGCTCGGGCACAAGCAATTGCACACCAGATTGCACGCATGGCCGTAGCGGCTGGCCCACCAGCCATGCCAAACCGACCACTGCTTCGTGGACCAGGCTTTGGACCCCGTGGCATGATGAGGGGGCCAAGGCCATTTCGAGGTCCTATGGGATTCCCCTACCACGGTTTTCGTGGCGGGTTCCACGGAGAAGGGATGCATGACGAGATGATGGGGTGGCGCGGCGGACGTGGGTTTGGCCGGGGTGGTTATGGCCGAGGTCGCGGGGATTTTCACGGTGATGATAGGGGATACGGTGGTGGACGTGGGAGATATGGGGACGATGGATACAACAAGAGGTCAAGAAGTCCACCATCACGAGGCGGCGGAGGAGGATTCAGGGTAAGCTGATTGACTGCTTGTTGGACTATCCTTAGCTTTATAATAAAGCTTAATTGCACTGATGCACAGTCTTTGTAACATGGTCTTGATCTCACAGTGGGCAAACTAATGCAGCATAGTATTGTTGCAAATGATGAATACTGTTTCCTGCAGACATTATAAGTTCAGTGATGTTTCCTAGCTGTGGTATGTCACTTGAGGTCAATGTTACTAGTTGAAATCAGTGAAAAACAAAGGAGGACACTAAATGAATACATTGCAAGGTAAATCTTTGTTATATAAAGAAACATATGTCAGACTGACCCACATAGTTGAAATACTGGTATGTGGAAGGTCGTGCATGGGTTTAACTTGTTCAGTCATTTTAAAAGACGATTTTCTACCTCAAAAGTTGGGGTCATCTTATACGTGAGTTGACTTATACAATTGGTTTTATATAAGTATGCGTGTTATGTTGATGTCAGGGAGGCCGTGATTCGGGCGGTGAAGCACCGTACAAGATGTCACGTGGTGATCGTGATTTTGGGTCAGGTCGAGGTCGACCGGACTACAGAGGCCGAGGCTCAGCTACTGCTGGTGGCAGCCGTGCTGGCGGCACCAGCAGATGGAGCAAACCAACCAGGTGCACTATTGCTGCTGTATTTCAGTGTAGTAATGATGAAAGTAGCGGGATTAGAGAAAACCCTTTTATTTTTATTAAAAAACCCATTCTGGTGGGTTTTGTTTAATTTTGTGTTTTTGCATTAAGCTCATGTTTATTAAAAAGGCTCAAAACTCCACGTGTTTTGTGGTTTGATTTATGAGCAGTTGAACACTGATGGATGCTGTCTGCATTAAATGAATATCCAGAAGTTTGCAAAGTCATAGGTTTAGTAGTTTTTATAACTCAACTGTAATTACGTATTTCATTAATTGTGCAAGAAGAAGCTAGAATGAGTTTGGGTGGATTTTTTACTATAAAATCCATGGGTATTTTGGGCATGTATCTCTCAACCCCCAGAATTTAGTTGTTCTTAATGTACTGACAACTGCAACACTTCACTATGGGCTCGTTCGTTTGTCGGCAGCATCACTGACTACTATGTCATTCTGCAGGGCAGCTTGCCAAAGAAGACAGCCGACAAGCTGCAACATAGTAGTCCTGGTATTAGTTGATGTTGTAGTGATCAGTCTAGCAACAGCAGCAACTTGTGGCACCAGTGCTGACTACAGTGTTGTAGTATTAATCATTAGTAGTAGTAGTAATAGACTGATAGTAGTAGTAGAAATTTATTGTAGATTATCTGTAGTATTTAGCAGTGACACTTCGTCACGTTTGAGAGTATCTGAATATTTTGCTTGCTTTTGCAGCAGTCATCAGTCATGATGCCTGTGTTGGAGCTTGCAACACTTCTGATGCCCTGGAAAATGCACTGTAGTACTAATCAGTAGTAGTAGTTGTTGTTGTTGTTGTTGTTGCTGTTTAGTGATCAGTCTAGCTACAGCGCTGATCGTCAGACAACTGCTACATCTACCGCTGGTGGCTATAGCAGCTCTGCAACTAGCGGCACCACTGCAGGCTACAGTGCCGCCAGTACTGGCTACAACCAGGCATCCAGTGTTAGCGCAGCATCCACCGGTACCAGCACTGTCGGGTATTCAACTGCTGCATCGGTGAGTCAGGACAGCTACAACTACGGGCAGCAGTATCAACAGCAGCAGCAGCAGATGGCCTACAACACGGCCGGAGCAACTGGTGCCACGACGGCTCAGGGCTACGGACAGACGTCTTACAGCCAGCAGGCTGCGAGTGGTTGGCCAACTGGTACAGCTCAGCAGCAGCAGAACACTGCCTACATGCAGGTAATGCAGACTGTGCTAGTAGTACTAGTAGTTGTAGTGGTATTGGTTTTGGCAACATGCAGGCAACATTTATTGAGACATCGGTGAATGTCTGTGTTAATTGTTAAAGTATCATTTGTAAATAGAGATGGTAAAAATAGTTTGGAATTTTGGATAGTATCCACTACATCATCGGGAGGCACATAGTCATTGGTGTTCACCCATGGACAATGCACATGATTGGGTGTAGTGGTGGATAAGGATTGCAATCTCGGGATCCCTGCCATTTTTGCCAATCCCGAATCCTGGGATTGGCGGCATCCCTATCCCGAGATTTTTGGATTACAAAACTTGGTTAAAATCGTACCTTTTTAGCGTTAAATAATAAAAATTAAAATGCTTGACGTTTAGTGAATAAAATATCTTATGTGTGCTAGAGTCTTATCTTCGCTCTGCACTGTAATTTGTATTTTGACAGTCACAGTCGCTTCTGACATACCTTCCATACAGGCCTGCTGCATCTTTGCATGAAAAAGTCTGTTGGGTATACCAAAATAACCAGCAGTCTGTAAGCCTAATCCCGAAACAGGATCACAGGATTACAAATTTCTTAATCCCAGATCCCAGGATTGAATTCTCAATACTGGGATTGCAATCACTAGTGGTGGAGAGGGTAATGTGTGTGGATCAAATTGACTGGATGCCGGCCAATGTGAACAGTGCTTCCTTCCCTCCATACAGAGTTATGGTGTTTGTTTACTTTTGGCATCAGAGTGCCAGATAATTCGTTTATTCTATAATCAAACCATTAATATGGAGTAGTTCAAAAGTAGTCCTTAGTTGTTGTTATACTAGTTGTCATTGTAGCTAATGTGCCAGACAGCAGAAGTCTGCTGGCTATGCCTGGTACTGTTAGTTTGTAATAATAGTGGTGCTAGTTTTAGTTGTTGTAACTTAGTACAACTTTTGATGTTATATTTACAGGGCTATGGAGCTACTGCACAGACTGGCTATGGTCAGCAGGATGCTTCGACTGCATATGCACAGCAGCAGCAGAATGTCTACGCTGGCTACACCGGCCAACAGACCGGCACAGGTACTACTGCTGCTAGTGCTGCTACTCACTACATTAATTCAGTTCAGCCGACTATTAGTCCAGCGGTTTGAGTATTGAACTCCTAACTTTCAGGTTGCTGTTCGAAACCCCATGTGTTATTTGCAGGCAACCTTCACCGAGTTGCTATCCCATCATGTTCTCCTACCCTCTGGCATGGAAATGAGTAGTAGCTTGTGGACGTGTGTGGTGTGTTGGACCTGTCTGAGGATATTATGCGGCCATCTTCGAACCTTAACTAACCCTAACCCTGACCTTTCGCCTCTTGAGTTGAAAACTGGCACTTTCTACCAGTTCTGGTTTTTGCCCTTTTTTGGTTTAGAGTTTGGAACCCGTACAGGACTGATCAAAAGATTGTCAAGGTCCATCATGCAGCATACCGTATGACCGTGTAATAATCTTGTGTATATCAATCAATCAGTCACTGTTATAGTGCCCTATCTACAAACAATTAGACCGATAGTGCATTACAGTGTCAGCTGACACAGGTAAGTCTTGAGGGCTTTACGAAAAGCCAGAGTAGATTAAATGTTTCTGGTGTGGGGAGAAATCTGGTTCCAGATTTTTGGACCGCAGACAGAGAGAAGGTGCGTTTCCCGAACTGGGTCTGTTTTCACAACAACAGCTGCGTTTGTTGTAGAGGAAAGTGGCTGCTGGCATCCGGAATCTTTGCTCTTAAATTTTGTGATGTGTATGTAATCTGTAGAATACTACCAGACGGCTGCAGCATACCAGGCAGCAGCCAGCAATGCTGCCGGCCAGCAGATGACAGCACAACAGCAGCAGCAGCAACAGGCTGCACAGGCAGCAGCACAGGCGGCCTGGGGACAACAACAGCAGTACGCCTGGCCTACACAGCAGCAGACAGCTGCCTGGCCGACCACAGGTACACCCTGTAGTAGTAGTAATAGTAGTACTTAGCACTTGTGGTTGTAGTAATAGTTGATGTCGTGTGATAGTTTATTGCGTAGATTCCAGTGTGCAGGCTCAGGTTGCTGACACAAGAAGACTACTTAGTTGTTGTTGTAGTAGACATCATATGGACTGTGTGTGTACTGCAGATTGTAGGTCCCGATATGCAGGCTCAAATTTCTGTACTAGTATTAGTAGTAGATGTACTAGCATTAGTAGTAGTAAACATCATATGACTGTCTATTGTATATTGTAACTCTCAATGTGCATGCTAAAGTTGCTGACCCAAGTAGTAGTAGTTGTTGTAGTAGTAGATGTGGTAGTACTAGCAGTTAGACACTGTATTAACTGTGTGTATATTACATGCTGTAGATCCCAATGCGCAGGCTCAAGTCGCTGCTGACCCCAATGCTGCCGCAGCTGCTGCTGCTGCCTATGCTGCTGCATACAACTGGCCGGGCTGGAAATAGACAGAAACACAGGTTTGTGGTGGTATATTTCACAACTTACAGTTACAGCTTGGTTGGATATTTGACAGTCATGTTATTGCGGATTTTCTACGGAATATGCCGGTGAAATAATTTTGATAATTGCTCAATATTTAGTGATGGTGTGGACATATGTTTGGTGGCTTGTTTGAAATTTTAACTTGCAGTGGAGTAGTTTATTCTTTATTATGGTAATGTTCAGTGGACTTGTGGTGCCGGTGGTAAACAGCGTATACTAGGTTGACAAGATTGTGCATTTGTAGTGCATTGTTATACCGTTATAACGCATCATAAGGGTCATCTGCTTATTATGCAGGGTTACTAGCAGGCAGCAATACACGGTTGCGCATCTTGCATGTCTGTCCCATAACAGCTCCTTGCTTGATATCAGAAAGGTGTGGAAGACCAAAATTGTTGTGAACGTTCTATAGAGCAGGAGTGATTAACCAGTGTGCCAATATCAGGTTTAAGGTTAGGATTGCGCAAGTCTAGGTGGACAGCTGTGTAATATGTTGGCAGTGTGCTCCCCATAGATGAGTTACATCTGAAGTGTTCCTGTGTGATTTGTAGTGAGTGATGTCATCACTGCAAGTTGAACCACTGTTCCTGCCTCTGGTCGCTGCCGTTTCACTTGCAACACTTTCTAGTGAACTGCTAAAGACAGCATTGGACTGTGATTCTTGTGTTATACAGGATGTTATTTAATATTCACTATTTTGTCTGCAAGCATTTGTTTGTAATTGTACCAAACAACAGGGCAAGCTTTTTTCATTCCCGTAACTAGTTCTTTTATGAACTGTGGTTGCACTACGGTAAGTTACATGGCCTAAATCTGGCAAAAAGCAAAGTCCAATGAGTTCAGCAAGATGGTGTGTTTGTAGGATTTGATTTTCACAATCTGACAACAAAACTGTGTAAGAATTTGGACAACATCAGTCTGCTGAGCCCTGAATTCTGTCAGTCATCTGCTTGTAACTGCCACTAGCATCCTTGCATGGTTTTATTCACTGACATGAATTCCATAGGTGCACTCGGTTGCCAAGTCTTTTTCTTTAGCTGAAAATAACGAACACGTTTCACTGACAAAAATGCTGGATTTTCAACAGTCAAGTGTCGTATATGATAAAATCATTCATTAATGCCTAACTGTTGCCAAATTTTTCAGCTGAGTTCCTTTAAAATGCCATATTTTACACAGCTGGCAACCCTTGTGATGTTTTGGAGTTCCATCAGTGAAGAAAACACCATACATTACGAGATAGTATTTGGTGTCTGTCATGGGAGCTTGACTTTGTTGAAAGTGTTTTACTGGACTGGTGGAATAAAACAACATTGTCATAAAATTCCTGTGCTTCTGATAAATGATTAATGCCCGATAAATGGTTGTAGTAAAAAGGATGAAATGTTATGCAGTGTATCTTCACACAAATTCACCAAACAACTAGTATAGACATTGGACTAGCACTGATGTTTAAATCTGTTAGTTGTGGCCTTGGTTACATGTAAAACAAGAAGCCCAGTTGTGACTAAAATAGCTGACCGTACTGGTTGTTAGTGACCTTCAAGGTCATTCAAAGTCAATGGTTGTCATGTAATTTCAAAACCAATATGCATTAGTGATTAATAGTAACCTTGGCCGTATCTCTCACTGTTTCCGAGATATGGCCAGTTTTCCATTGAATTTCCTACCCCCATTCATTCAACCCCAAATATGGAAATGTTCCCCTTGCACTAGATGGCTGAAATTTTGCATGCCGAAGTTTCACACATGTTGCTAATTATTCCTGCAAAAAAGTTTTCCCTTGCGACTCAGTACGGTCGGCTAATAAAAGGACTACTTATGTTCAGTTTTTAGCCGACCGTACTTTAGTAAAGGTCGAGCTGTTGGCATGAGTTTTCACCCATCTGTCTGTCCATCACAGATGTACTGTGGCTAAATGGTGCAAGATAGGGCCTAGGTTGCTATTGATCACTAACAGCAAGTCACATATTGGTTTTCAAATGACATGAAAATCATTCACCTTGAATCACCTTGAAGGTCAGTACTGCAACAGCAACTGTATAGGCTGTAGCGTGTCTTCCCAAGCAAGGCATTTTTATTGTAAGAAATATTTGCAAAACCTGCATCTGATATTTTTCTTGTTCATTTACTCTGTAGCTATTTATATCACATGCCGAAATGACCACATGCATGGAACAATAGCTATTTGTGCAAAATGACCACGTGCAATATCTGTTATATTAGCAAAGCTTTCGAGACAGCGTTTCGTTAACATAGTGTGCATGGAACTGTCTCACTTCTGTCAAATCGCTTTCTCTCAGTGACTGGAAATCGGAGTGACTGGGCTTCAGACATAGGCAGTATGGTCAGCTTTTCCTAGCAATAGCTGGGCTTCTTGTTTAAGAATATATTCAACAGATTTTCAGGACATTAGCACCACCATAATTATACAGCTAAAAAGAAGCATGCATTGGTATAAACAGATTAACCATTTCTGCACATATTTTTAGATATTTATATTTTACATGTAACCACAGTCTTGCCTTAATGTGCTAAAGATTGGGCACCAAGATATGAGATTTGGACTGTAAAAAATACTGCCACCGCCATGTAGTAAATAATAAACAAATATGATACTGCACACTGGCTGACATGTAGCAAGTATGGCAAATTGTGTACAATTTTCAACATTGGCTTTTTGTACAACCACAGGTTTTTGCATTCCAAAGATTCCCATGAACCAAGAACATCATCAGAGGGGTTTTCTAGTTACTAGATGGGGCCAGTAAAGGGAAGATTCAGAGGGACAGAACCCCAGTATAAACCTGCACTCAATGTGTTACCTACAAATGCACTTGATGATACAGGGTGCGGCCAAAAAAGTGGACCCTTAAAGTTTTTCACTTTTTTCTCAGCAACCGTTTGGAATTTTAAATTGAAATTTTACAGTTTTATTGAGTAAAGCCTTCTACATATAACTGCCAATTTACATGCGATTCTGTTGAAAAGCAACGAAGTTATAAACTTTGTAACATAACCGCCTACCAATTTTTCACTATTAAAAATGTTCAAGCTACTGCACCAATGCAATAACATTGTTGAAACAACACAGTTAACTAATAATCAGATGCCAGAATTTCATTGTCAATGTGAATGTTTGCAGTGTCGACCACCACCTCCAAGCTCCAACACAAGCTTTCAGTCGCTTACTTTGATAAGTCTTTCACAGCCTTGTTGATCGGTCCTTGTGGCAGGTTGCCACAGATAACCTGAAGCGCTTCCTTGACTTCAGCGATTGTTTTTGGCTTTGTTCTAAGCTTGGAGTAAGCCTTCAACATTGCACCCCACACATGGTAGTCCATTGGGTTTACATTCGGCAAATTTAGAGGCCACTGGTACTTTGTGAAGTCTGGACAGTTGGCCCGCAGCCGTCCTGCTGGAAGATGAACCCGGTGGGCAGCTGGCAATTGCTTTAAAAGAACGATAATTAAGTAATGATTTATAAACAAAATAACTTACTGTTTATCAAAACGTCACTGTGACATCATCAGCAGTGACGTGGTAACCAGTTTTTGAAAATTAAATAGCATTTTTAGCTTGAACATTTTTTAATGCTGAAAAATCGGTAGGCGGTCATGCTAAAAAATCTACAACTTTGTCATTTTTCAACAAAATCGCATTTTACTTGGCAGTTAAATATAAAATGTTCAATAAATAAAACCGTAAAATTTCGCATTAAAATCCCAAGCAGTCACTGAGAAAATAGCAAAAAAGTGCAGTCAACTTAAATCCAGCACCACACATAATCAAGTGTGCTTTTATGGAATACTGTAAACAAGTATATCATGGCAGTATGCCAGACTGGTACCCTTGTATTGCAGCAGCTCTGTCTTAGTAACAATTTGCTGTTGCAGCACTTCCATATCCATTCATAGTAGCAGACTGATCATGACAGTAGCACATTGAATTGTTCAGTGTCCTTGTATTTACGCAGCAATTCAATCTTGATAGCAAGCTGCTGCCGAAGCACTTCCATCTGTCGCAGTTGCTCCTCGCAGCTCAGATCAATGCCAGGCAAGCTCTCGATCTGTTCACGCATCTGTTGAAACTTCCTCTGTAATTCGTTCACTTTGGCACTCACTTCCGTTGGCCCCCTGTCCAAACTGCAACACACGCAGGTACATTCAGGTCTATAATAATCGGCCACACTAAGTAATTAGCCTCCCACTCTGAAAATTTTATTCCGGACACCAAAAGTCCTTATATGCATGACAATTATCACTGCTTTGTTTCAGACAGATTTATTGACAGTATGGTGATGCACACAGTAGCTCTGTGCTCATTTTGAAGGCCTACTACAGTGAAAAATTTTTTGACGCAGTTTGAACAAATGTAACGCAGATTTCAGAAGTGCAATTCATTTATGTACTTTAAGTAGAGATTATGTGCAAAATTCGCACTTAAATCGACTGAATTAGTTTTTATTTATCAATTCCACTTTACACGAAACCGGAAGTTGCAAGTGGGTGTGTAAATTGTAGCAGACGACGGCAAACATGCAAAACACAATGTTTAATCTCACTGACATTAAAAAATGTTAATTATTAAGTGTAAAATAAGATGCAAACACATTATATACGTACACATCAAGCAAGTAAACAAACAATAAACCAAAAAAACGGACCTTTTGACTGCTTCGCCAGCAACCACTGCATGGGCGCACGGCAACTAGCTTTACTGAGAGCAAAGCTGTGATTGGTCTGTATCAATTGTACGCAAATTATACCACATTTGCATACAACTGATACCAAAGCTGGTTCCCAGCGGGTTTGGGTTAAAAATCAACTACACATTTATTATCACACATTTTGCTCTGGTACCATGCATGTAGTCTTTAAGCCGATGTCAGACAAACGACTTCTGTGGGCGTGGTTGAGTTGCCTGACAAAATCGGTAAACCATGACACACGGCCGATAGTTTTGTCTGCTACTTCATACGTTATCAGCTAGCACAACAGCCGAATGCAGATCGCAAAACAATACTTGCATCACTTTTTTCTGCATCTAATGAACGAAAATAATAACAAACACAATAAATAACTAAAATAAATATTCATCTTCCGTTGTAAAT
>Ga0209367_1002020_pt1 | contig 26218 bp, 16 predicted proteins | sample WorMetLIZISLAND2_FD_187412 | JGI IMG/M metagenome (GOLD analysis project Ga0209367, IMG submission 187412) | Marine gutless worms symbiont microbial communities from Max Planck institute for Marine Microbiology, Germany - Olavius geniculatus... ... | reverse complement strand
ATTCTAGGGGTAGGAGATGGGGGGCTGGGGCCGTGCCCCCAGCGGGGTCCAAGAACACAGTCCCTGGTTAGGGGGTCAGGGAGGCAAAGCCTCCCTAAAGCTGAAACATTTATGGCTTTTGGACATCCAATAAATACCGCAAATTTGCTATGTTTTCTAAAATTTGGACATTTAAAAATCAGATTTTGCGGTTGTTTTTGCCAAAAAAGTTTAATAAGCCGCAGTTTGTTACAGTCCAGAGTCTATTGTGAATTAATGAAAAGTATTAAAAGCAATATGCAGAAATAACATAGGTTTCACCAAATGCATTTGGTTTCAACCACAACTCCCTTGATATTTTTTTCGTTGGGGGTGTCAAGATTTTAATGGGGGTGTACACCCCTCCACAGGGGGCTGGATAATTTCCTGCTAACTAGAATTAGCGTGAATATCATGGTGTAGTGTTTAAGGCTTAAGATTAGGATTACGGTTAAGGTTCGAGTTTGGGTTGTGGTAAGCGTTTTTTTTTAAAATTATGTAACAATAAAGAACACCAAAAATTAGCGTACTGTATAGGTGGTAAATTCAAGATATCTGCAGGCAAGTAAAAAACTTACCGACTTACCGTGATAGTCGGGTTGTTTGCTAGGCTTTACGTGCTACGGTGCTAGTTGGCTGACTGGCGGATCCGTGATACCGTACTTGTTGCGGTTGAGGTCGTCAGTTGCTCGGCTACCGCCGTCTCTGCGGCGGTACTCAGTGCTCGTCGTACCGACACAGGGACACGGTCTTAGCCGGTACATATGAGCACCATTGCTTGTACGTAATGGCTGCCGGATGTATGACCGGTCATGACTAGTCAACCGGTCATGACTGGGCGCCTTTGACCGGTGACAAAATTTGACCGGTCATATAGCCTATAAGATATTTGACCGGCTGCCGGTCACATATTTTGTGCCATTTTCGAAATCTAAAGATCATAATACTGTATAAATAATAACCAATAATAACTTTTTTCTTTTGTGTTATTATGTACTATGTGTACGATTTTGATATTAAATAAATCGCTGAACTGCATGTTACAGAAAGCATTATTATTCAATTTATATTTTACTGTATTTGTAAATCGTAATGCAAAATCTTATACAGCGAAGATTTCGTGATGCTATAGCTTTCACCGTTTTTAACTTTTTACGTGCGATATTATAGCCCATACACACATTGTCACGAGGCCAAAATAAAAATTTCGAGGACAGGCCGAGGATGAATGCTCGAAGCTGAGGTCAAGGCCGAGGCCAAATTTTTGAGGCCGAGGCTGAGGCCGAAGACAAAATTTTGGCCTCGAGGCCAGCTTGGCCTCAAAAACTTAACATCACTGGTAATAAGCAGGCATGAGCGACGAAACAGGAAGGTCTTGAGACGCTGGCTGAAGACAGGCGGTGATGGTGCGGCACTAATGTCTGATAGAAGCTGGTTCCATATAGGTCGGCACAAAAAAAATTGGAAATGGCAGTTTACCGACTGTGGCAAGAGAGAACGCCAGTACCGTAAGAGACTGACCTAAACCTCTGTCGACTGGATACATAAATCAGCAACACAAGTGAAATATGACGAGCCGTGCTTCTGCTGTCAAAACTCTACTGTCGTCGTTTTTTTTGTTGCAACACTGTTTTTGTAGGCCCTTATGCCAGCTGTAAGGGCCTACTACTGGTAACAACAAGGCCTATTGTTACGCACATATCGCCGTTTTTCTCTGGCTATGGCCGTAGCTATCGCCAGTACTCGCTATACGCTTACCAACGAAGGATGGCCAGGCTGAGTTGACCGTGTCGGGTGGCTCTGTTAAATAGCGAATGGTAACCCGTCTCGGCGCATAGACTATGCCCTAACTTTGATGATGCGCCCAACGACACTGACGGTAAGATATGGGATCTTTAGACACTTAGGAAGCCTACGGTAGGCATATACTGTGTACAAAATGAATTCGTGAGTCGATTATTTCCATAATATTCGATGATATCGTGACTGGGGGAGGGGCAGGGGGCAATTCCCCTTTTGCATTTTGGGCTGTAGGAAAATTGTCCGAAAATTTTTTGTTGTTGGAAAATTTTCGTCCAAAAGTGCAACATTTGAAGTTTAGCCCCTATGTTTCAGAAAATTTAAGAGACAAAGTTGATATTTTGAACACCCTGTCGGAAATTTGCAACCGTCTGTCGAAAGATTGTAAATTTTCTGCCCCGCCTACTTTTTAACCCATGCACGACGCCACTGACAGTATTGTTTTAACTGTTTATTTGTGCATTTATTGAGAGATAACGAAATATGACGCACAGACTACAAAGTGTAGCCTATACTGGTTCTGTGTAGGTCGATCGGTGACGTGATTGGTCAAAGCCAGGACGAGTGAACGGCGACGAAGGCGTCATCGGTTGACAAGACCAGCACCATGACGATTGTTCAACAGAAAGACACGACCTACACAAAGTTGTTTGTGGGTGGTCTGCCATACCACACGACCGACCAGAGTCTACGCGAATATTTCAAACAGTTCGGGGACATCGAGGAGGCGGTCGTCATCACCGATAGGCAGACCGGCAAAAGTCGCGGATATGGATTCGTAAGTGCTCGATTTTACCCTGTGTTCGATTAATCAATCTGCTTTAGTAGCAGAGCTACTTCAGAGTTAGACAGAAACAAGTCTAGAACTTCCGATAATGATATTTGGATATGATTTTTTTGAAAATTCAAGTTTTTAAGTGGCGACAAAACGTTGAGAATAACTGAGATGTTGTGAGGCTCTGGCAAAGTGTTCCAGACACGTAGGCGAAGAACGTTGTTGAAGTCGTCTGGAGATAGCAATTTGGACTGCATGTGGATGCCGATTTTTTTACGAATTTTTCCGAACTTTTGCATTATTATTTCGTGGTGAATTTTTTCGATTTTTTCGAGCTTTGAAATATTTTTTCGAACTATAGAACTATTCAAGTTTTTGGAATCTAGGCCTATAATAAGCCGCATTGTGCGCCCTTTTCGCTTGTCTGTCTGTTCGCTAGTTCGTATCATAGGCGTGGAAAAATAAATTTAGGGCAGAAGTAGGCTAAATGATTCACGAATTTTTAGTTTAAAAGTTTAACGGTCAAGATCAGCGAATATTAAAATGTAAAACCTAAAAATATGACTCGCATCCATTGTAATCGCGGCTTGCTTGTAAGCCTATTTACTGTCAACGCCTGAGGCACTTGGCAACACTGGACGGACCGCCGCAAATCATGTCGGCACTTGACGCCAATTGATATCTTTTCTTGTTAGATATTGAAGTAAAAGGGGTCGTTGTAGCTTTATGTCCCATATCTGTGTATATTAACTCCACATTTTGTGTCTAGCAGCTATTTTAGCAGTCTGCAAGGTAAATGATTTATATACTGTGCGTCTGAACGACTGCTGAGCATGCTGGGGCGCAACAGCAAATCAAGTTGATATGATGATATGACGTATGACATGATAGATCACTGAGCTAGACCTAATGGTGCGTCAGCAGCACACCAGACCGCACCGTGGTTACGTGGAAATAAAAAAACGTTGCACGCGACATGTCGGTTCTGGGCATGTTTAACTCGGTGGTGGAATGGCTTGGTCACGCTAGCATCTGTTGCACCTTGTTCACGAAAGAACGGTAATTCAGACGCGATCGCCCGCTGGCTGCAGGTCCGGATAAATCACCCGAATGGTCCTACCTCCGCGCAGTCCCAGCGCCGAGGTCAGGCCACCAACCGACTACAGCAGACGGCGTAATATATAGTGGAAAGCCGACGAAAGACAAATACGGACAGGTGTCTATTCGGCAAGATTTATTAGCCCAAGCCTACCGCGCAGTTCAAACGTCCAACAAAGCAGTTGCTCGATCCTTTTGGAAAGAGCGGAAGGAGAAAGAAAGAAAAACAACAGGCTGTGGAATTTGACGAAAGACTGGCAGCTCATATCTTTTTTTCGACCTGGTTTTTGGCTATCCATATAGACCTACAATCAAATGCTGATGTAAAGGTAAAGTCCAGTACTTGCTACAGCGCTTTTACGGACTCAAGACTAGAAGCGCTTTTACAGTCTCGGAAGTGGCAGCTGATTGGCATGAGCTAATGATACCGCAGCGCACTATGCAGCCATCCATTGCCCGTGTAAGCAAACATTTGGACCTGCGGTTTGCAGCAATCAGACATACCACCGCCCCAATCAGCCACTAGGCCTTCACCCCGTAGCCCGTAGGCTAAATTACCCGTCCCACAGAGGGTAGGAGGCTGAGTTGGCCTGAGCACACATAGGTAAGCGACTTGCTCAAGGTTGCTTGCAAATGACCAGCAGTGAAAGTCGAACCATAACTTGAAAGTTACGAGTCGACACTAACCACTGAACACTTGCACCTACACAGACAGGTAGGTGTGAACAACTTGCCCAGAGTTGTTACTTGGTAGCGGACCAGCTGAGAGTTGAATCGTGGACCTCTCGGTCTCAAATCCAACGCCGTAAGCTTTGAGCCATTAAACCGCCAAGTGAGAAAATAGGCCTAAGAATATACTTGGTGGTATACGGGGGTATAATGAATGAATGAACGGTTATTAGTCTAATGTTGCAGCCAAAAAGCCGGATTGCGAAAATAGGCTTACAGCTATAAATTACAGGTATACAATACAATATAATGGTACCGGTAAAAACGTCACATAAAATGTCAGATAAAATGCTGTTGGTAGCGTGATGCTGATGCAGTTATCGTTTTTCGATTTTTTTTGAAGAAAATTAACAAAAACGCCAGAATTATCTGAAGCGAATACGCTGGAAATGTAAAGACTAAAGACAGAGGCGTGGCGCAATCAATGAAAGGAAGCAAAAAACATTCCCGCATTTATTCCGACTTACGTAAACATTAATTACAGATAATTAGCGCATAATCGATTTTGCTTACGCTAGGGACTGGGGTCAAGGACGCAAAAAATTCACGATGGCAATATTTATAGTTATTATAGTTACTGCAAATGCAGCAAGTAGTCCAAATTACGAAATTATTATGTGCCGACGCATGTGCGTGATAATTAGCAAGAAAAGTTAATGAAATATAATCAGAGTTAGAGTTAAAATGGTGACTTATTATATCGGACAGATGACGTCATCCGCGTGATGTCGGCCCGCCATTCCGAAGAAATAGGAATAGGTCAGGATAGGGTTAGGATCAAAGTGTATAGAAAATTTTCTATACACTTTCGGTTAGGATTAGGGCTAAGTATTAGAGTCAGCTTACAGCATTCAATAAGTACGGTTTCGTCGTCCGAAATAGGTTTTTAACGGCCCCTCGTAATGTTGGACCCAAACCGTGGCATCAGCTGAAGGTGAGGTTAGATCCTACGTTAGTTCCATTTTTACAGTTTAACAACTTCAACAAGGCGTCGACAGAACCGTGACGGGGAAGATGAACGAGAAGGCGGGCGCAAGGGAAGGTGGAGGGGAATGGGTTGGGAGAGAGTTGAAACGCATAACATTTTTCGTATGTCAGAAGCAAGTACAGTACGTGTACGGACGCGCGTTCGTGCTGAAGCGACCTAACAAATTCATCACGCAAGCTTGTCGTCGTTGAGCGGCCTGTCTAAGTCTGCTGTAAGTCGGTCCATGTGTTCATGGCAGACGTCGCCTCAAGCAAGCACCTGTTCACTGAATTTCTCTCTCTCAACGTCGTCAACATCTCTTCCCTCGTCTTTTCCATCTATTGCTAACAACTCAGGAATGGAAAATTAGTCCAAAAAACGTGAAAAAATTTAAAAGTTTATTTTTAGGTTTTTAGGTTTTTTATTTCGTCGTGAAATTTATTACATATTGTCGTACTTTGTTTCATTTTTTGATCGTGATTTTCTTCTAAGTTATGACGTCAATTACGTCATTATTTTGTTTACTTAGAGTGTATAAGATGATTTTTCTGCGTCGTAATTTGGTCCACCGTGTTAATTGGACACTAAACCAGAAAAAACGTTTTAAAAATTTTTAAAAAGCCTTTAAAAACTTGAAAACCTAAACAAGTAGAAAAACCTAGGTTTTTCCAGCCCTGCATCCACTTAACTGTTTACCGTTCTTTATCTGCTCGGCTTTTCTAAAGTTCGACAAGCTGCCGGGAGCTGCATGCAGTAAATTATAGACGTAAAAATCGTTCTCGCAAAAAAATTTTTAAGAACGTGACAGGATTAAAAAAAGTTTGTAAAAAACATCTATGCAGTAAATGCCTAGCTTCTACAGTGTTCGACCACGAATTCGGGTGGATCTTTGTTAGGCCTAGTAGCAGACCCTGCAAAGTGGCGCCGCTATCTTCAGTGGGCATTTTTTTAAAACTACTAATAATGTTTTTTTTCTCTCGTTTTTTCACGTTTACCAATTAGTGTCAGTCAAAGCCTGCGTTGGTATTTAGTTCTGAGGTAAAAACGCTATTCGTTTTTCTCGTTCACGTCTTTTGATTTTTTTTTGCATATGTGCAATTATTTATCAGTGCCGTTTTACTCACGTGGAGAACAAAGTCTTTATTTCGTCCGAAGTTGTTATATAAGGCGCGTCAAGCGACGTAACTGAACTGAACTAAAGTGACATGGTTTAGTTTTTGACCGACGCTGTTAGACGTTACAAGCCGATATGATTTCGTGGTTGTAAACGGCCAAATTTCAACTTTTGCGATTTACAAGGTAGTGTAGCAGCAATATTAAAGTGAGGTGGACAAAACGGCAGTCATTTACGTCAAGTTTCTTCATGATATTGCGTGCGAAAAAATTATCAAAATTGACCAATGTTTCGCGGCGTTATTAACAAAATAACACAGGCACATGCATTTTGGAACACGGAGTACATAATCGCACCAGGACTGATTAGCAACGAGCTCGCTGCAGCTAATACCCCGTTTCCTCGAGGAAGCACACATGAAGCAAACATGAAGCAAACGTATTCAAAATACACGTGCACGACGTGTGCTGTAAGTTTGCTTCATGTTTGCTTCATCGTGTAAACGGGGTATAACACGGGAAATACACCTCCGATATTCAAATACAGCGGTGTAGCGAATTTGTGCACGCTATCCTATATTTAACGACCTCATAACTTCGGTCATTCGATACACATCCCCTAGCTCTGAGGTCGATCACGTGCTGGTGAATATATCGTGGCAGGGACAGGCGCAGAGCTTCCAGCATCTGGGGCTTATAGGCATAAAGAAGTGTATCAACTTTCTCGGCGGAGTTTAATGTCCATTTTTGCTTCTGGAGATTAAATAGGCCACAGGAGCTGCGAAGCGGCATGATTCTGGTCGGCAAATAGTTGCCCGGCAACTGTCGACAAGTCATTCATCATAGGCAGCGGTAGACAGCCGTGGAGATCGGATGGACCCCGTTACTGCATTAGCCTATCTGACTGCTGCGCCTGTAATTACCTGCCACCCGTCTCTGAAACCGTAGCAGCTTGCCGCTGGACGACCCTCTGCCATTTCGAGGCAGATCTGCTCCACCCGCGGCTCCGTTGATCGCTCGGGTTTTCGAAATATCGCACGTTCGTTTTTCTCGCTGGCCTTTGCAGCCTCATCGCGACACGCAAACATGACACAGAAGATCACCCACCCGCCGGTCTTATGGCCAGTTCACACCTGCGACGCAACTCAACTCAACTCAACTGTCGTGACTCTGGGTGACAATGCAATGACGTCATTAGCACTGTGACGTCACGCGCTGATGTGCACGGACCACGCGTTGTTTGCCCGCCTGGCTGAGCAGTTGAGTTGAATTGAATCGCATCAACGTCGTATAGGCTACAGTACCGTGCCAAAAGTTAGCGAACTTTGCGGGTAAAGGCCACTACAATTTTAATACACGTGTTGGCCTAACTTTCATAAGAAACAGCACAACGTAAAATTTATCCAGTTTGGCTTATAGGATACGGCGATGGTTACATTTTTTATTGGGTCATTATGACGTTTAGCAGACTATTTTATTGACTATTTTTGATTAATTAGTGTTGAAATGGCGACTGTGACGAAACGTAAAATGTTTATAGTGGGTCAAAAGAATGTTATTATTAAAACTGTGTGAAGACAAGATGAAGCAAATTGATATAGCGCAGTTATTTGGGAGTAAATACAAGCATGATTCGCTTTATTATTCATAGTTACGAAAACCCTGTTAGCGAAGAAAACAAGCCTGAAGTGCTGGGACATAGTTTGATCCAAGAAACCCCGATGACGGCGCACCGCTTCATCGAGCTCGCACAGTCACTGATTATAAACTAAGAAGGAAACTTGGACTCTAACGTGGCCAAGTAGGGCCTAGTCCCTAAGCTCAATATCATCGAAAACAGCGGCGGATCCAGAAATTTGGAATAGGGGCGGAAGGTAGGGTTGGGGTCTGGAAGGGAACTAGAAAATTTTTGAAAATTTTTGCCAAAAATAATGCATTTTCGTGCAAAATTTTCACTTGTTTTAAGATGCATTCGGTCATATGGGGGGAGGGAGGCGGCTGCCCCCTCCCTTGAATCCGCCACTGTCGAAAATGTTTGGTTGTGAATAAAAAAATAAAGTGGCAGCTGCACAAGACATTTCACTAAAACTAGAAAGAACCATTTAACAGATGTGGAAGAAAAACTTGCCGATTATTTTTATTATATCACTCTACAAATTCATTTAATGACGAATTCAAACACTATTGAGATTCTGCGGTAATCTTACTAAACATTTTAAAGTCTGCATTACAGTGAACGTTTGTATTCGCTATTTCTGCTTGACGCGTTTTGCATGGGTTTTAATGGCAAAAATGCGTCGGTTCGTTAACTTTTGGCACGCAGCTGTAGGTGTGAATTAGTCACTACGTTCATGTGGCGTCGTCATCTTCAAAGAGCGACTTGTACCAACTGGTGTCAGTCAAAGTGACTGACGTGCTCTGATATTTAGTTTTCAAACAAAAACGCTATTCGCTCGGGTCCAGTCACTTATAATCTTGTACCACTGCACTAACCAATAAAACGTATTTCACCGTCAAAGTGCATCACGGAAATAAAATACAAAAACATACGTTAAAATACAAGCTTTAGACTTTAAAACAAAAGTTTTACCTAAAGTTATAAGCTGTATTTTAACGTATTTAATTTTTGTAATGTAGCTTGCCGTCGAAAAAAAATAACTGCTCAACAGTCCTGTAGTAAAAGGTTGTTTTGTGTATTTTGGTTTAAAAATAATCTCGCATTTTAACGTACTGTATTTTGGTGATGCATTTAGTCAGTAAAATACATTTTATTAGTTAGTGCTGCAAGTTTGTCACATTACACTCGGTTTACTTAGGACCTAGCCATTAAGTTTCTTTGAAGAGCTGCTATCATAGCTATGAATGAAATTTCTCGGGGCATGGGGTGCCGAGTGGGCTCGGAGATGCAAGCAGCTGTACGAAAGGTCAGCTGAGTTCGGTAGAACTGGAACTGATTCGGACAGACGACGTTACGACGCGTAATCCCGAGTCACGTTGCAGTCACGCTGGCATTCATCTTCTTCCTCCGACCAGACGAACGCCGCGTTTTATCTCCTGCCACCGCAGTACCAGTCGGTATCGGATCGTCCGATCTCACTGGGAGTGCTGACAGCTTAGGCCTCTAAGACGTGGAACCTTCAGTTCGTCTGTCTCTCCGCCAGTCTGCTTCGGCAGCGTGCAGGTAGCATAGCGAACAAGACGCCTAGGTAACAGCATAGCACCTCCAAGGCTGGCTGTTCATGGCGCCATCTTAACCCTTTACAGATAGTAAAAGTTTCGATTGCTTTGCAATAATCGCAGTATCGTTTGAAGGCGGATATAGCTTATTAATGAAAAGTTAATAGCAGATGATAGGCTGTTCTGTAGGCCTATATGAATGACACGCTGGCTAAAAAAAGCTGACACGTATATTGCTGGTGCATCTTCGCTTGAATAATTTGTCACAATATTTCTTAAAATTTTAGATAAGTGCATGGGTATTTGCTAAAGCTGGTAACGATTACAATTTTTAGTAGTATACATTGCAAAAATTAATCGTTAATTTCGATTAAAGGCTAACATGCAGTGACGATTGCCAGAAAAAAATGCATTTTCCTGTTTAGCATTTTAGTTATTGAGCTGTATAAGCGTTCACAGATGCACTGAGGCACAATTAGTGACTGTTTTTAACCAAGCCTTTAGCCAGACTAAAACGACGATTTATTGTGAAAAAGATAGTTAAATGTTTTGAATGCTTGTCATGATGTCACTGTATCTACTTTATAATGTTTTATTGACTTGACTTTAACTCTAATTTTTACAGTTTTCGCAATTTTACGTTGTCTTCCGTAATCTGTGAAAGTTAGCACTTCTGAAGCGACGACATTACTTTACTTTTCAAATATGTATGATTTATATGTTCAGTTATTTATTTAGTTGGCAACTCTTGAAGACAGTGCCGTTTTTTGCCAGCGCGGGACCCTTGGCACTGACTTACCAGCGGGGCCTTGATACCATATAGTGACCTATGACTACGCCACATCACAAAGTGCAGGATAGACCTAAGTCTGTGAGGTAGGCTTGTATTTTCCGTATGTTTACTGGTGTACAATTTCGCGAGCGAAGCGAAAGAAAAAAAATTGGATCTTAGATTTCAGTTCCCCCAACATTTTTAGACCTTTCAATTGAGTTTAAGTTGTGGCAATAATTTATCACCTAAGGTGAAGAAAATTGGTTAGATTGATTGATCGACCTATCGTTCGTTTCGGCGATCACCGCCGTAGTGCGGGGCCCCTTTGGGGCGCGGCCGAGGCCCTTGGCGCGTGCCAAGGTGCCACCCCCTAAAGACGGGCCTACTTAAAGATAGTAGAAAATTGGAACGACAAATGGACGATGACAAGATGATAAAATAGAAGATGATTGTCTAGAGATATTGCGAGAAAAATTTAATTGTTCTATGCAAGGAGAAACGCCAGTCGGTCTGCTGACGCATAGGGCCTATGTTGGTGGCGTGGCGTAGTTGGTAGCGAGTTTCGGCTGAAACGAAGTTACTCTACGCCGGGCCCGGTTAGTACTGCGATGGGTGACTGCCTGCGGGCAGGTAAACCATCTCTGTGCGAAGCCTGCCAGCTAGGTCGACTCAGCCTTCTACCCTCCGTGGGACGGTAAAATGAGTAGTAACTCATTTACATGGGTTACGGAAGGTGGGGACCTTGGTACAACTGACTGGGGTTGCCTAGCCGGCCGCTGCGCCAGCCTGTGTCTGCAGGCTGCACACGGTGGCCGTGCGGCAGGCGGGTCTAGTTAGTGACGAAAGCGCATTAGAGGCGTGTGCATGTTCGCGACGATGCGCCATACAAATTGACGACCTTTACCCTTTTTTACCATGTATGTCTGCAGGCGGCCTAATGCTCGTAATACACGTCGAAGAGGCTTAAGTAATACCAACATACGGTTTTAACCATTGACAGAATAAACCTGGATGATAACTTTGTCTGTTGAGACCAAGATTCACCACGAACAAAAACATCAAAATGGGTATTCTTGCTATTGGGCTTCTATTTTTAGCCAACCGTACTTAGGCCGAAGTAACGGTGCTATTGGTACGAGTCGTCTGTTCGTCTGACGTCGTCGTCCGTAACGACGTATTGTGGCTAAGCGTTAGGTCCTGGAGAAAAACTTTTTACAGGATTAATTAGCCATGTGTCTTACACCTAGGCATGCAAAATTTCAGCGATCTAGTGCAAGGGAAACATTTTCAAATTCAGGGTCTAATGGAGGGAGGTAGAAAAGATGTGCATTTTCAACGGAAAATGGCCACATCTCGGAACCAGTGAGAGATACAGCCAAGGTTAATGTTAATCACTAATAGGAAGTGTCATACGCCACGTCAGATGAGATGGAAATCATTGACCTTGGATGAGCTTGAAGGTCACCAGCAATCAGTACAGGCGGCAATCCCAGCGACAGCTGGGCTTCTTGTTTCTTTCTGGTTCTTTCACTCATTACTTATGTAATTTTCTGTTCGATTCTGTCCGTTGATAACGGACAGATTTTTTACGTCGAGGCGTCGTCTGTCTGTCCGTCCGTCACACTTCGGTATTGTGTTAACGCAAGCTAGGATCACAAAATTTTCATCGTGGACTGCCGCGAAGACTCTAGTTTTAGGATCCGTAAAGCTTTTCCCGAAATTCGAAAAGGGTCACCTCGATCGAGGGCGCTAAATGAGAGGGGGTTACAAAAATTGGCCATTTTTGAGCCAATAAGTCGCCGTATCTCAGAAACGGTGCAAGATATAGCCTAGGTTACTATTAGTCACTTATATAGGAAATCCCATACGCCCTTTCGATTGACATCAAGATCAACGACATTGAACTCCCAAAATAGGGATTTTTAGTGATTTTTTTCGCGATTTTGGCCTGCAACACACATTTCAAGAGTGAATTGTGCCGAAATGGCTTGAGATAGACCAATACAACCTTCATATCTAATTTTCAGCATTAAACGTAGATTTTAGCAGTTCAAGTCCCGACCCCCTAGGTTGAAAGAGGCCTTCGCACGCGGACGTCAAATAGGGGTACCCCCATAAAAAGTCGCTATTTCACCGCTGTTGGCTCGTCTAGCGCTTGCAGATAGACATGAACTTGTTGCTTGCCGTAACAATAACTGCTGACAAGCTTTTAATGGTTCAACATTAATGACCTTGAACCCACAAAATAAAAGGTTTTAGCGATTTTTCTGCAATTTTCGGCTGCAGCACACACTTCAACAGTGAACTGCAACGAAATGGATGGAGATAGACCAGGACAACCTGCGAACAGGAATTGCTATAGGCTGTCGCGCATCTCATAAGCCTTGCTCAAATTACTTGTTAAGTATCGTATATAAAATAATTGTTCTTATGATGTTCTTACTTGCTTACAGAATGCTCATTCGATACCTGCATAAACATATTGTGCAACTTTTCGCCTGTTATTTGCGCCGTGTGTGAACTTTGTAAATATCGTCCTATTTAACTGCACATTTCGCACTGCAGCAAATTGCAAGCTTCAATAGCCCATAACCAAGGATGTCGCAACGTTGTCGTTAGAAACTTGAATGTGGTTGATGTGTACAGTGTTAATAAAGGTTTATACAAAGCACGACAGTGTTTGTTTCAGTAGCAGCAGTGCTGTTAGCGGTTTTGGCAAACACGTATACGACTGGGCTTACATATCTGCAAAAAATAGCATCCTTGACGAATACTAATAGTGAGATCCGGGACAGAGCTGCAAACGCTTTTCTAGGCATGAGAAAGGCCTAAAAATGCAAGTAACAGGTATAAATTTCGTTAGTTTCACTGCACAAATTGGCCTTCAGAACTGAAGCTGAAGGGGTAGTCGGCCCCTACATCTGCCATCTGGATACGCCACTGACACTCACTTTTGAGACTATAAAGTGTGAACAGTTATAAACAGCATACGCTGAGTACTAGCAGGTAGCAAGTTCCTGGGGTAGATAAGCCAATCAGCAGTGGCATCATGGCCGAAGGTCATGGGCGGATTGTCCCCAAGTTTTTGACTATCAGAAAATTGTCGGAAAATTCTCATCTTGTCGGAAAAATGCAATCGTGCAGCTAGAAACTACCATTTTGGGGAAATTTAGGTGCAAAATCAAAATTTTGAGCACACGTGATCTCTTCTATCAAAACTCCGAAATTTGCAACTGTGTGTCGAAAAATTGCAACTACTTGCCCGCCTACTTATTTAACCCAAGACGTCACTGTCAATAACAGTGAACTAGAAAATCAACACAGTTCACATCTTTGTTGATTTTTACTGTACTAACAAGAGATAGGAATAAAAAATTAGTGTTGGTCTAAAAAGTAATCAATGCAGTTTCTCTTGGAAACATATTCAGCATATATTAGAAGTTAGAAGAACATCTAATTAATTACACATAATTCAACAAAACAGTAAAAAACCTAACAAGTCACTCCATGATTAATGATTATACTGTCATGACAACACAAGATACAATGCTAATACTATGAAACTAACAGCCAATTACCAGCAGTGAAACAATACTCAACATAACAGCTCCACTGTGATTTGTAGCAGTAACCATTTACCGGGACCTTGTTCCAAAATTCATTACCTAGTTCCAAATCCTGGTAATTGATACGTCTCTTTTGCACTGATTAATGATGCCAATGCTAAGTTATCTGGATATTTTGGAAAAGCACCACTTGCTGGCGTGGTGTAGCACGCAGTAATGCATTGAGCTGAAACAACAAAATGCTTGCCAGTGGGCCCAGTTAGTACAAGGATGACAAGTCATTTCAGTACAAAGCCAGCCAGCTAGGTCGACTCAGCCTTCTACCCTCCGTGAGTAGTAATAAATGGCGATGGTGCATGTAGTACTGTAGCTGCCAGTTTAGGCGGATCTGAGGCTCACGTGACTCACGTCTATTCGTCGTCATCATCAATGCTTAGCCAGTAGAGGCTGTAGTGTCGCCCTGCGGTGACCACAACTGACGGCACACCTCGCGAGGTCGGTGAGTGGAGGATCTGGTCGACCAATCTGTTGGTCTACTGGCTTAGTTCAATCCCTGCTGTCGTTAATCTCAGATAACCCTAAAGTTGAAACTGAGTTAAGTTAACCCGGTTCTCAAATGGATACCATACCGCAAATCACTAAGCTGTTGCCAGCAGAGTTCATCACAATTAGCCTTATGCTAAATATAATAATCCTCAAATGAAACAAATGTGACATGCACGATTCTGACAAATAAATCTGCAGAAATCAGGTAAACAGATCTAATAATGTCACATCATTAAGTCACCAGTAGGATAACATAGAGCAATGGCAGTTGATACAAACTTACATGCACAGGCTGCAACAAAAACGTAACAAAACACAAACTGCTACAAAATTGTACTGGTTAATTCACTACATATGATTATCTTTATAAATATGCAGAAGTGACACGAAAGAAAATAAATTTCTGTTATCAGTTACTCAAATTTGAAGAATTCAATAAACGATTATATAGAAATGTAGAAATTTTTTACAACAAACTACTTGGACATTTCTCAAACAATACTGCTTCCATACTAAGGATGTTTTTGGCTGCATATTTACTGTACAATGAACACACAATCCTGCAGATTAAGACAACTACGCTCATAATGAAGAAAGCAACACAACACTGAATGGTTAATAATCAACAAAATAACTCTGCCTAAAAAGGCAGGACAATGAACTTACAAGGACAAAAACGAGCAACACCAGATTTGACATGATATCAGTTCCTTATATGGAGTTGAGTAGTGATTGCAATCCTGGGATTGATTTCTCAATCCTGACATCCGGGATTGAGAAATTTGTAATCCTGGGATTCCATTTCAGAACTAGGCTTACAGATTGGTCATCATTTTGGTATATGTAATTGACTTATTTCATGCACAGGATGTACTAGGGCCTAAAGGCTTCTATGGAAGCTGACTGAAGAGAGTGACGGAGACTGTAAAATTACAAATTACAGTGTGCACTGCACAAAGTAGTACTCTAGTGCACATAAAATATTTTGTTCATCAGGCGGCTAAAATTAATTCTTTCGATTAACACACGAAAAAGTACAATTTTAACTAACTTTTGTAATCCCAAAATCCCGGGATTGGGACGCCAACAATCCCAGATTTCGGGATTAGCAAAAACGACCGGAATACAGGGATTCGGGATTGCAATCCCTAGTGCTGAGGTCCACAACTCCTAATCGTGGAAAATGATAATGGAAGCTGGTGCAATCAGTACAATGGGCTGGAAAGTCCAGAAATTCAGACGGGAAAAGATGGGCCAGAAATTAAGGAATTGAATCGATCACGACAAATAATTCAAACTTGCTCATGATCTTCTAACCATCGTTTAGCTCACAGGTAAGTTGGTGACAAAATCTTCACAAGCAACCGAGATTCCTTTGACAAATTAGTGACTGATGCTGATCAAATACTAAACAAAAGAGCTCTGAAAACAAACACAAAAGTAAAAGCCTGAATAAATACTAACATTACAGAACTTTCACGACTGAACCAAGATACAGTAGTAGTAATATAAGTCTAAACTGTCCCTGCAGCAGCCAAACATAGGCCCTATAATGTAATTATTACAAGCTACATCAACCCACACAGCATTCACAACACATATGAGAAAATTTAATGCCAATCCTAGACTGAGTCGGTAATGGAAGACCAATTAAATCTTTAAAACATACAATGTTTTGTTTGTCTGTACATTACTCACCAGGGTCATGCTCATTTGCTCAGTCGCCCTTACAACAGTGTTACGCACTACCGTGCTACACTGTGATGCACACACTCTATACTTTATTCACACCAAGCAATTTGTAAAAAAACGATTAATGAAAATAAGTCAGCAACAAAAACAGTATTTGACATTAGCCTTTGCAATGAGAAAGAAATAGTTAAATCATTTAACACTACTACATGAGCTACATGCCCAATTAAGACTACATAGTGAACTATTTACTGTAGAAACAAATTTCTGTCACCAGTAACGCAAATTTCAAGAATTCAGTAAACGATTATATAGAAATGTAGAAATTGTTGCAACAAACTACTCAACCATTTCTCGAACAACACTGCTTCCATACTAAGGACATTTTTGACTGCATATTTACTTGAGATTTGAGCCTACTGACTAAGAAAAAAAACAGCCAACTCAGTCAAGACATTTAGACAACATTTTGATCAAAGCATAGTATGAAGTCACCTAACACAAGTTCACAGAACAAGCATGATTAATTAACAGTGGCATACACAGAACAGATAATATAAGGACTAATGAAAACAATTAGGGAGGGACCACATGAAATTGTCTTACAAAAATAGCATATAAAATAACGAGACATTAAAAACAGCATAAAGCAAGCATTAGCTTTCGTAAAGCTACAAGACACAAGTATACGGAAACACTGAATTGAATTGCATATAATGGCACGCTATCACTGGTTTACTTTGGACATCAGTAAGGCAGCGCTCACACTGATACGAGCTCAAGTGTGGGTTACTCATGCAAGCTTAACGACAAGAGTGAAGCATTCATGTTCACTTGTATGACAGGGTACCCACTGCAACCGTGAAATAAAATTCAAGAACTTTTCAAGGACTTTGAAGGACTGCCGACATTAACATTCAAAAAATAAATGCTGACATTAGGATTCATCACTCAATAAAATGAGGCTGTAACAACTTCAGAATGACACGCAGCCATATCGAGCAAAAAATTTGGGATAAAAAAGTGAAATTAGACCGTTTAGTGCAAATATGGCTAAGATTTATCATTGAATTAATCTTTTCCCATTTTCTCTGACTTTTCCCTTAATAAATTCCTGGAATTTCAAGGACCTAAAAACTCAAATTCAAGGACTTTCAAAGACCAACCGTATTTTCAAGGATTTTCATGCCTTGAATTTCTATACAAAAACCAGAACTTACAAGAACTGACAAGGATTTGTGAAAACCCCGGACTAGTGGACTACAGGCACAAAACTTGCACTGTTTGACTGCTGAGCAAAGCCACAAAAACTGAGCGAATGCTTTGCAAAAATGTGGTATAATACACGGCATCATTAATGATTTCGAAGTTTCACAACTAAGAGAATGTTCTGACAGCAAACCTGTCTCACAGACTGTAGAAACTGCTCACATGAGTGAAATTAGAGGTAACTCATACTTGTACATAACTTGTACTTGTAACTTGTGAACGACCACTACTGGAATACATGCAAACTAGTATTCACTGGTACTTCCATATGGATAAGTCCTTGGACTCATACGATTGAGAACGAATCCTAAAACCAGTGGGATAAGTTGTCTATTTCTTCTTCTTGCCGGCTCCACTGAGTTGCGACTGAGAGCTAGTCAATGTCTGTACCCTCCGGTGCTCAAAACTCGCCATCTGCTCCTCGAGAAGTCTTCGCTTGTCTTCAAGTTTCTTCTTGTCATCTCCATGCTGCTTTTTCAGCGCTTCAAACTTGGCTTGCAACTGCCACACAGCAAACGATACATTTGCTCAAACTAAAGGACAACAATTGAAACAAGCAAAAAAGTTTATCCGCACTAACCAAATAAAAAGTAATTTGAGAGAAAAAACAGACTTTAAAATATAGATGCATGTGTCTGTATAGTGTTATATACACAGCTTTTATTCACCACAAACATATCAGTAATAAAAAAATTACAAGTATGCAAAAAATTCACATCCATGCTCATACACAGTCCTACATAAAACACAGCAGAATGTCAGTTTGCTAGCAAAGATTCAAAACTGACCATTCACTGCTATGACACTGACAACTGGATGACAGGAAATACAAATTATGATCAAATATTTTATAAGGATCCATTTTTGGGACACGGCCTAATCAGCTAACCCAAATGAGGTCTTGTAAGTTAGCGGCTTAAATAAAAAAGCTCAAAGTAGCATCACTATTAGCAGTCTTGTGGTAGCAACTAAAAAAGTAACAAGGGTTTAGCTTGACAGAGCATATGCTATGCACACAGAATTTGCATTCTGGAAGATAGTTCGAGTTTAGATAGCCATTTTTAAAGAAAAACACAGAAGCAGTTGTGTGTCATAATATAACAAAATGTAAAGCATGTAAAACAGTAGATGTTAAAGATACAGATCCCCCACAACTCCTGTAATCAGTGGACTGCAAAGCATCCAAGCTACTCGGCATAACGGTGTGTAAAACTGTGCCTTTATTGTTCTTCCTCTCAAAGCACTCGTTTGCTGACAAAATGGGCTCTGATCTGTAAAAATCACTCCAAGCATAGTTCAGCCCGTCTCTTGATGATTTGAGAGAAATGTGGGCGGGGCAACCAAGTCATTTGCAGCCATCATGCCAGCTCAACATGCATGTGGCATGTCGTCAGTTGTATTGATGGCAAGCAAACAAGCACGCTGTTGGTCCCACCACGAAAAGGCTACTGTACAAGAATGGTTCATTTTTGAGGGGACAGCAAAACCAAGAGTAACAATGGATGACCAAACACACAAAAGCCGAAAACAGTACAAGACTTGCACTAACCTCTTTCTCGGCCTCCTTGAGTTCAGCTTCCTTCTCTTTGACTCTGACGACAAACATCTGTCTCATGTCTTCCTCTTTCTTCTGCATCTCAGCTACGTGCTCTTGCTTCTTCTTCTCATACGTCTCCTGCAGACTACGCCAACAACAAACAACACGTTGTCACCGCAGGTGGTGACATCTATGCAGAAGCTGATTCCTTAACCATAGAATGATTCAACTCATTTCAGTTTTATTTGAACAATGTACTCTTCTACACGTGTACACAAAACATTCCTGCATGGACCTACATGTTAACTGTGGGTAAACAAAAGCAAAAAAACAGGTTATTAGGCGTAGAAAATTGCTGTGCTTCCGTTTGCCATCCATCCTTAGAAAAAACCTTCATCCCTAAAAATTTAATTAAACCTTCAAAAATATCAGTGCAATTTTCTTGTATGCTTTCAAAATTTTGCTGAAAAATACTGTTTGCATCTAGCCTGAAATGTAACTCTGCTTAAATTTTTGTGAGTACTATGTAATGTGTCTGTTTTTTACGAGTTGTTGGGTAATATTTAGAGCTGTCAAATGAATGCATTAATTAATTAACACATCAATGCATTAATAAATTAACGTGCATTAAAAAAATTAATGTGCATTAAAATAATTAATGCACATATGTAAATTTATGTTAATTTACTAAATTCCGTGAAGCAAATGTTCCAATATTCCGTTAAACTGCGGTAATTAGACAATAGAATGAATTCAAGTAACTAAACTGTAGTTGCCATTCTATAAATAAGTAATTATTTTGACAACAGGCTAATAGACTTCTATGCTTGCTATGACGGCAGTTATTGTCGATTATATGTATAAAATGTATTTCTAGCTTTCTATATTCTACAGGCGGGGCTCCCAAACGTCGCGGGACCTGGGGTAACTTACCCCCTACTCTCCCTCTCAACGGGCCTGGGCGCATTAATAACGTGCTAATTAATGCGTTAAAAAAATTAACACTTTGACAGCTCTAGTAACATCACATGACACGTCTCGATATAAAAATAAATAATAATGAAAATTTTTCTGTCAACCCCATCCTTAATTTTTTGCCAGCTGCAACCGAAAGCACTGAATTTTTTTACACCTCACTAATATCACACTAAAACACAACTTAGTATGGTTAAAATTCAAAACTTGACCACTTCTCTATCAGAGTAGTTAAAATTTCTATTTCTACTTGAGTTAAATAGTAAATGTTGATCAGAAAGTCAGCTAAAAAGATAAAAAAAAAAGCATGCAGCATCAGCATCGTGTAAGCAGACGAAGAAGAAGAAGATTCCGCATAGACAGCTAGGTCCATTGCGAGGGAGCTCATCCCCTTGACGGCACTTTGAGCCGGCGAGGCGAAGCCCAATTAAGCTAGCATACAGCCCAAGTCGGCCGGGTTAGCCGACTGGATCAGTATACTTGCAGTACTGGCCACAGGGCCTACTGTTGCGCAGAACACGCCGTTTCTTCCCTAGCGATGGTCTTCACCACCGCCAGTACTCATTTTACCATCCTACGGAGGACAGAAGGCTGAGTCGACCTAGTTGGCTGGCTCCGTACTGTAGACAGTCACCCATCTAAGTACTAACCGGGCACGGCGTAGAGTAACTTCGTCTCGTCCGAGACGCGTTACTAACTACGCCATGACACCAACCAGTAAGTAAGTAGGCCCATCCCATTTCTGATCGATGATCACTGATTATAGCCTTATTGATAGGTCCATAGTCTCACTGCATTCACTGCAGTGTCATACAGAATTGCATAAAATTGCCCTAGCACGATGACTCCATTCCCCCAGTCTAACGATGACCTTGCTGTCACAAGGAGCGGAGATTATCAGTTACTACACTCTCTGATGCTTATGGCAACTTGCATCCACAAAATCTGCTGTCCCATTCAGATGATCATCCAAAATGGTAACAAATCCGTGTTGCCACCATTTGGTGCAACAACTCAACGTGGACAGAATACAAAACAAAACAAAAACGAAATTTGAAGTATAAGCTCCGTGCCAACCGTTTCTAGGATGAAAAGAAAAGATTATCAGAACTGCACTGCATAATCAGGATTATCTACAAAAAAATCCAGAAAAAACCGAATTCTTACTTCACAAAAATCGCCTTTACACGGACACTACGTGCACCCCAATAAACAGTCTCACGATTCCAAGGTCAGGTAAATCTGAATGCAGTGAAAGTGGACCATATTCATCTGTGCCAGGCAGCAGGTATCTGCGTGAACCCTTATGTTCCATAGCTCTCTGAGATGGATTTCTTCTAAAAGCTATAGAAAACCCTATAAACTTTTAACAACTACTACACCAACAGTCTCCATGGCTGCAAACAATGACACAGCTGTCACTGTCATAATTTGTCGATTATCAGATTTTAGCCAACCATACTTAAGTAACAGTTGAGCTGTTGTCATGGTTGTCGTCCATCGTCTGTCACGGATGTATTGTGGCTAAACGGCGCAAGATAGAACCCAGATTGCTATTGATCGCTAATAGGAAGTCACATACTGGCTTTCAAATGACATATAAATCGATGACCTTGGATGACCTTGAAGGTCACTGACAACCAGTATGGTCGGCTATCTTAGCGACAGCTAGGCTTCTTGTTTTAGCTAGTTGTAACGACTGTAATCTAAGCACCTCATGGCCTCATCATCAGAGAAGCCCATCTCCTGCAGCTTGCATCGCCTGTACAGCTCATAGTGCTGGTAGTGCGTTGTCTCACGAAGGTCTTCCATGTTGGTCCGAACCAACATTTCCCTCAGACGCACAAAGTCACAGTGGTTCTCATTCTCAACTACACACCAAACAACAGACAGCAATCGATCAAGCAAACAATAAACACTTACAAAAATAAACAGTAGCTGACAGTATATGCCTAAAATATGTCTGAATTTTTTTAAGAACATAAATTGGAGATGAAATGCTGAACGAAAGAGTAATGTTTTTAAGTTCCGTATAAGTTGTTGAAGCAACGGTGGCAAACAGTTCGACGCAGCTGGTGCAGGATATAAAAACTCTCGTGCTCAAACTTAAGTCACGGCATGGCTGTCAGAAAAATGATTGTATGAACAACTAAGCCTAACTGGACATAACTAACTAGACTGCAAAAACATACGCAAGTAAAATAAGCACAAGATTTGGACCTACACTGAGAGATAACGCAGTCATTATGCTGCCATCGTATAGGCCGCAGAACTGGTTATGTCTATTCATCCATTCACCACTCCCATATGGCTCCGAACCAAAAAAAAACAAAAAGGCATAAAAAACCAATGCTGCTGTGAACGTCACCCAAGATGGAGCAACTAGTGAGTCAACTTCAGTTCAAAAGTTCAGAGGTCAGAGTCATGCAATGAAGTGAGCAAGTAAACATAGGTGGGTGGATGGCCACGTGTCATGTCAACACTGGGCATGCAACTGTGCATTTTTATAAGGGCATAAGCATCAGTCACACCAATCTGTATATGTTTAGTAGTTTACCTTGCACGGTACCCCATGGATATTGTCGCGCCTTCACCATTTTGTTGCCAACTTTCACCTCTTCCATACTACCAACCACTGCATATGGAATGTGACCCTACAACGCAGTACAAGTTCAAACGTTGTCCTGTTAGAAGTAAACATGTTTTAAACAGAAAGCAGTATGAAGAAAGTCAGCCTGACTAACAATATTTACATATTGTTCAAGAAGATACGAAAATATTGGATACAATACCAGCCATGTGCTAAAGCATAGTGAAATGATGTGAAACACAAGGGAAACAAGATAGATACTGATCAAGATGACACAATAAAAATGACTTCTGTAGTACCAATCAGAAGAAACAGTTAATGATAAGATCATTCAGCAAACAATAAGAAGAGACCTACATTTATAAATTATTATAATTTATTGAATGTGTAGAACACTAAAAGAAAAGAATAATGTCTCAAGTCACTACTAGCAAATTAAACAACAGTGTTTATTCCTGTTCACATGTGACACTCAATCTGTTCTCGTATTCGAAACAGATACAGCAACAGTAGCGAATAAAATAAAAACCCATTATTTACTAACATGTAGGCTAAATATAACATCACAAATGTCAACAGTACCAATGAATAATTAACACGTACATCAATAGAATACTTAATTCATCATGCCGAGAAAATTTCGTACAAATCCAAAAAGTGTCCAAGGAAATTCGAAGAAAACAGGAGTGGGTGTCCTGTTAGGAACAAAGTGTATTTAATTACGCAACAACATGGCTGACTGCTGAGAGCAACAAAAGCAACGTTTCACAGCAAGCTGATCACTGATCCGTACTTACATTCATTGCTGTATTAACTTCAGCCACGGTTTCATCGTCAGTCGGACACTGGTAGATACGAATACCATTGCTTGTCAGCTCATTGATAATCTGTAACGACAGTCCAGAACACAAGTATGTGTACAAAAATTATGTCATAACTTAATTGCCAGTTAAAACATCAACATCATTAGGCCTAGCAGGTAATCTACCCTTACACTTTACCATAATGTATGACCTGACTTGACTTAATGCCATGGCGACGTTGATGAATCAGCGTACTCCAGCAGCTTCATCTCCACGGTTACGAATCCAGTTTCTCCACGATGTCCTGTTTTGAGCAAGTCTGACAGCCTCAGGTACGAATAGGTGCAGTGCATCGCAGTCTTCTGTTATGTTGTCCGTCCATCTTCTCTGCGGTCTACCTCTAGATCTCACGCCACTGATGTGACCATGAAGCAGTATGTGAGGATATCTGTTGGGGTTCATCCTGGCAACGTGACCAAAGTATGACAAACGTCTAGCTCTGAGGACATCCACAGTGTCCTCTTTGATAGACAATTCATTCAAGATGTCTGTGTTACGTCTGTGATCTCTTCTCGAGCATCCGAGAATCTTCCTCGCCACTGACATCTCACAGACATGTAGTGACCGTATATTCTCCTCCTTAAGAGTCCAAGTTTCGGCATTGTACATCAGTATGGACTGGACTAGAGTATGATAGATTAGTACTTTTGTCTCTTTACTGATGTCCTTGGCCTTCCAGATTTTCTCAAGACTCCAAGCTACTCCTGAAGCAATGCCAATTCTCCGTGAGATGTCCTTGTCACAAGTGGCATCACTACAAATGGTACCACCGAGAGAGAAATTCTTGCACCCGTTTGACTTCAGAATTGCCTACCTTGGTATGCATCTCTATTTGTGACATGTCTCTCTTTACAGCTTGTACCTTGGATTTGACTAGACTCATTGTCAGTCCGAATCTGTTACTAGAGGTATTGACCTTGTTGACTATCAGCTGTAGGCCATGGTCACTGTCAGAGAGTAAACTGATATTATCTGCAAATCGGAGATTCGAGATGACAAAGCCATTCACACAGACTCTGATGTCGTTCTCACCAAGTGCTAGCATCATCACAACCTCTAACAAGATGTTGAACAACTGTGGTGATAGAACACAGCCCTGTAACACCCCAACTACTGTAGGAAACCAATCTGATAGACCACCATCCACTCTGACAGCACTCATTGTATCTCTTATTCCATGCCACGATATATATTATATCTTATTCCAGGATCCTGACAATCTTGTCATCGTAATCCAAGTACCTCATGATGTGCCAGTCCAGCCCTCCAGACACTATCAAAGGCCTTTTGGAAGTCTACATAGCAGATATACAAGGTTTCTCCAATAATGTGTATATAATCATTATTCAGCCAGAGTGGGAATAACTGTCAGAAAGCAAAGTAAAATTAATATAACCAAATGTCCATCATAATAAAATGTGTAATACAAAAACACAAGAAAGACACATAAACCAGTACAAAAAAGACATTTAGATGAGATATTTAATAGCATAATTCCAATTTCAAAACACCAATAACTTGCAAATTCACATTAGTAAACAATACCATCTACTATTATATATAAAAAACTACAAACAATTTATTTAATGTTGTATAAATGATGACGTAAAACAGCAAAAATCAAAAAGTATAAGTACGAAGTAATGTATTAGCTTAGACATTTTTATCTGGCTACTAAGGACAGATTAAATGTCTAAGCTAACACATAATGTTCATGACTTATACTTTTTGATTTTTGCTGTTTTACATCATCGCTTATACAACATTAAATAAATTGTTTGCAGTTTTTTTTATATATAATATTTGCGGTTTTATTATAATTTGGAAAGTCACTATAGCCTGTTAGCTTTTACTACAACTATAACAACTACTACATAGCTGGCATCTTAGATTTATTTTGCGCAAACAAATAGATTAGCAACCATGTTATGAGCAATAAATGAAATTTAAAATGGCATCCACCACAATCTTAAACTTATTACTGCTGTCGATTATGGTCACATAACCTACATGCAGTAGTTGCCGGCTACACTTCTGCAAAATTGAATCATTATATCTCAATCAGCAATTAAGTTGTTAGGACCTACATTTCGTGCAAAAATACAAAATGGCGGTCATCGCCATATTGGATGTTATTTTTTAAAATATTACGGTACAGCTCTATATAGGATGTTAAATTTGGTCCACCTGCCAAATTTCGTGCAAATACATCTAGTAGCAAGCGAGTTATAGGCGATAAGGTGAATTCAAAATGGCGGCCGCCGCCATTTTGAATTTATTATCATCGCCAATTTTGGTCACATGGTCTATTTCCAGTAGTGACTGGCTACATTTGTGCAAAATTGCATTAATCTACAGCGGGTGGCCAAAAGTGTGTCATAATGCGATAACGATGCCAGAAAGTCGTGAAGTGCACCGGAAATAAAATAAGCAAAATTTCGAACTTGAGCACATCTCTAGCCGATTTATATCTATGGTCATGTAGTTTTATCCATGTAAAATGCGTTGCGTCATTCGTGATGTCATTTTAATCGAAAATATTGACAAACGAAGTGATTGAAATGCGCTGGATACGGCAGGCAAAGAATTGACAAAGGAGCAAAAGAAAATTATTATAAAATTCAGTAATAGTAATTCTAACAAAGGATTCATTTTGAATACATTAAACGTAAGACAGGCTTGCGTACGGAAGTTCCTAAAGTGATGAAAATGTTGACAAAGCGTAGAAAAG
>Ga0209367_1002019_pt1 | contig 26219 bp, 17 predicted proteins | sample WorMetLIZISLAND2_FD_187412 | JGI IMG/M metagenome (GOLD analysis project Ga0209367, IMG submission 187412) | Marine gutless worms symbiont microbial communities from Max Planck institute for Marine Microbiology, Germany - Olavius geniculatus... ... | reverse complement strand
CTCAGTCTTTCTGTTAGGATCATCATTAGCACTTTGCCGAGATGGCTTGTCAAGGCAATCGTTCTGTAGTTGCTGCATTCCATAGCACTGCCTTTCTTATGTAGCAGAACTAGAACTGACTTTTTCTATTCTGTAGGCGCGATACCCGTCTTCCACGCTTTGTTACACAGCTGGTGTATTTCTTCAATCAAGTGTGGTCCGCCGTGTTTGATCATTTCGCCTGTTATCCCGTCATTTCCTGGACTTTTGTTGTTCTTCAATTTTTTCACGGCCTTTTGTACTTCTTCTACCAGTATATCGCCCTGGCTGTCAGCAAGTGGTGGCGAGATGTCTTTCAGCTCTTTGACAAGGTCATTGGCTAAGTACGTGGGTAATCGAAATGTTCTCCTTCAGCATCAACAAAAGCGATGGACACTGATGCCAATCGCCATCAGCACATTCAATAACGCATGATCTAGAGTGGCTCACTTGCAGTTGATGTGTTGTTTCAGTTTGTCAACGTAAGATCTTAAAAATTGACAAGTGTTAAATATGTCACAGATTTTCAATGATTTTGTGGTCTCAGTAATTTTTTAGCTGATGCATGCACTCCCTAGTATGAATTCATTGTTGTAAATGGCCAAACTACAACTTCTACATTTCACAAGGTAGTGTAGTGACAGTACTAATGTGAGATGGGCTAAAGTCATTTATGTCAAGTTTTTTCACGATGCAAGATGCCAAAAATTATCAAAATCGACCAATGCTGCATGGAGTTATTCAAAAATAAAAGTAGCATGTTTTTTATTAGACAAGATGTAATTTGATTTTGTGTAGCAAACTAATCTGCTGACTTGCCATTTTTCAAGCACACATTAAAATCACTCTATAACATAACAGAAAATGAAAGATTATGAGCGGTTAACTGTTAGTGCACGTTGCAGTTTAGAAATATATGTATTAGACTTCATTTAATCAAATAACAATAAACAAACCTTCAAGCAAATTGGAAGCCGACCCAATACAGTATTCCATTACCAGCTGTAAAATGAAAATAAACACAACCTCTTGAAAAAAATTATTACACCACATACTAGCACTTAATTTTTCTATGTTGCTAAAATGCCAGTAATTAACAGAAAAAATAAACTACAGTAAATGTAAACTAAACTTATCCATCATAACAGATTTTGAAAACATTGCGTCAAAAAAATATTAAATGCAGTAATATACCATAATTCCTCAAGAAAATATTACAGATGACATATTCTTGAATATAAAGATACTATCAGAAAAAAACACAAACCCATGCTGTTTGTTCCTTCAAATAAAAACCTTTAAAGCCAACACAGTTCTGGTGTTTCACTGACTGCTGAAACTTCACTTCTTTTATGATTTCTTGCCACTTCTACAAGTGACATAAATTTGTACATATTAATGACAATGACAGAAGATGTAATATACCTATAGAAACCATACCAAGGCACAAACAGTTACGTTCTGACAGTTTAGCTATATAACAAATAATTATTACACTATTTGCTATACCACAAATCAAATTTGAAACAAGCATATATGTCTTGCTAAAGTCACTCCCCTCTTGTAAGAAAGAAAAGTAAAGAAGCAATACCACAAATTTATTCTTCAACTGATGCATAATAATATTATTATTGTTGTAAGGACGACCTTCAAAGTCTATGGGAAAAAATCATAGTAATAACCAACATTTTTATTTGTGTTCAAGTAATTATTGTAACGTCGGTGTTGTGGCGCATTGGGCTGTGACTCATGCATCCGAGTTAATAGGCCTAAATGAAATATTTTAAGCAAAATAATGTTTTATAATTGTCAGGGGCTACAAACAAATTGTTGTCAAGGTGCATAAGTTATTTCAAGTGTCTGTATCACATGCAGACAACTGAGCATTAGACATGATTTAACTTACACTAATATGCTTTTATATTCTTGCAAAAAATGCCATATTTACATCTGATGACTGTCTTCCATGATATGACATCTTCTTAATTGCAACCACTTCTTTAGTGTTACAATTCCTAGCCTGCAACAAAATGCATCAGAATAGTATTTATAAGTAAAACAAAAGCATAAATTTCTTATAACAGCAAATCACATTTAAAATTCAACCTTAAATAATGTAAATTAAAAATCCAATAAGAATAAACAATCAGCTCACAGAATACACTGCTCCAAAACTTCCATGTCCTATTTCACTTAAATCTGGAAACAATTTCTCAGGATCGTCAGACGAAAACACAGCAGCAATCTCAGGATCTTTGATAAAACTGTTTGACTTCATCATCGTGATCCACCAACCAATGCTGACCACCAGCACCAAATGTGAAAACTGCAAATAACATAAAACAACTAGTTAACCAACACGTCAAATGGTAAGTGAATATATGCTGATCAGAATGTTTTAACTCCTAAAAAAGCATCAAAACACCTTCATTCATAAATGCAATTCTCATACACCCTGCAGGTAATGCATGTGCAACTATGCATTCCAGTTACTGTCTCTTAGCTAGTACCAAATTGCACTGCTTGGCTAAAAGTGCACAGTGTTGAAACCCAGTCTAGACTGCTAGGCTGCCAGTCTGGGCTGTGGTAAAGTGCGGACCTGCGGACTTGCGAACCGACCAATGGGTAAACTGTGGACCAAAACTTGCGGACCACCAGTGAGGATCAGTGGGTAAACTGCAAACTCCGCGCGATCGAACGCCTAATGAGAGATGTGCCATAATGCATATAAGCTTACTAAAGCGTTCATGTTTTAGGCCCCAGTCTAAGCATTTACTGCTGCAGTGCAGGCAGTTGTAAGTGTGAAAAGAGTTTAACTTAATGTAATTTATGATATGCCTACTTTGCAGACATAGTCCGTGTGTATTGTGTTTATTGATGTTACAGAGGCTTAATTCTAGTGAATTTCATTTTAAGGATAAGCTATAGGCCTATGTAGGCCAAAATATTGGCACCTTAGATTCAGCTTGGAGCATGTCCATTAAATATTCATTCAGTCACTCACTGAATGCAATAAGCTAATAAAATGTCACTAAACAATAAGCCTAAAAATAACAATAATAGCTTCAAAATGAACTAGCAGTTAAGCAAGTGAAATATCAGATGTCAAAAAAATTGTCAACAGAGTTTGCAAACGTATTATCAGTGCTGGTATCCCACACAGCAGCAATGATGCCGACGGCTGCAGTTCTCGCACTCAACCCAGGTGATCTTCTTGTCGGTGCTGTGACTGTTCTTCCCACGTCCTTTCTTGACAGGTGGTAAGACCACAGTGTTGCAGGTGTTGCACAGTCTACTGCTGCCATATGGCAGGTGATGCTCCGTAGTTCTGAAATTGTCTTCCAATAAAAAAAAACTATATCACCACTTTCAATCACCACCTTTAGCCTGTGTGATCCCATATGGCAGGTGAAGCTCTGTAGATACGCTATGTCTATCGCAGTTATAATACAAACATCAGCAACAGGGAAGAAAGACTTACATAGATAATGCGGACCTGGTCCGCAGATTTGGTCCGCAGTTTACCCGTTGGTCGGTCCGCAAGTCCACATTTTACTGGTGCCCTGCCAGTCTGCTAGACTGCCTGCCTGCTAGACCGTGCCCCTGGACTTTGATAATGTCAGTAAATCTACTGTTGCCGGTTTTTTTACATACCGATACAGAAATGTATGGCTATAAATCCAGCATGAATAATCACAGTCGTATGTCTATTGTAGGCCCACACAATAATGTATTAAAACAATCTTCTGGATTGAAGTCGTCAAATATTTAACTGCGTATAACCACGCTAAGAATGCAGCCTTGTGCAGTGTTTTCAATGCACTGTTATTCAGCTATTCGGCTATCTTTATAGCCGCAAGTATACCATATAACTCACTGTAAGACAATCAAATGTTAACAAATCCATATCATATACCCATGCATACGATCAACGCCTTTGAATGTTCTGTTATAGCCCCGCCCACCAGACAACGCCAGCAATAAAATGCATCTAAACGGATAACAGCCACAATCTCCGCCACAAATAATAACTTCAGCAGTTAATACTAATTCGCGTAAGTGTCCATTTTAATCAAAACCAGAAACAAGCTGCGATTTAATAGTTTAATAGTCAACTAAACATTAAACCGGTACTAATAAAGAACTTTTGTTGTTATCAGACAACAACGCGCATGCGCAATACCACAAATCGTGAAGTGCAATGAGTGCAATAACCGAATACGACCGAAATTACTTTTACTTATTTAATTTTTTGGTCAATCGATTGTTTGTTTACAAACATTGGAAGCTGTGAAATCAGCGAGCGCTTAGTGTAATAAAATGACTTTTGATAACGTTTACCTGTTTGTTCCGAATTTAATTGGTGAGATTTTTTGCTTTTTTAGCTTTGGCTTTGCGGATGTTGTGGGTGCATGAGATGTAAATGCAGTCGTCATAAATGGATGATGACTGATTGGTGTCTGGTTTTTGGTTTGGGTCCGATATAGCGAAGGGCCGCCACAGCGAAAGGCGCCGTGTTCCTGCGGGACACGGCGCCTTTCGCTGTGGCGACAACCGCGATTGACGACCTCGGCCGTAGTTTCACGGATCGCCAGTCAACCAACTAGCTTCTCAGGTCTAAGAACGTCACGGGCAGCCATTGGCAATTTTTTAGGCGAAAATCGTAATTTTAATATTAAGCACAGAATCGTACTATATTACAAGTGAAATTGTCGCCCCCATAACCCGGGTGAATGTGAGTGTTGCATAATGATTCATCTGTCGATATTGTACACTAATTTATGGTGCGCATCTTTGTCACACAAATCTTTGAAAAATGCTAACCCCAACCCGATCCCTAACCCTAAATTCAAACCCTAAGCCTAATGTTAATCATAACTGGAGGTGAAAACCGTAATTTTAATATTAAGCACAAAATTGTACTAAATTACAGGTGAAAATCTCGCCCCCGGGTGAATGTGAATTTAAAGCGCAATGACATGTCTGTTGATGTGAATTTTAGTCCAAACTTTGCTATGGCAGCCCTTCGCTATGGCAGCCCCTCACTATGGTGGTCCTTCCCTATAGCTTTCCATTACCTGGCTTTTTTGCCCCTTTGCTGTTTCGCCCCCTGGCTGATTCGCCTCCTGGCTTGTTTGCCTTTTGGCTGATTTGCCCCCTTACCTTGGACGATTAGATTGGGGGTTCTGATTTTAGGGTCATTATCAAGGACATTTACATCGTTGACGGAGAAACAATAAAGCAGATGTCAGACAAACGACGAAGTTGGCCGACTTTTGTGGGCGTGGTTTAGTTGCCTGACAAAATCGGCCACCGAAATCAGTATATCATGACACATGGCCGATATTTTCGTCTGCTACTTTGTAAGATATTAGCTAGCACAACATCAGAATGCAGATTACAAAGTAATACTTGCATCACTTTTTTCTGCATCTAGTGAACGAAAATAAGTAACAAACACAGTAAAACATTAAAATAAATATTCATCTTCTGTTGTAAACAATCACCATGGCAACATAAACAAAATTTGTTGTCTGATATACAAAAAGTCGGCCGACAAAATCGTCGAAGGTAGAATATGCTCAGGCGATTTTGCCGGCTGACAAAATTGAGCGTTTTTTGCATGACATTACAGATTTTTGTCAGGCGATTTTGTCGGCAGATAAAATCGGCTGATTTTGTCATCCATCTGACATCCCCTTAAGTAGTCATAATTAACATTAAAATTACTTAATTTATTTACATTATTGAATTGAAAGCTGGTACTAAATTAGCAATGATTATGTAAATCAAAAATGCTGCTATTGCAGCTATTGTGGTACATTAGAATAAGTCATGTGGTGTGTACTGGTGACGTCTGCGTGATATGCGATATCTTAGATGCTGTCTGTCCCACGATATCGATCCCACGATATCGTAGGGACGCATGGCTGGCGATCGATATCGTGATGTCTGCTTATCAATATAATTCCTACTTACCACACTGCTTTAAGTGGAGTATTGATGATGCTGTTTTGCTCAAAATTTTGCACATTTTTGATCTCTTAGTTATTTTTGTGACAAGTGTAGAGCGTTTTAACTATATTTTGTATGATACTTCTGTGTATGTTACTGTGTAGGATATGTTCGGATTGTACTTGCATTGATATCGTTCTATTTTATGCCAACAAACCATGTAATTGCTACATGGGCTTACATTTTCAGTGCTCTGCTTGATGCAGTTGATGGATATGCTGCTAGGTTCCTCAATCAAGGTATGTTGTCTACAGTTGTTTTGCAAGAAATTTGAGCCAATGCTCACGAGACGCTCGAAAGCCTATAGCAGTTTTGGTTCAGTAGTTTAGCTGAAAATTGGGTGTTCACGCTAAGTTAATATACAAATACCAAATTGTCTATCTGGATCGCATAACGATAGTAGTGTGGCACCACCTTGTGAATGATATAGACTTGTGTTGCTGCTTGAAATCACCAAAAAAATCCATAAAACCCCCAATTTTGGCGTTCAAGGTCATTGAATTCGACGCCAATCAAGAGCCAGTGTACCACTTCCTATTAGTGATTAATAGTAGCCTAGGCCCTATCTGGCATCGTTACTGACATACAGCGACTAAGCGACTTATTGGACCAAAATCGAAAATTTTGCCTACTCCCCTCTCATTTAGCACCCTCGTTTGGGGTGACTCCTTTCGAATTTATGGAGAAGCTTTACAGTTCCTGAAACTAGGGTCTTCCAGGCAGCTGATGGTGAAGATTTGGTGATCCTAGCTTGCACTGTTTTTGTCTGATCCACCTGTGTGACAGACAGACAGATGGACGGACAGACAGACAGACAGAATTGCGATGGCTAAGACGCGCTGAAAGCAGTAGCTGCTTTCGCACGTAATAAAATGTAGCAAAAGTAACTCATTTTTCAATGCTATGATTCTGTTAATTGGGTGTAGGAAAAGCATCTGGTCTGTGAATGTTCTGCTATATCAATTCTGTAAAGTTTATAGTTGCTACTGGTCTAATTGTAGATACGTGTGCTGGGTGGTTAAACAAGAAATAACTGTATGTATTTGGTGTGTGATTGAAAAATGGTTTGCCTAGTTTAAAGTGAATTTTTTGGTTACAAGTGTATCTTTGTTCTTAACTGTGATCTTTGACCTTTTGAATCGAAATTTGCACAACAGTTACTCTTGCCTGGGTGATTTATACCAGTTGTGGTTTTTCTACTATCGTTAGATTTGGGAACCAGTATAGGTCAGACGGATGGACAGACAGATGGTCAGGCAAAACCCATAATGTAAAGGTAAAGGTAAAGGTCAGAATGTAGCTCTTAAGGAGCGAACCCCTCACAGAGCTACGGAGCGTCACTTGTCATATGGGATCACACCTGCCACCCGACAGAGGTGAACGCGCCCCGCCTTAACCCCAGCCAGATAGGCCGGTACTCAATCTACCTATGCCGAGGGATGGAAGGCTATGTAATAGTGTGTGTGTGTGTTAATGTACAGGGTCCAAGTTTGGAGCATTTCTTGACATGCTAACTGATCGCTGTTCAACAATGTGCTTGTTAGTAGTCCTCTGTCAGCTTTATCCTCGTTGGCAGTTTCTGTTTCAGTTGAGTGTTATCATTGACATTGTCAGTCATTGGATGCACTGTCAGAGGTGACTTGTACTTTTACACTAAATGCTTTGATCTTATGCGTTTAACATGCTTTAGGTTTATAGTTTTTGTCGTTTGGTTTCTTGTAGCCAGATACCATTGATCTTGCTCATTAGTTTTATTGATTTAGTCAGTTGCTGTTGACCTTGTCACAGCACAAAGTGGTTTCTGCAATGCTAATATGTCTAAAAGCAATGTCTTTCTGTGGCAAAAGCATAGATGTAAAACGCTTTTTTATGTACTTTTTTATAAAAGTATAAAAACGTGTTTTTTAAATGTTATTTTATGTTATTTTTTCATTGTTTTAATGTCATGTGTTTTGTTCTTGTTAAATTATTAGAATGAATTGCTACAGATGTGTTAAAAAACGTGACTAGTATACTTGGTATTTGTTCTGACATTTAATTGATTAGATTATAATTGAGTATGTACCATAATCACAGTTACATAAAATAAAAAATGCTTAAAGTAAAAAATATCGATTGGAAACATTTGCAGTTTAATGTTTTTATAATGTTTATTCTAAAAGTATAAAAAAACATGTTTTTTTTGTTTTTTATTTGCAAATGAATGTTTTTTAACATCTATGGGCAAAAGTATCTAAAATTAATTATTTGCTCTGTGACATGGAAATGACTCCAATTTGGCAGGTTTCCCATTAACATTGTGCATTATTCATTACAAATTTTCTTACGCAAATTTTCTGTAATTTACTTGAAATAACTACTCACTCACTTGATTAACGTTGCCTCAGCAATTCAGTTGTATCTCACATTGAATTTGGTGATGAAAATAGTGTTGCTGTTGTTTGTTTTTGTGCTTTTTATGTGGAAAGCACCTGCTGTTTTAGTGCGTCTTAGCCATCGTAATTCTGTCAGTCCATCACACGGGTGGATCAGTCAAGAACGGTCAAGCTAGGATTACCAAATTTTCACCATCGGCTGGCTGGAAGACACTAGTTTCAGGAACCGTGAAGCTTTTCCATAAATTTAAAGGGGTCACCCCAAACGAGGGCACTAAATGAGAAGGGGGTAAGAAAAATATGCGATTTTTATTAGCTAATAAGTTGCTGTATCTCAGTATCGCTTTGAGATAGGGCGTAGGTTACTATTAAACACTAATAGGAAGTTGTACACTCGCTGTTGATTGGTGCCAAGTTCAATAACCTTGGATGACCTTGAATGCTGAAATAGGGGGTTTATGGATTTTTGGCGATTTCCGGCTGTGACACAGATTTCAAGAGCGAATTGGACCGAAATCAATTGAGATACTCATGGAGAAGCTGCATATGAAATTTTCAGCATTGAATGTAGATTTCGACAGTCCAAGTCTCGATTTTCTAGGTTCAAGGAAACCTGCGCATGAGGGCATCAAAGAGCGGTATTCCCATAAAATTAATTATTTTACCATTGTTGGCCAATCTTTCGTGAAAACGATTGCAGATAGGCATGGGCATCCTGCCGTCACAACAAGCACTAGTGATGAGCTTTCAGTCGTGTCAATGTTGATGACTTTGAAAGGCCTTGAAGTTCCAGAATATCGGGTTTTTATTGATTTTTGTGATCTTCGGCTGCAGCGCACACTCCAAGAATGAACTGCAACGAAATGGCTGGAGATAGACTGGCAGTTTGCAAACAGGAACTGCTATAGGCTTTTGCACTTCTCGTGAGCATTAGCTCAAATTTCTTGTTATAATAGTTGCAGTCAACTTAAAAGTCAAGTTTTTCTATATGTGGGCAATGATGTGAAATATTGGTGTTGTATGGTTTTGAAATTTGTATGATTTTAGCACTGTGTCTGTTTTCAGCGCTTTGATGAAAGGAATTGAAAGTCATAAAAGGATTGATCTGTCTGGAAACCCCATTCTGAGATACTATTACACGGACAGAGTGAGTTAACTGATTATATTTGCTGCTGATAGAGTTAATTTATTGCCATAAGTTAAATAGACAACTGCCACCGTGCTTTGCTGTTATTTTTGAATTAATGTATAGTTATAATTTTGAATTTTTTGTTACATGTATGAGTGACTGAAAATGATTTTAAAAATTAATCAACTCTAAAAAAGGTGAAAAATAATATGGTGGGCTGGGAGTATGTTCATATGAAACAACTGACAGTTTTGTTATCATTAACTCACACTCTATAGCATTAAATTGTATCGGAGTGGGATACATGACAAGCTAAGTAGCAGGTTTTGTTACCATGCTGTATTATTGTTATTATTTTTATACTGGGTTTATAATGCATGTTAGGTCTTTCACAAGGTGAAGAATCTCAAGTGCAGATAAGGTCACATGTCAGTGGAGGAATGCACGTTTTGTATTAAGTTTCAAACAGATGCGATAAAGTGAAATAAAACCACAGCAAAGCAGTTTGCTTTGTTGCATTGTCGTATGTGCAAAGCCTGCAATAAAGTAAGTTACTAGCAAGCGTATAGTGTTAGTTTTTGCATTGCAATGAACAGTAAATGTTATGGTGACCATTTTTAGTTGGTTTATTACATTCTATTACACATGGTTTACAGTTGCAGTATTGTTGCGTGTTATGTGTATCGTTGCAGAAGATACTGTTTCTGATGTGTGCTGGAAATGAGCTGTTTTATTGCATGCTATATCTTACTTACTTTACTTCAGGGCCACAAGGTCTGTTTGCGGAAACAGAAATGTGTTGGTTATTTGTTTTTTTTATATTACTGAAGACCGTTGTGCTTTGACATTATCATCTTTCAGTATTTCTTCATTTTTAGCCAATCATACTAACAGCTATGCTACTGGTATATGGTACAGTGTGTTGTTAATCTCTCATCTGTTTCTCTGTAATTGTAACGATATGTGGCTAAATGGTACGTTGTAAGAGTCATGAGTGACTCAGAAACGCATAACAACAGAGACTAGGTTGAGTGTTTGTCATACTGCGAACGTGACCTGGTGTATTTGATGTTAAATACAGCAACTGGCAATGAATTGCTGTAATTAATCGTCGTGTTGCAGTTCCACTGGGTCCGCTGTCGTTCGGAGTCTTCACAATGATCTGCTTGGTGTGCTTCCCAGTGGCTGTGGTCAAAGTTGGTATCAGTCTGCTGCAGTTGTATGCTGCATGTGAGAATGTAGTTGCCATCGACGTTGTCGACCGACAGCATGCCAAAGCACAGACAGCAGCTAAACACCAGTAGTCTGATGCTCTCTCAGGCCTGCCTGAGCATGGGTCTGAATAGTCCGAATGGTTCATTTACACTGAATTTGGTTTGCAGGAAAGATTTTTAGACTGGCCCATTTTTCTGCTGAAATAGGTCCATTTTGGCCAATTTTGTTGTTGTTATGCCACTTGGATTATTTGTGGCTTTTCTTTGAAATGAAGAATTTCATAGTTGTTTATAGGATGAACCAATATATAATGTGAAAATCATGGAAGGGTGTATGCATTTTCTGGGCAGACTTGTGAGTTTAGATGAAATGGTTCCAGTAGACATGTATATGCTGACTGCATTCTTAGGGATAAGTTTTGAAGTTATTTTTACATCAGTCAATACAAATCCATCAACCTTTATTTACTTTTTAATTTTGGAAGTTTGTAGGATCTTCGTCTCCATGCATTGACATGTTCTTTTAGGATGTGTATTGCTTCTTTGATCCACTGGACATTTAACTTTGTATACCTAGTACACAGAAATTGTTTAGAAAGTGCAGCAGCTGTTGCTAGCAAAATAATCAAAATTAGTCAATAAAGATTGTAATCCTACTTCATATTGCTTATTGGTTATTATTTCAAGCCATGAGATATCCAAAAAGTTGTAGTAATATAGTTGATATCTGTTCCAGTCAACTGTCTGCTGTTCAATGATGATCTCATCTGAATTCTGTTGATGTTTTGTTGTTGATTTTATGTTGTGTCAAACTGTCGATATCAGTGTATCAATGTTGCTATTTTGTACAGTCTGGCTTTGGCAAGATTCATTCCTGCACTACTGTATCTTACCATCATGTGCAGAAAGTTTGTCTGTCAGCAAGAGTTCGCCATCTGCTTCTGTTTGTAGCCACAGCCTGGACGCTGTTCCAATCGACTCCTTGGTCCACCAGGTTTTCTTTAAATGTAGACCGCCAAGTCTTCGTTGGACGACCTCGTCGTCTGCCATTACCACGAGGGGTCCATGACATGGCGTGATTGGCTGGTCATCCAGGCGGCATTCTGATGATATGGCCTGCCATCTGAAGTCGTCTCTCTGCTACAATGTCCTGTAATCTTCTTGTAATCTTCGCTGCCCAGTCTGGCTTAGCATCTCTATGTTAGTCACGTGGTCCTTCCATGTAATGCCTAGAATCTTTCGTAAGTTGCGCTGGTGAAAGACATCCAGCTGCTGACATATTCTAGCTGTACTCTTCCAAGTCTTGCTGGCGTATATGGCTGTAGAGACAATGAGGGAGGTGTAGCATCATCATCATCAAGACGCGAAGCGTTTAGCCGTAGCATTCCGCCGTTGCAATTTGTCGCCAAAACGAGCGGTCTTCTGCCAGGTGTAGAGGTCCAGTTTAATCTTGAGGCTAAGCGTGCTGGATCGCCACACGTTGTCAAGTCATCGGAAGACTGCTGCTGCTTTTGCCAGTCGAGTGTTGATATCTGCTTCAACATCTCCATCGCTAGATATTCCACTTCCCAAGTAGGTGAATCTCTCTACATATTCTATGTTTTCTTGTGCAACAGCTATTGGCTGTGGTGATGAGCGCTGGGTGATTCCCATGGTCTTCGTTTTTTCCTGGGTTATATTCAGTCCAGCTTGTGTACTTTGTTCCTCGAGCTTGGTAGTAAGCCACAGTACTTGAGTAAAAATATCGATGGCATGTCTTATGTGAAATAAAATTAGATTACAAACGTCATTTTAGGCCGTTAAGAGTCTAAAATTTTAATAAAACTGTTATCGATTTTAAAATTTTATTCTATTTATTCTTAGTGATTGATCAATTAATTATTTGTTAATTTCTGCAGCGCTGTTATTATGTGTGATTTTTATTTGTGGTGTTGACCCAATTATTGCCAGACAGAGTTGTAGAGTGCCACCAGTGAAGCAGAGTGTCAGACTCGGATACATTTGTATCATCGATGTCAATTGATTTATGCTATCTGTTGCTGAGGGCCCACAGTTTTCCGCGGGCCACGGAATTTCGAACCGAGCCACGGAATTTGCCCTTTTCCACGGAATTTTGATGTTGCCGCAGAATTTTGCAGAATTTTACAGAAGTTAAGAAATGACCGATGATTAGTACGGCTTTAAACTGACTGTATCATGGAGAAAAATCAAACTGAACTGTCTGAAACTGTGTCCCTACTAATAATTACCATCGTATACGGCACAATCATAGATTAACACAATTCGACTAATTGACAAATTGCACTTTTGAAAAGAAAAAAAGATCAAGAATTTTCTTTGTAAGTTGCTAGCATAACTGAGCGCCATGCCAGCAGCCAAAAACTGTTTTTAAACCGAATAAAGCTTAATTTATGCACAAACGAAAGGCCGCGGTAAGCCGCGGAATTTTGCAAACTGGTCCGCGGAATTTGGCAAAATTTACCACGGAAAACTGTGGGCCCTATTTAATTGATGAGCTTCGTGTTATTATGCGACCATGCTAATAGGTCGTATTATGAGTTTCACCCGTCTTTTTGTTTGTTTGTCTCTCTGTCTGTCTCTCTGTCGCCTAGGGATCTTTAACTTGAAAACGAAATGGTATAGAAAAATCAAAATCAATGTGAACGTTCTCCAGTGCTATAATGCTGTCTTAAAGCGATCGTTCTGTTACAAGATTCCATTTTCTGTGATGAATTATGCAGTGTCGGATTTTGCTGAACATGATGTCGGAAATCTCGGTTGTTAGGCTGGTTCATTGTTGTTGATTCGACGTTGTGCTGTGTACGAGCTGTGATTTGTAGACAAGAGTTCCTTCATTTGTCTTACTTCTAATGGCCGTGAATATTGCTGATTTGTCGTTGTTCCCTCACTAGTTTGCCCTAACACACGCACATGTAATGTAAGTGATTACTAGTGATTATCATTGGCGTCAATTTCGGAGGAGGGAGAGTGTCAATTGCCTCTTCCCCCACCAATAACAAAATATAGAGGCATGAATATCTCTTTGCCCTCCCATCCCTAAATTTTAGACGCTTTCTATGCTCAGAATGCGTTTGCAGCTGGGGCTCCACCCAGACCCACTGAGGAAGCTTACAGCGATCCCATATGAAGTATGAACTCTCCAATTGGTGGGGATACCTTCTCCTTAAGAGTTTCATATCCGTTGTTGGTCTTAAGCTTCGATTTTACACCATTTGAGCTTCAGGGTACCACATCAGTGAGTCTTATGTTTTCCAATAGACAGCGTTGTGACGTTAATGACCGTCCGGACTCTGGATGATAACAGAGATGATTATTAGAACTACCATTGCTGTTACATATGCACAAAGATAATGGAGAATTCTTACCATTTTAGGTTTAGGTCATTATTGTGCTTTATGTTTTGTATTAGGTTTTTCTGTAAAGGTTAAACTTTTTGCTTCATTATTGTAAAGCTTAAAATTACTGTCCCATTATTATTGTGTATGTGCAATTGCCTGTAAAGGCCGTCCCCAAAATAACCTATACTGTGTCGCTGCGGATGTTAAACCCTACTCTCTCACTCACTTGTGTCAGCTGTCACCCTCTCGCTGCCTCAAAATGAAATTTGAATTGACGCCGCTGATGAAGGTTGCTGGTTGTAGTTGTGTTGAACTTGATATGAATTGTTAAATTGTGGATCAACTGTTGCATCGTATGTTATGCTGGTACCATATTAGCCTGTGTGGTATAGCGTCATATGGCGTTCATCCATGCTTAATTGTCAGTACCGCTTAGTTGTAAACTGCAGTGCAGTGTAATATATATCAAGTCAAACTCACTTGTCTTGTACGAAGTGCGTCGTGATCCTTATAATTGAAGCAAATTGTGTTCTAATCTATGCAGTGGCTAACTATGCTTACCACGATGGGAGGGCTGTCGAGCGACTCGGCCACCAACTTTGGAATGAACACATTCTTTGCAGCATATTTCCTACAATTCAAACACTTTCGTACACCACTAGCGTGGCAAAAATCGTTGCTTTTGTGGTAGCATTTTCGCAGATAAAATTTCACCGAAATGCGTTTGAATAAGTAGTCTGCATTACGGGTTTTGCCCTGTCCAACAGTCCGTCGGACCGTCTTGTCTTTTCGTCTATTTGTGCCGTACGGGCTCTTGTGTCGAAAACGTAAAGGCGAACTAAGGCGCGAGCGTTTCCCGGGGCAGGAGTAGCCGGTGTGCCGTTTTCAATTTCCGTCTAAGGTCGGGGTTGGGGCTAAGGTTGCCCAGTGCAGTGGGTGAGTGCGCATGGATAGGCGGACGGCCGCATGTCGCAGGCCGGCATCTTGCTTTTTTATCAGCAGCGGTTAGCGGCGTCGCGGGTTGAAAAAGTAGGCGGACAGGAAATTGCAATTTTCCGACAGATACTACGAATTTTCGACAATTCTGATCAGACAGCTACAAATTTTCAACAAAGTAAGATTATGAGTGCTCATGGTTTAAATTTTGCCCCAAAGTTTCACAAAAATGTGTGTTTTCTAGCCCCAAGTTTGCTTTTTCGTCCACAAGTTTCGACAAAAAGATTTTCCGCCAATTCCGACAGGCTAAATTCTATAATTTATGCTTCTTCTGCCACGACGCCACTGGCAATGAGCGAATACGCATAAATAGGCGGATGGCCGCATGTCGCTACTGGACCGACATATTTTTGTCCGACCAGACGGCGACGCTGGAAGTGACGGACATAAAAAGGACATGCCACTAACTCGTTTTTGGCTGCTGAATAGATTGCGTAGATTTACCATTGTTCCTGTCTGACAAAAGGTCTCGGCATCAGACGCCCAAAGCTGAAGGTGAATCTGCAGACCGAAACGCGACACGTACGTCGCGTTAGTTGCGTGACGTGTGCTCTCTGTATGCGCGTACGTCGACCCGCGTAGCGTGCCGGGAATTGCTAATTGCCGAATTAGTCGCGTGCGTCGTATGTCCCCCGAGATCACGCACAGACGACTGTTGACGTCTGCCCCACGCTAATTGCATTCGAAACTTTGTGTATTAACCTTCGACGACACGATTTACGCACATTATTATAGCAGCAGCTGACAGTGATGTTAAAACAACAACAAAAAATTATGGTCTTGGAAAAAAGTCTTGGCGTTGTTCGTATTAGGTCTCGCGAACTAGGCCTAGGCCACATCAGAAACTAGACTGTAACCACGATGTTTTATTTTGCCACATGCTCTGGCCTGTACAACCTATAGGCATTGTCGAGGCTTTTTCAACTATTTCAAGGCGGACCAAAAACGTCTTTCTTCGCTTTTCAATCGCAACACTGGGTAGATCACAACGAAAACGCCTCAGTCCCGTTTTGTGCAGTTGCATGCTGCTGACGGGAGAATGACCGAGAATGCGCTGATGTTCAGCGTGTGCGGTCAGCTACATGGTCGGTCTCGATGCAATTACCTATATGCAGTGTTGGTTGATGCGAGCAATAATGCGACGACCCCGATGACCTGTGCAGTCGCGTCCGTACCCGCCAATCTGTTGCTCGCACAATCTCCGAGTAGATATCGGTGTTAGACAACATCCTACTGCGCTCGTCATCTCGACCTGCTGTTGCTGCTGCTGCTAGAGGCGTCTATCCCCTACCGCTGAGCCATTGGATCACGTCTGTCGCATATTTTCCTTGCATTCCCCCCCCCTTCCTTAACCGTCTTTTTATTTGTCGCTTCTCGGAGTTCTCAAGTATTTTTCAAGAGTGTCTGTCTCTTTATCACTGCCCGCGATGAAATGCGATTGTACACGACAGCGACAGTTAAGGCCTCTGCGTATGTTACGGTGCCATCTTTATGTAACGATCCTATCACGGACGTACTGGCTTAACGCAGTTAAACTCCAGTTAAAGGTCAGCGCCGTAAGCTCCACAGTGAGGTGTGGGGCGAAGCTTCAGCCGATGTCGATTTTGAGGCAACGTGGGCCCAAAAACGCATTTGGAATCAAGCTGCTAAATTGTGCTTGAGCGCCTTTAAAATGATGTTTTGACGATTGAGTCGTTGCTCTTACAAGGTCCTAAAGTAGCCTATACCGACTTCCTCCCTACTTTTGTGATGGAACATTTGCTCCAAGGTTTGTATAGCGTATGATTTGCTCGTGCGACATAGTGGCTCAACAAAATCATTTCTGTAGGCATATATATTGTGGCGACATTCTGTTGCAATCTTGTCGTCCCTAGCTAGCGTATATCACGCATATATCGCACAATCATTCCACATTTACACCATACGCAATAAACGTTTATTAGGCTACTGTACGCTTTATATATCAAATAAGATTATCGATTTTTATTTTGTTTTCAATCTTTTACACGACTTAGGCCTATGTGACACTGCGTAAACGAGTTACGTTGCATGTTTTTATGATAGTTTTTTTATTGATTAGTTGTAAATTTGAGCTACTGCTGAATCTGTCGGTGATTTTAGGCCAATTTTTGACGATGTCAAACAGCTGACTTCTTACAAACCTTCTTAATTGTTGTCCATATGGTTTTCTCACTTATTCTGATGCGTGCAAGTTTTTTTCAAGAGTCATCCATTTCTGCCTGTTTGCCAGCGAGGAAATGCGATTCATGCGCGACTGCATATACGACAGCACTATAGAGATGCGTTAGTGCCATCGGACGCAATGATCTGACGCCGACGCATAGGTTTTAGCATCAGCCTCAGCTCAGTACACAGGCAATTAGACGACAACGACTTCTCGACGTATGGACGCGTGCGAGTCAATAGGATGGTAACGAGTTGCGTAAACTCTGGGGATCCGAATGATGGGCCCGATGAAACGTAGCGTACGACTGCACGGAGACAAAACATCTGATTACTTAATTTTGTTAGCGATGCATTCGCGCCGTAAAATACCACAAAATCAGGCCCGTAGATAAAGGCTACTATATAATTTGCAATTTGAGGAGAGTTACTTGTCATTGCAACGTTGCTGCATACATGTAGCCTATTTGTGGTTAAATTTAACCATGTAGAGCGACTTGAGGTAAATTGCACGACGTGTTTTAGACGTTTAGCTACAAAATACTTTTTGTCGGATTCAGTAAACGAACACGGAAAAGTAAGTAAAAGTGTACGTACAGCTAAACTACTTGGAAAATATTTTTCTTGTGATTAAGTTTATTTGTAGTCGACCATACTTAAGTAACGGTTGAGCTGTTGCTATGGTTGTCCGTCTGTCTGTCCGTCACGAATGTACTGTGCAAGATAGGGCCTATGTTACTACTGATTACTAATAGGAAGTCGCATACTGGCTTTCAAGTGATATATAAATCATTGACCTTGGATGACCTTGAAGAGTCATAACTCACTATGGAATGGAATGCTTCAAACGGTGAGAAATACAGCTCAGGTTACCATTAATCTCTAATAGGAAGTAGCATACGCCCTGTCAGATTAGATGAAAATCATTGAATTTGGATGACCTTGAAGCCCATTACGCGCTATTGTGGCAAAACGGTGCGAGATAGGAGCTAAATTGCTATTGATCGTTGATAGAAAGTCGCATATTGGCTTTCAAATGACATGAAAATCATCGTCCTTGGATGACCTTAAAGGTTACTGAAAACCAGTACGATAACTGGGCTTCTTGTTATCTTTTTAATGGAATTCTCTTTACTTTTAAAAAGGAGCAAGCGCACAACTCCCTATAAATATTGTTCCTACAAAACTCACGTAGTAAGTCTAGGCCTATTGCAAGAGAATCAGTTTTTTGGACAAAAATAAACTGTAGATTTATTATAATCATGACATTTTTTGATGCATGTGTAGGCCTACATGTATGTCTGGTGTAAATTATAGTTAAATCGGCCGTCGGCGTGTTGTCGAGCTTCCGGCAAGAACGGCGTGATTAGGACGACGAAGCGTCGAAAGCGAGAGTAGGACATGACGTTTTTTTGATAAAAAGACTAATACACTATTGCACTATATAGTGGATGCAAAAGAACACGACATGAAGAAACAATAAAGCTGCACAGTGAAGAATGCAACGACATTGCAACTCAGCATTCATAATGCAGGCGCGCAGAGCAATGACGTCGTACAGTGCTGCAGCAGACAGTCTGTGATAGCGCGTTAACTACCACGACGTCGCAATTTGTACGGCGCAACTGTGATCGAAATAATAAGTAAGAACTGTCTTTATAAAGAAAAAAGAAATCTGCTCGGTCTATACAGTACGTCGACGTCTAGGCCCGCTATTATTTTTTTACGATTTTAATATAGACCTATCGCGTGTGTGTGTGATTTGCCACTTACGCCTGGCCTTGCGAGGTATGTACAAGAAATTTGAACTAATGCTCACGAAACGCGCGAAAGCCTATAGCAGTTCTTGTTTGCAAACTGTCAGTCTATCTCCAGCCATGTATCGCAGTTTATTCTTAGAGTGTGTACTTCAGCCGAAGATCGCAAAAAATCAATGAAAACCCCTTGTTTTGGAAGTTCAGGGTCTTTCAAAGTCATCGATGTTGATACGACTGAAAAGCTTGTCACTAGTGCTTGTTGTGATAGGCAGCATGCCCGTGCCTATCTGCAACCGTTGTCACGAAAGACTGGCCAACATCAGTAAAATAACGACTTTTACTGGAATACCGATCTTTGATGCCCTCGTGCGCAGGTTTCCTTAAACCTAGAAAATCGAGACTTGGATCATCGAAATCTACGTTCAATGCTGAAAATTTCGTACGCAGTTTGTCCATGCCTATCTCAATTGATTTTGGCGCAATTCGCTCTTAAAACATGTCTCGCAGCCGGAAATCGCCAAAAAGTCCATAAAACCCTTATTTTGGCGTTCAAGGTCATCCGAAGTCATTGAATTCGGCGGCAATCGAAAGCCAGTGTACCGCTTCCTATTAGTGATTAATAGTAACCTAGGCTATTCAGTGGTGGTTCTAGCCCGCAAAATCTGGGGGCACAGCCCCATTTCGAGCACGGTAGCGCAAGCCTATAACAGGGATCTGCATGGGGCAGAGCCCCCAGCGGGGTCCAGGGGCAGAGCCCCTGGTCATGGGGTCAGAGGGGCGAAGCCCCCTACTGGCTAAAAATCGCAAATTTTGCCTATTCCCTTCTCATTTAGCGCCTTCGTTCGGGGTGACCATTTACGGATTTATGGAAAAGTTGTACGGTTCTTAAAACTAGAGTCCTTCAGGCAGCTGACGGTGAAAATTTTGTGATCCTAGCTTGCACCGTTTTTGACTGATCCACCCGTGTGACGATCGGACAGACAGACAGACGGACAGACAGAATTGCAATGGCTAAGACGCGCTAAAGCAGTCTAGTTGTTTCCGCGCGTAAAAACTAAAACTGGTATGGGGTTTCATTTTTACGCTATTTTAGGCAGTTCTGGCGTTACTCTCTAGCAGCAGTTGAACCATCCAACATCACACGTGACAAAAATACAATATCGGATCACTACCATAGTAGTGCATAGTTTTCCAGAACTGCAGTAATTTCGTTTGATCATTCTGGTAAGCCTATGACCGTATGACACTGGTAGGTTACACTTGCAGCAGAAATATCGTAACGGTTTAACACTCTCATGCCAGCAACAGTTAAAATGTGTCTATAGGTAACAACTAGTTTACATGTATAAGCCATTATCCATGCCATGTTTCGACTCGAGATGTTTGTTTTTGTTCTGTACGACACAAAGTTTGCAGTTCAGGTACCGTATGTGTGACTAGTCGGCAGGGAAATGGACCGTCTGCTGCGGCTGTTAGTGAGTGTCAAGGAGTCCAAGTGGGGCGGGCACGGAGCGAGCACCGAGGACGACGGACTGACGGAACGACTGACGCGTCGATACACCAGCACACTGCTGGCCGCATTCGCCATGATGGTCACCACCAAGCAGTTCGTCGGTGAGCCGATCTCATGCTGGTGCCCGACCTACTTCACCGACGGCCAGCGACAGTACACGAACAACGTCTGCTGGATATCAAACACCTTCTACGTGCCGCTGCCCGTGCGTAAACCTATACTTTACTAATCATAACAAACTAACAGATGTCAGTGGCGTCATGGCACGGGGCAATTTTGCTTACCGTATTTTCTGGCTGTCGAACAAAACGTCGAAAAATCTTTTTCTTGTCGGACAACTTTCGTCCAAAAATACAAATTTTGGGGCTGCAAACCCTCATTTTGGGGGAAATTAAAATTTTGAGCACTCATACTTTCCTCTGTCAGAAAGTGGCAACTCTCTGTCGAAATTCTGTCGAAAATGTGTAGTGTCTGTCGGAAAAATGCAACTTTCTATGACGCCTACTTTTTAACCGCCGCTGACATGTACAACTTCGTCAAATATTAACCGATTTTCAAAACTCTTCGAAATAAACTGATGATCCTTAGACTTCAGCACAGTGATCGCCGCTTCAAGTGCAAATTTACCTACTGTGGAAGGATAAAAGGTTGAGTTAACCTGGATGGTTGGATATATACCGAGATGGTTTACCTGTTCGAGAGATTTGTATTGCCGACTTTCATGATTTGTCGCAAAATCGGCGTAATGGAATTTGGACTTTACGCCACTTAACCGCATTGTTTGTGTCGTTTGGCGGTGTGTGGTCTATAGGAGCGAATACCGGACGTGAAGGACGAGGCGTGGAAGACGCGCCAAATCGTCTGCTATTACCAGTGGGTTCCCATCATGCTGCTGGTCATGTCCGCCATGTCGCTGGTTCCCGCGCTGCTGTGGCGCTTCCTCAGTCGACGCAGCGGCGTCGACGTGTCTGCACTGATGGTCTCCGCGGCTGCCGGACAGCAGGCCGGATACGCCGAGCTACGTGAACGCACCGTGCGATATGTCGTCAATCAGGTCTGCGCGCTTTTATTCACACGCGCTACCACGGCACAAAGTGGCTTGGTAGCATCACGATAGGGCGTAGATCAAGAGGTCGTGGATTTTACTCCCGGTCGGGTCGCTACCAAGTGGTTACTACTTCGATAGGTAACTGTATACAGTCAAATAAACCATCTCAATATACACTGTGTCTCAAAAAAACATTCCCGACATTTTCGACTGTAACTTGAAAACCAATTATCAGATTTTAATAATTTTTGGTATTCCGGACACAACTTGCCATCAAATGACTGTTCAGTTTCCCATCTCACCTAATGTATGCTTCTGCACTACCTAGGGAAAGCAGATCAAGCGAAATGTGTTAAAATAAACAGAAAACCTGAAAAAAACATCCCCGACATTATCGATCGTACCTTGAATAAAGATTAGCAGATTTTAATGACATTTGGCAGAAATATTTCCGACACAACTGGCTATTAAATAAGTGTTTTAGTTTCCACCTCACTTAATGTCTGTTTTTGCACTACCTGGGGAAAGCAGACCAAGCGTAATACGTGTTAAAGTTAATGAAAAAAAGTCGATAAATTCCATCTATCCTGATTTGTGGGCCCCAACGGCAGGTCTATTACAAGGTTTGACTGTCTTGCAGCAGTGTGTCTACCAGATAAAGTTTAGGAATGTTTGCGAAGTCAAGAAGCGACTGGTAGAGCCTGGATTGGTCTGGAGCAGAACATTATCGATACTGCTGTCAATGAATTGAGAAAGCGTCTCCTTGCCTGTGTTTGCATAGTGGGCCAGCACTTCAAGCAATTTTACTGCAGGCAGTTGAAAAATGGACAACCGAATGAAATGTCAGGCACAGTGTCAAAAATGTGAACAAAATGTTTTTATGCGTTATGTTAATTAAGCAATCATATCGCATTAGATAAAAAAGTGATATTTCGCTCGTTGTGCTTTCCCCAGGCAGTGCAGAAACAAACGTTGGGTGAGGTGGGAAACTAAATGGTTTTTTGATGGCCAGTTGTGTCAGGAATATTTGTACCGACCAAAAATTGTCAAAATCTGATAATTGGTTTTCAAGTTACAGTGGAAAATGTCGGGGATGTTTTTTGAGACACAGTGTATGTCGAACCACCCAGGCCAACTCAGCCCTCCATCTTTCCGGTGTAGGTAAATCGAGTGCTGGTCTGAGCATCACACAAGGTAGAAGACGCTCCGTAGCAAGTGATTCCGCCTGTTCGACGCATTTCTCCGTAGCGTGGTCAGTCTGTCGTCTGCCTGTCACATTGGAAGGTACTCCTGTGGATCCAATGACACGGTGTTAGATGGGTGCTGCCGCCTGGCGAATACAAACGAGGAGAGATTACGCCTCTTGCCAGATTACTCTGTTCGTTGTTTTTGTTGCAGATCGACCGCTACCTGTTGACGCAGCGTCAGCGAAGCAACAACTGCTGCAGTCGTCCTATGGCGACGTTGTCGCGCTACTGCTGTCTAATCGGTGGCAAGCGCCAGGGTAACTACCTAACAGTCACCTACTTGCTCGTCAAGCTGGCGTACCTTGGCAATGCCGTCGCCCAGCTGTTCCTGCTCGAGTACTGGCTCGGCTTTGACTATGCGGGGTTCGGTGTGCGCGCCATACGCCGAGCACTTCACGGCTACACGTGGAACTTCGGCGACAGTTTTCCGCGCGTCACTCTCTGCGCCTTTCAGGTTATCCGACCGTTTCATTTCAATAGGTCTATTGGACACTGCGACTGCCTACAGTACCGGCCCAATATATGTCAGTCATCCGTTTTATAGTTTGGAAAACCAAGTTTGAAAAAAACACGTTATTCGTTCGACTTTTACAGCGGCGTCGTGCATGGGTTAAAAAAGTAAAAGTTTCGATTTTCCAACAGACAGCTGCAACTTTCCGACAGATTATGGGTGCTAAAAATTTTAATTTCGTCCCCAAGTTCCGTCCTCCCAAAACAGGGGCCTCTTAGCCCCAAATTTTGCGTTTATGGAAAAACAATTTTCCGACAAGAAAATTTCCCTACAGCCCAAAATTTAGGGGTGGGCATTGTCACAGCAGACCGCGTATCGTCGGCCTTTTCATGGACTGCTGATCTGCGCAGCGCTCGATCTGAATGCTGTACGCCACAGATTCATCACCAGTCGCGTGTTCACGACTACATCGTGCAGTGTGCGTTGACAATCAACTTGTTCAACGAGAAGATATTCGTCATCGTCTGGTTCTGGCTGGTGCTCGTCGCGGCAGTCACGGCCGCCGACCTCGTCCTGTCAGCAGCCAGCTTCATGTTCTGGCCGACACAAATCAAGTTCGTGCGCCGGCGACTTCGCGACTTTCAGGCTACACCAAGCGGCGGCGGCTGTGATACAGATAGAAGCGGTGGTGCTGGTGGTACAGGTGGTAGTTATGGTGGTGGCGGCGGCTGTGATACAAATAGAAGTGGTAGTGCTGGTGGTACAGGTGGTAGTTATGGTAGTGGCGGCGGCTGTGACAGCGGCGGCGGCGGCTCGCTGACGGCGCCGTACCACGCCAAAACGACGATGACCAAGTTCGTCGAGAACTACCTGCCTGCTCTCTCTCATTGTTCTCTGTCAGTCTGTCTCTCTCCCTCTCTGTCTCCCCGTCTATCTCTGTCTCTATCGTCGAGAACTACTTGCGCCGTGATGGACTGCTTATCGTGCGTCTGATGGCGACCAACGTCGGCGAGCTGGCCGCCGCCGAGACACTGGCCGGACTGTGGGAGAACTATGGACCAGACAAGCGTCAGCTTGGACCTCACCATGCCCCTGCACGTCGACCAGACCACCCAGGTGCTGCCGCTGCCGGCGTCAAACGTCGACGACAAGCTGCTGCCGCTACTGACAACGCTAACGCCACGCCGGCATCACTGTCCAACCGACGAGCTCAGAAATGATCCATCGCCGTCACTGCACTCAGGGGCGTAGCCAAGTAGTCACAAAAAGCCTAGCTGTAGCTAAGGTAGGCCGACCGTACTGCATACACCCGAAGGCAAGCGTCCGACATCCGCCGCGATTTCCCAGATCAGAGTGACTACAGTGCTATACACGCTATGGTGACGCTAATATATCGAACGCTACAATTAACGCTAGGATACGATACGGTAACTGGTAATAGCTGCAGGCAGCAACTTTGCATTCGAAATTGCGATCAAACCGCTGCAGATAGACACGTGGTTTTTGGTTACTACTGACAGTCTGTCTTCATCGCCTTAGCAACGGTACCATCGCCGACCCCCTATACGGCTTACCGTTCACAATATCTCACGATTGGTACAACAACGTGTGTAATAACCCTTTAAGTTCATCAAAATACAATGATTTTCGTGTCGTGTGAAACAGTTTATGCGACTTCCTATTAGTGATTAACAGGAACCTTGGCCCTCTCACGGTTTCTGAGATACGGCCAGTGAAAACGTTGAAAACGCGCATTTTTCCTACTCCACTTTCTTCAACTCTAAATTTAAAAATGTTTCCTTCTTGCATTGGATCGCTGAAATTTTGCAAACGAAGAGCCATAGCATCAGGCTAATCACTTGTGTAATAATTTTTCCAGTAAGGCTTACCGTTTAGCTACAATATATCCGTAACAGACAGACGACAGACAGACACCTGAAAGCTTACAGTTTAACGGTCGGTCCAATAAAAAAAACTAACAAGAAATTGCTGGAACTCGCTGGCATGAACATTTATGGCTACGACATCGACTCAACTCAGTTCAACTCTCAACTCGACTGTTGTCTTGCACCAGAAAGACTGCTACCATTACTGACTTGCACTTTATGTTAAAACTGAAATATGCATAAAAGTAAACGTACGCTAAAATGGTTGCGCTATAATACACTGTTTCAGTAGAACAAAATAGTGAAGAAACGCTTTCCACACCCTGGAAACAATGGCATCCCTACGCCCGGCCCCACTGCAGTTTTTTTGTGAACAGAATTAGCCACTGATTGCAGGCAGTGCGATATTAGGGCGACACATTAAATCAGTAAGAAATTACAAAATTTGGCCTGCCGCTTTCTCCACCCTGAGACAGTTGCCAATATAGTTGATTACATTCGCTGAGGAATACAGATTTTGAGTAAAACCAGAGGCGCCCGGGAACGGCTTGGGAGAACCACGTCGTTTTACAAGAAATTTGAGCTAAAGCTCACGAGACGCGCGAAAGCCTATGGCAGTTCCTGTTCGCAAACTGTCAGTCTATCTCCAGCTGTTTTCACGAAAAACTGGCCAACAACGGTAAAATAACGACTTTTACGGGGTACCGCTCTTTGATGCCCTCGTGCGCAGGTTTCCTTAAACCTAGAAAATTGAGACTTAGACCGTCGAAATCTACGTTTAATGCTAAAAATTTCATACGCAGCTTGTCTATGTCTATCTCAGTTGGTTTCAGCGCAATTCGCTCTTAAAAAGTGTCTTGCAGCCCAAAATCGCCAAACAAATCCATAAAAACCTTTATTTCAGCGTTCAAGGTTATCCAAGGTCATTGAAATCGGTGGCTATCGAGAGCCAGTGTACGACTTCCTATTAGTGATTAATAGTAACCTAGGCCCTATCTCGCACCGTTACTGAGATACAGCGACTTAG